>Ga0180009_10005417_pt1 | contig 13684 bp, 14 predicted proteins | sample OS_PC_MetaG_FD_123537 | JGI IMG/M metagenome (GOLD analysis project Ga0180009, IMG submission 123537) | Groundwater microbial communities from the Aspo Hard Rock Laboratory (HRL) deep subsurface site, Sweden - OS_PC_MetaG | ecosystem: Environmental > Aquatic > Deep subsurface > Groundwater... | reverse complement strand
GAGAAGCTCCTCGACATAGAAATCTAAAAAAATTGGGGCCCCTAGGCGAAGGGGTAGAGCCGCTTCAGGCGGCCCAGGTTCTCGTCGATGACACCCTGGGGGAGCTGGAAGCGCCTAAGCCCGCCGTCTAGGAGGACCTCGTAGGCGGCCATGTCGAAGAAGCCGTGGCCGCTCATGAGCATGAGGATGGTCTTCTCCTCCCCCGTCTCCTTGGACCTGAGCGCCTCGTCTACGGTTGCCTTCACGGCGTGGGCCGTCCCCGGGGCCGGGATCAAGCCCTCGGCCCTGGCGAACATGCGGCCGCGCTCAGTGCCTCCACCTGGTCGTAGGCCCTGGGCTCCACATAGCCGTCCCTCACCAAGGTGCTGAGGCTGGGGGCCATGCCGTGGTATCTGAGGCCCTCCCCGTCCGGGAACCCCCGGGAGACGGCCCCGCTCAGCTTCCACGCCTTGCCGAAGTGGCTCCTGATGGCGTCTATCAACTCCATCGTACACCATATAGGCTGGGTGTGCACCATTACATAAGTCTGGGTGAAAAACTTGAGACTGCTAGCCATCGGGGACAACTGCGTGGACCACTACGTGGAGCTGGGAAGAAAGTTCCCGGGGGGCAACGCCCTGAACGTGGCCGTCTACGCGTCCCGGGTGCTCGGGGTCCGCGCCGACTACGTGGGCGCCGTGGGTACAGATGATAACGGCGGCTTCATGCTGGACCAGATCAGGGCCCAGGGCCTGGACCCGGGCAGGGTACTCAGGTGGTCGGGGGAGACAGCCGTCACCACCATCCTCGTCAGGGGCGGTGAGCGGGTCTTCGCCCACTATCTGGAGGGCGTCCAGAAGGACACGACGCTGCCCTTGGAGGCGCTTCCTGATCCCAGCGGCTACGACCTCATCCACTTCAGCGTCTGGGGCTTCGGCAGAGAACATATCCCAAACATCAGGGAGACGTCTGGCGCCCTACTGAGCTGCGACTTCAGCAACCAGCTGGACGACCCCCGCACAGGCATCATGTCCCACCTAGACTACAGTTTCTTCTCGGGCCGGCACCTGGCTGAGAAGGGCGTGGACCCTGAGGCTAAGATAATGGAGTTGAAGGAGCGGACGCCGGGAGTGGTGGCCATGACCCTGGGGGAGTACGGGTCCCTGGTCTACGATGGAGAGAAATTTCACAGGGGAAAAACACACTCTGTGGAGATCGTGGACACCCTGGGGGCCGGCGACAGCTGGATTGCCGCATTCTTATGCGGCAGGCTCAGAGGAGGAAGCGTTGAGACATCCATGGATGAGGGCCACCGGGCCGCCGCCGAGACGTGCAGGCGGCTGGGGGCGTGGGGCGGGGACCCCTAGAACTTGACCCTGTCGTAGAACCGCCAGGCGCCCATCCTGCGGTTCTTTGCTAGGCTCAGGTAGTAGCTGAGCCACTCCAGCTCCATGAACAAGGTGAAAGGCGTCATTAGGTTGTCCACGTCCAGGCCCTGGCTGTCATACTCGATGCACTCTACGCCGTTGCCCCGGGCGAACTCGATGATGGCCTCCTCCAGATCTCGTTCACCGCCCCTGCCCCTGAGGAACACAGCTGCGGCCCCCTCAGTGAATAACTCCAGGGCCCCGTGCCTGAACTCGCTGTAACTGATGGGGGTCCCGTGGACCCAGCACATCTCCATGAGCGTGCAGAGGCCGTACTGGTAGGTGAGGCCCCAGTTGATGCCGCCCCCCACCATGAATATCTCGCCGTGGTCCTTAAGCGTCAGGCCCTGTTTCCTGGCGGTCTCCTTGGCCCTGGGGATCATCTGGGGCAGTACCTCTGGTAGCCTGGTCGCCGTCTCCACCATCCGGGTGCCCACCTCGCAGCCCTTCTCGCCAAATATCGTCCCGAAGAGGATGTAGAGGCAGCCCAGCTTGCCCAGGGTCACGCCCTTGGCCTCCCAGCTGATGCCGTGGTCTGCTTTCTCATTGATCAGGGACTCCGCCCTCTGGGTGAGGCCCACGGTGGCGGCGCCGCGTTCCCTGCACCACTCAAGGGCCTTAACGATCTCCTTGGTCCTTCCGCTCTGGCTGATGAATACGCAGGCGGCTTCACCGTCCACGGCCTCCGGCCGCTGCTCTAGGAACTCCCAGCCGCTGTAGGCGTGCACAGGCACCTTCGTGTACTTGTCCGCCAGGTACCGTAGGGGCAGCTGGACGCTGTAGCTTCCTCCGCTCCCCACCAGGTAGAACCGCTTGTACTTGGCAAGCTCCCTGCCCAGCTTAACCAGGGCGGGTTTCTGCTTCACAACGGCCTCGAGGGTCTGCTCCGTCACCCCGTCCTCAAGCCACTCCGGGCGGTAGGTCTCCTCCGATAGATAGTCCACGGGCTCACTCATGCGTGACACCAAGTGGCTGAAGGATGGGCTGTGAAGATAAAAACGTTACAACAAGATGAGGGGAGCCTACAGCTCCAGCTTGAGGGACTCCTTCAGGCCCTTGTACCGGTTCCTGATGGTGACCTCGGTCACGCCGGCGGCGTCCGCGATCATCTTCTGGGTCCGCTTCTCGTCGTTCATGACGCAGGCGATGTAGAGGGCCGCGGCGGCCAGGCCCATGGGGTCCTTGCCGGCGGTGGTCTTCATTTCCTCGGCTCTCCTGAGGATGTCCACGGCGGTCTGCTGGGTGTTCTCGCTGATGTTCACCTTGGCCGCGATCTTGGGGACCCTGTACTGGGCCTTGGGGATGGGCATGCTCATTTTCAGCTCCCTCAGCAGTAGCCTGTAGCAGCGGGCCAGGTCCTTCTTGTCGATGGTGCTCACCCTTCCCAGCTCCCGGAGGGTTCTGGGGGTGCCTGTGTCCCTGCACGCCGCGTAGAGGCTGGCGGCCGCGATGGCGCTGATGCTTCTGCCGCGGACGAGCCCCTTCTCCAGGGCCTTCCTGTAGATGACCGCCGCCCGCTCCTTCACAGACTTGGGTATGTGGAGCTTGTCGCTTAGCCTGCTGAGCTCGGTCATGGCGTGGCTCAGGTTCCTGTCGATGCTGCTCTGGTAGCTGCTCCTGATGTGCCACTTCTTCAGCCTAAGCATCTGGAACATGGTCTTGGTGGGGATCGTGCGCCCGAAGGCGTCCTTGCCCACCTGGCCGATCATGGTGCTGAGGCCCTTGTCGTGTACGCTGAAGCTGAGGGGCATCCCGACGCGGCTGCGCGAGTCTCTCTCGTCCTGGCTGAAGGCCCTCCACTCGGGGCCCTCGTTGATCATGTTGTCAGCCACGACGAGGCCGCATTCTCCGCAGATACGCTCCCCGGAGCCGTTATCGATAATAATATGCTTGCTTCCACACTCGGGGCACACATCATCGTTGCTAACCTTATTGACCGTCTTTAACATCATTCTACTTCACCTTTGAGTTTAATTCGCTAGGAATACCCCGAGCCGCACCGGAATACTTATTCGCGAACAGAGTATCGATACAGCAACATTCGCCTATTTATACCTTTCCCCCATATGTACAATAGATTCCATAGCCGTTGATGTATGTTCTAGTATATACCTATGGAAAACTGATCGTTATAACTGATCAATTCCCGGTCGGAGGCCCAAATAATGGATCCAGAGTATCTTTTGAAACATTTATTTCATTTCAGCGGCGCGCAACGATTTTAACCGGTGCCCACGCCTTCTTCACCATGGCTGACATCCCGCAGGTCAAGATAGCCGTCCTGGGCGGCTCCACCACCATCGGCGCCAGGTTCCCCCACGACTACAGCGGCGTAGAGATCATCGGCGACAACCTGGTCTATGAGACCCCCTTCGGCCCCACGGCCCCCTTCACCCACGCCAAGTACAGGGACAAAGAGTTCCTCTACGTGGACTTCCACGGCATCACCCGGGAGATCAGGAACACTCAGCCCGACAGCAGCGGAGAACGCGTCTTCTACGTCCTCTGGAAAGCCGGTGTAAAGAAGATCCTGGGCACAGCTCTCTGCGGCTCGACCAACAGGCTCCTGGACCCCGGGGATGCAGTGATCCCCGACGACTTCGTGGACTTCACCACTAAGCGGGCCCAGATGCTCATGGTGAGCCTCCAGGACAAGGGCCTAGACGTGCAGCGGTACAGCTACAGGCTCCACCAGCCCCTCTGCCCCACACTCAGCGGGCACCTAGTGGAGGCCTGCGAGGAAGCCGGGTTCCCACGGGTCTTCAAACGGGGCATCGTGGGCGTCGCGGAGGGCCCCCGGCTTGAGAGCCCAGCGGAGATCAGGCTCAGGTGGCAGAACATGGGCATCGACGTAGTCACCATGAACCTTGTGCCCGAGGTCTTCTTCGCCCGCGAGATCGGGGCATGCTACGCTGCCCTGGAGCTGGTGAGCAACTACGGCGAGGGGCTCGTTGACCCCAGGTGGGAGGGCGACACGGCCTTCAGCGAGTTCCAGAAGAGATGGACCAGGCCCACGTCGGAGGCCCTCCTACGGGTCATCGAGGCCATGGACCCGGACGACGACGGCTGCGGCTGCTCAACGTACCGTTGGAGGAGCATCCTCCTCTGACCCTCATTCGGTTAAGCATTATTATATAACCGTACTCCATTCAAGTTAGAGGATAAACCAATGGTTAAGACTACTGTGTCTCTTATCAAGGCGGACATCGGCAGCATCCCGGGCCACGTCACCGTGCCCCAGCCGCTGCTGAGCCTCGCCGAGAAACAGATGGCTGAGGCCCAGGAGACGGGGCTCATCAACAGCCACTACGTGTTTAACGCCGGCGACGACCTGGAGCTCCTCATGACCCACAGCAGGGGCGAGAACAGCTCCGAGATCCACAAGCTGGCGTGGGACACCTTCCTGGTGTGCGCCCAGAAGGCCAAGAAGCTCAAGCTCTACGGCGCAGGACAGGACCTCCTCAAGGACGCCTTCAGCGGCAACGTGAAGGGCATGGGCCCCGGTGTCGCCGAGATGGAGTTCAAGGAGCGGGGCAGCGACCCCGTCATCGTGTACGCTGCGGACAAGACGGAGCCCGCCGCCTTCAACTACCTCCTCTACAAGATATTCGCCGACCCCGGTAACACCAGCGGCCTAGTCATCGACCCAAGGATGACCTGCGGCTTCAGCTTCGACGTCCTGGACGGCAAGGCTAACAAGAGCGTGGTCCTCCGCAGCCCCGAGGAGCTGTACAGCCTCCTGGCCCTCATAGGCGCCACCGAGACCTACATGATCAAGAAGGTGACCAGAAACGACGACGGGGAGATCGCGGCCGCCAGCAGCACGACGAAGCTGAGCTACATCGCGGGCAAGTACGTGGGCAAGGATGACCCGGTCTGTCTGGTGCGGGCCCAGAGCGGCCTGCCCAGCGTCGGCGAGATCACCAGCCCCTTCCTGCATCCTTACCTGGTGGCCGGCTGGATGAGGGGAAGCCACTGGCGCCCCCTCATGCCGGTGGGCCTCAAGAACAGCAAGTGCACCCTCTTCGACGGGCCCCCCAGGATCATCTGCCTAGGAGTTCAGATAGCGGACGGTAAGCTGGCCGCGGACGACGACGGGAAGCCCATGGTGGTGGACCTCTTCGACGACCCCGCCTTCGACCTGGCCCGCCAGGAGGCCATGCAGATGGCCAGCTTCATGAGGATGCACGGCGTCTTCCAGCCGGGCCGCCTGGGCCCAGGGGCCATGGAGTACACCACGCTTCCCCAGTGCCTCGCCAGCCTCGAGGGTAGGTTCAAGAAGGAGGAGTGAGGCCCTCCCCCTTTTTCCAAGCCCAACTTTATGTAGGGATTATAAGGGCGCTCAACGTTAACGCCATAGGCTGCAAGCCACTTGGTGGAGCCATGAACTACACTGAAGCCCTGGACTGGCTATACAACGTGAGACGGTTCGGATCCCACCGAACCCTGGAACCGACGAGGCACATCCTGGGGCTGCTGGGCGACCCCCACAAGTTCTTCAAATCCGTCCACGTTGGGGGCTCCAACGGCAAGGGCTCCACCTCGGCCATCACCGCGTCCATCCTGGAGGCCGCCGGGTACCGTGTGGGCCTCTACACGTCCCCCCACCTGGAGGAGTTCACCGAGAGGGTCAAGGTCAACGGCGCGGAGATACCCCGGGAGGACGTGACCCGGCTCCTGGACATCATCAAGCCCCTCTTCGAGGAGATGCTGGAGCAGTCCATGCCCCTCAGGTTCTTCGACATAGTCACGGCCATGTGCTTCAAATACTTCCAGGAGCAGCGTGTGGACTACGCCGTCGTGGAGGTGGGCCTGGGGGGCAGGCTGGACGCCACCAACGTCATAGACCCGGTGGTCAGCGTCATCACCAACATCGGGTACGAGCACACCAACATCCTGGGCGAGACCCTGGAGCTGATAGCCGGGGAGAAGGCCGGCATCATCAAGCCCGGCAGGCCCCTGGTGACTGCCACCCGGGACGACTCCGTGTACACGGTGTTCAAGGACACGGCGGACAGCCTCAGCTGCAGGGTCATACGGGTCGGGTACGACACCGGGTACAAGAAGCTGGGCATGACCATGGACGGGCAGAGGGTCAGCCTCAGGAGCCTCAGAGGCCCCTACGATGACCTCTTCACTCCCCTCCTGGGGGACCACCAGATAGTCAACGCTGCCACGGCGGTGGCTGCCGCTGAGGTGACCGACGAGAAAGGCTCCGTCAACGAGGAGACCATCAGGGCGGGTCTCCGGCTCGTCTACTGGCCGGCCCGGCTGGAGGCGGTCATGAGCCGGCCCCTGGTGGTCCTGGACTGCGCCAAAGACGCCGAGGCTACGGCGGCCGCCAGGCGCAGCGTGGAGAGGGAGATTCCTCACCGGGGGCTCATCGCTGTGACCAGCATCAGCACCGACAAGAAGATACCTGAGATGATGCGGAACATATCCGCCATGGCGGACAAGGTCATTCTCACCACTCACAGCGTCGCGGAGCGGGCCTCAGACCCTCACTACCTGGCGGGGCTGGTGGCCGAGAACGGCAAGCCCTCCGAGGTCCACCCGGTGGCGGAGGAGGCCTTCGCCAGGGCCCTGGAGCTGGCCGGCCCGGAGGACATGATTCTGGTGATAGGCTCCGTGTTCCTGGCCGGCGCCGCCCGCACCTTCTTCAAGGGCCTTGGAGCAGACCGCTGACCCGCACCGCCTCCCCTGTGATCCTTCTACGCATGGCCTCAGCCGAGTCCCGTAGGGTCTCCCGCGCCTCGTTCCCCCTCTCCAGGGCGGCCTGGGCGGCCTCGGTGAGGGCGTTGAGGCCGTCCCCGGGGCGGCACAGGTACTCCTCTGCGCCGGCCATCTCCATGAAGCCCCTTATCTTGGGGTCGTAGTCCACAGAGGCCACCGGCGTGGACGCTGCGGCGGCCAGCACCAGGGCGTGGAGTCTCAGCCCCAGGACCAGGTCCGCCTGGCCCAGGAGGCTGAGGGCCTCCCCTGGGCTCCGGGGCCTGTCCAGGGTCTCCACGTCCCTGTCCTTTACCAGGTTCATTATCCGGGTGATCTCTTGTCTGTCGTCGTCGGGCGTCACCGTGTGGAAGGGGACCATGTAGGTGTTGAGCCCCCTGTTCCTTAGGGCGTCCACGGCGCGGGCCACCATGTGCCGGGTCTTGTTCATGTCTACCTGGGACAGCTGGGCGTGGTAGTGGACCCTGTAGTTTCCGCTGAGGAGCCTGGGGCAGACCACGGCGGCGGGCTTGTCCAGGGCCACCCCTGTGGGCAGTGCCTTGACGTGGAGGCCTGTGTCCCCAGTCACTGTGATGGGCTGGGCTGTGAGCTGCGCCATCACCCTCCTGGAGGCGTGGTCCCTCACGGATATGGCCGCGGCGCCCCTCAGCAGGAGCCTGGTGATCTCTCTTCCCTGGGGCGACCGGAGGGGCTTGGCTCCGACGCCGAAGAGGATCATGGGTTTGCCCTGGGCGGCTGGCAGTCCCATGTGGATGGCGCGGCTCACGTGGCCGTAGTCGTATATGGGGGTGCCGCCAGTGACTACGACGGCGTCCGTGTCCCGGAAGGCCGCCACGTACTCCTCCCGGTTCCTGAGGAGGGCTCTGGGGCTCTGGAGCCTGACGGCGTCTACGCCGCAGGCATCCCTGGTGTACTGGGGGTCCGTGGACAGGGCCGTTATCCTTGCTCCGGGGACGTTCGCCTCCATGACCTCCTTGAGGCCGACGAGGATGGCGTCATCCCCCAGGTTCCTGGAGCCGAACCAGCCGCCGAAGGCCAGCAGCCTCAAGCCTGTCCCTCTAGGTGCCGCTGGTAGACCTTAAGGTGGAGGTCCGCCACCCGGTCCGCATCGTGGACTCTCTTCACGTGGCGTCTGCCCTCTCTGCCTTTCCTGTGGCGGTATGGGTCGCTCAACATCCTGTGTATCGCTGACTCGTAGTCGCCGCCTGTGACGTGGTACCCATACCTCTCCGTGAGGCCGTCGGGGTTCTCGCCGCTGATGATGGGGGTCTCGTGGGCCAGGGCCTCCAGGAAGCTGACGGGGAGGGCCTCCCTGACGCTGGTGTTCACCAGGGCCCAACTCGTCCCCAGTATCCTGCTCTTCTCCTCCTCAGATACGAAGCCTGTGAGCTCCAGGTTGGGTAAGCCGTTGTAGGCTCTCCTGAGCGTAGCGTCCTTACATGGGTCGTGGCCACGGCCCATGGCTATGAACCTCACCTCGGGGAGCCTCTGCGCGAGGCTAAGGAACAGGTCAACCCGCTTCTGGGGGTCCCACCTGGCTAGGAAACACACTGTGGGCTCGCTGCTCTTCTCCGGGAGCTTGTGGGGGACCGGGACCGGGTTAGGCAGGAAAACTGGAGCCTCCTTCAAGCCGAACAGTCTCTGGGCTCTGGGGGCCAGGAACCTGGCCTGGGTGTAGAGTCCGTCGGCCCGTCTGCACGCCTCCGCCTGGATGCGCCGTTCCACTCTGATCCTGGCCCACTGGGCCGGCCTCATCCTGTACCGTGGCTCAACCTCGGCTATTCTCCTCCACTCCTCCATGTCGTAGGGGTCCTGGAAGGTGATGAGGTGCAGCCTGTCTGGGGCAGCCGTCTCCGCGGCCAGGGTGTTGAAGCTGACGGCTTGGCTGTGGTAGATGTCGGCGTCGGCCGCGCGGTAAGCTTCCCTGGACCTGAGCCGGGAGGCCGCCGCCCTTAAGGGGTAGGGGTAGCTGTGGCAGGCTTCGTACCCCATCACCTTCACCCCGTTCACCTCTTCCCTTGGGCGCTGCCCTTTTCTCTTTGGTGTGACCACGTAGACGTCCACCCCGCGCTCAGCCAGTTTTCTGCCTAGGGTCCAGGTGACGTAGCCGAAGCCTCCGTGGATTCCCCAGCGGAAGAACTCGGGGGACACGATACACACCCTCAAGACGAACACCTTCACATTCTAGTAAACCTAAAATAGTGTCCCTCGCCACAGGTTAAATGTTGCTTATGGAGGGGGCTCAATGGGGTTAGAGGCCAGCATCGTGGTCCCGGTGCACAACGAGGCCGCGCTGCTTGAGAGAAACACCCGGGTCCTAGTCGAGTACCTCTCCGGTGCGTTACAGGCTTACGAGATCATCCTGGTGGAGAACGGCAGTCTGGACCAGACGCCCAGTGTGGCCAGAAGCCTGGCCGAGACACTGGATCATGTGCGCGTCCTAGAAATACCCGAGCCCTCCCTGGGAGAGGCCTTGAAGCTGGGCGTCGCTGAGGCCAGATACAATAAGGTCATCTACTTCCCCATCGACCTCTCAACAGACTTGGGCTTCATCCCCCTGAGCGTGGAGCGCCTCGACGAGTTCGACGTAGTGGTGGGGTCCAAGAGGATGGAGCCGGGCCTGGACCGCAGGCCCTTTCACCGCAGGCTGCTCAGCCGGGGGTTCCATGGGCTTGTCAGAGGCTTGTTCAGGACGGGGTTCACCGACACCACCTGCGTGAAGGCGTTCCGCCGGAGCCGCGTCCTACCCGTCTTCGGGGAGGTGCCGTCATCGAGCCACGTCTTCGAGACCGAGATGCTGCTGGCCGCCCAGCAGATGGGCCTCAGCATCAAGGAGCTGCCTGTGGAGGTGAAGGGCGGCAGGCCCAGCAGGCAGCCCCTGGGGGTCAAGGTGAGGTCCAAGCTGAGGGACCTTGTGTCTCTACGCGTTGACGTCCTGGCCTTCTGGTTCGGCGGCCTCACAGCGGTGTCCGGGCTAGCCCTGCTGGGGTACCTGAGCCTGGAGAAGGTGCGGTCCGGGCAGCCCGGGTTCATGAACCCCTACTCGTTTCTGCTCGCCATGCTGCTGGTGGTCTCCGGATTCCAGATCATAGTCTTGGGGCTCCAGGCCAGCCTGCTCCTCCAGGTGCGGAGAACCGTGGAGGCCAGCTTATCACCTCACAGAGGCGCGGAGCGCCCTGAGGAAGAGTAACTCATTTATTCTGGGTGTCTAAACCTGCACACAATGTACGAGGATGTCATCGCGTGGCTGGAGGCAAACCTGTGGAACTTCATATACTCAGCTGCGGCTCTGGTCGTCATCTACGCCGTGTACCGGGCGTTGATGAGCTTCATGTGGAACAGGGCTAAAAAACATGAGCTGGAGCCCCACATCACCAACATCATAAAGCTCCTGCTGAGGATCATCTTCATCGTTGTGACGACCACCACCATCTTCCAGATATTCAGCCTCCCCACCGACTTTTTCGTGGGCGGCTCGGCCCTCATCGGCGCCGCCATAGGCTTCGGGTCCAGTCAGACCATCAACAACATTGTGGCCGGGTTCTACGTCCTCATAAGCCAGCCCTTCAAGGTGAAGGACTACGTCAGGATCGGCACCCTGGAGGGCCAGGTGGAGGAGATAAGCATCAACTACACAAACCTGTACACTCCCACCTTCAACGTCCTCAAGGTGCCCAACACCCAGGTCATGAGCAGCATGATACTGAACATGACCCACGAGGGCTACATCAAGTACACGTACAGCGTCAACTTCGACCACACCTACACGGAGGAGAAGGTCTTCAAGGAGATATTGGAGCCAGCCATCCAGGACTTCCACAGGTCCTTCGGCGACGGCAGCATACGGATCCCAGAGGTATACCTGGAGTCAGCTGACCGGCTGGGCAAGAGCTACAAGATTAGGCTCTTCATACCCAAGGGGGAGGCCAAGATGCTGTACACCATGCAGCCTGAGCTCACCCAGTTCATCATGAAGCACTTCGACAAGGTGCGGATGCCGGCTAAGTAACCTCGAAAATTTCTTATGCTGAACAGCCCACCTTCACCGAGTACTCTAAATATTCTGGTGAAACCCATGGTGAAACCCATATGGATAGCCCGGGACCCGTCGGCCTGCTCAGGGTGCAGGCGCTGCGAGCTGGCCTGCAGCATGCACCACGAGGGCTGGATGTGGCCCGAGGCGTCAAGAGTCCGCGTCTTCATGCCCTTCCCCGGCCTGGAGGTGCCCCACCTGTGCGCCCAGTGCCAGGACTACCCCTACGTCAAAGCCTGCCCAGTGCAGGCCCTGTCCACGGACGCCAACGGCGCCGTCGCAGCAGACCGTGAGAAGTGCACCAGCTGCGGCGCATGCATCAAGGCGTGCCCCGGCACCGTGCCCTACCTGCACCCGGGCGACGGCAAGGCCACCATCTGCGACCTCTGCAGAGGCGAGCCCAAGTGCGTGGAAGTGTGCGCGGAGGCAGGGTACAACGCCCTGATCCTTGTGAACGAGGGCCCCAGCATCCACAAGAAGCTGTACAGCAGGGACCCCATGGAGGTGGCTAAGGACCTGGCCATCAAGTTCTTCGGCGAGAAAGGCGAGGAGGTCATAGAATGACCCCGGGCGGATACGCCGGCAAGTGGCTGGACGTGGACCTATCCAAGGAGAAGATTACCGACATAACCTTCCCCTGCGAGACCCTGGAGCAGTACTTCGGCGGCCGAGGCATGGCCACCAAGATACTGTGGGACCGGGTCGGCCCAAAGTGGAGCGAACTGGACGCACTGTCGCCGGAGAACCCGTTGATCTTCGCCACGGGCCCCATGACGGGCATCTACCCCGGAGCAAGGATATGCGTCAGCGGTAAGAGCCCCGTCAGCAACGGCGTCGTGGGCAGCACGGCGGCCACCGAGCTGGCAGTGGAGCTCAGGGGAGCCGGGTACGACGGCATCGTATTCACGGGCAGAGCGGAGAAGCCAGTGTACCTACAGGTAACCGACAGCGGCGCCGAGCTCAAGGACGCCGGCCACCTGTGGGGCCTTGACGGGGAGAAGACACTAATTAAGCTGAACAAGGAGGTCAGGGCCGACCTAGCCAAGAAGAAGCCCGGCCTGGGGCTGTGGAAGGAGCCCGGCAGCATGTACATCGGCCCAGCCGGAGAGAACATGGTGAGGCACGCCGCGGTCATGGCCAAGATATGCCACGCCGCCGGCTACGGCGGATACGGGGCCCTCATGGGCAGCAAGAACCTGAAGGCCGTGGTGGCCAAGAGCCGGGTCATGCTCCCCAAGGTGGACGCCCCGGAGACGGTTAAGCTCCTCTGGAGGAAGGCTCACAGGGACTGCATGACCAACACCACCTTCAGGCGCTGGGGTACAGGCCACTTGGGGTACAGCTGCGGAGCCGAGACCAGCAGCGAGCCCGTCAGGAACTGGCAGGACGAGTGGCACGACGAGAAGTCCATGGGTGTCCCCCGGTACATGGACAGGTACTGGGTCAAGGTCAAGTGGAGCGACTTCAACTGCACCACAGGCTGCATGAAGGTAAGCTGCATCAAAGCCGGGCGGTGGAAGGGCGACATCACCGATGTGCCGGACTACGAGCTCCAGGCCTACTGCGGGACCAACCTGGGCATCTTCGACCCGGGCGACAACATCCACATAAGCACGCTGATGGACAAGCTGGGCCACAGCGGCATCAACTGCCCCAACACCATGGGGTACGCCGCGGAGCTCTACCAGCGGGGCATCCTCACCGAGGATGACATAGGGTTCAAGCTGGAGTGGGGCGACACCGAGGCCTTCGACAGGCTGGCTCACATGATGGCTCACCGGGAGGGCGTCGGCGACATCCTCGCTGAGGGCACCTACAGGGCGGCCTTGAAGATAGCTGAAATGAAGGGATTGAAGCCTGAGGAGCTCCTCAGGTACGCCATCCACGTGAAGGGCATCGAGATTGGGGCCCACGGAACCCGCAGCGACAAGGACTACACCCACGACATGTGCTACGCGGCCAGCGTCCAGGGAGGCGACCACACCAGCACCGTCACAGACGGGTACACAGACATGAGCGGGGCCCTCTTCTTCGACTGCGCCGTCTACTGCACCTTCACCAGCCGCGGCCCCAGCCAGCAGCTCCAGTTCGACTTCGCCAAGGCCGTGACAGGGTTTCCCATAACCATCCACGGCTGGCGCAGCGTCAACGGGCCCAGGATCATCACCCTCCAGAAGGCTCTTCTCTTGATGGGCGGCCCGGACGTGACCTGGGAGCCGCTGAAGGACGACGAGAACCCGTCCAGGTTCTATGATCCTCTGCCCAGTGGCCCCTACAAGGGCATGGTCACCGACAGGGAGCGGGTGGAGATCAGAACACAGGCCTACTTCGAGACCTTGGGCTGGGACGAGCGGGGGGTGCCGAAGAAGGAGACCCTTGTGAGGCTAGGGCTGGCTGACTTGGAGCCGGTGATGGCCAAGTACCGACATTAGCCTCTTTTCCATTTTCATTTGCTTTAAACTAAAACCATGTTTTTTATGGTTCCATTCGCCTTTTTACTCGAATCTGCTAATCT
>Ga0180009_10005416_pt1 | contig 13685 bp, 14 predicted proteins | sample OS_PC_MetaG_FD_123537 | JGI IMG/M metagenome (GOLD analysis project Ga0180009, IMG submission 123537) | Groundwater microbial communities from the Aspo Hard Rock Laboratory (HRL) deep subsurface site, Sweden - OS_PC_MetaG | ecosystem: Environmental > Aquatic > Deep subsurface > Groundwater... | reverse complement strand
ATTTTTCTTTACCAGTTCAACGATGCGCTCGCCGCTTGCAAAGGCTATTCTCCTCTTGTCGGCAGATACAGCAAGCGCAGTGGCGCATCTTGGAAGACTCATACCGAGCGATTCTGTAACGCAAGCCATTGTATTTGCAGTGTACATGCCCTGACATGAGCCTGCGCCCGGACATGCGCACATCTCAAGGGCTTCAAGCTCATCATTTTTCATCAAACCTCTTTTATACTTTCCAACTGCTTCAAAGGTGTCATTTACAAGCGAAAGCCTTTTGCCCCTGAGATGTCCTGAAATCATAGGGCCTGCAGTAACGACTATTGAGGGGATATTAATCCTTGCGGCAGCCATGAGCATTCCAGGCGTAATCTTGTCGCAGTTAGTAAGGAGCACAAGCCCGTCAAGCTGATGCGCCTGAGCTATAGTCTCCACCATGTCGGCAATTAATTCCCTTGACGGGAGAGAATAATGCATGCCGCTGTGTCCCATTGCAATGCCGTCGCAGATGCCGGGAATTCCAAAAAAGAACGGATAGCCTCCTCCTGTATGTACTCCTTTTTCTATGAATCTTTCCATATCCCTCATTCCGATGTGTCCCGGAATAATGTCAGTGAAACTTGTTGCAACACCGATAAACGGCTTTTTCATTTCGCTCTTCGGAATGCCTGTCGCATAAAGAAGCGCCCTGTGAGGAACACGCTCTAATCCTTCCTTAATTGTCCTGCTGCGCATAAAAAATACTCCTTTCCCCTGTCATTCCCGTGAAAACGGGAATCCAGATCAATTAGTATAGATTCCTGCCTGCGCAGGAATGACATATAAAGTGCTAATTCACCGAATGGCTCTTTTTGTATTCCCTTATAAGTTCTGCCATTCTGTCCTTTTTTGTAAGTTTCAGTTTCTGAATCCTTTTCCTCTCCACCTCTTCTTCCGGTGTGAGATAAACTTTTTTGTCTATTTCTGCAAGCGCCCCTTCAAGACTTTTATGTTCCTCTCTAAGTTTTTTGTACTCCTCATTTTCCTTCAAAAGAATCTCTGCTATCTCCTGTTCTTTCAAATTATATTTCCTCCTTTCTGATTATTGTCTCTGCCAGTTTATATGAATTTTCTATGCAGTCATTAACGCCTATTCCCCTGTATGCATTCCCGGTTAAATACAGGTTTTTGTATTTTAATAACATCTCGTCAACTGTTTTCAATTTCCTGTCATGACCTATATTATACTGCGGAATTGCCTTTTCGTGTCTGTAAATTTTTACAAAATCCGGCTGCACTTTTATATCCATAATATCCTTCAGTTCTTCTGCAACAACATCCATCAGCCTGCTGTTGTCCTGCATAGCAATCTCGGATGCCCTTGCGCCTCCCACCATGCTCCTTAAAAGCACATACCCATCGGGAGCCCTGCCCGGGAAAATACTTGAATCCCATAAGGCGCCGAGGATTTTTCTGCGCTCTTTATATGGAATGAGAAAACCAAATCCATCCAGTTTATTAGCGATGCGTTCTTTCCTGTATCCGAAACACACAACCGAGACAGAAGGATATATTATCTCTGAAAGAACCGATGAGAGATGCCTGTCAAGATTTTTTAAAATCTCCGCTGCTGAATATGCAGGAGATGCAATGACAACAATCTCAGCTTCTACAATCATGCCGTCAGAGAGATGGACAGCATAGCCCTTATTCTTCCTTTCAACAGAAACCACTTTGTTCCCGACCCTGAGTCTTTCTTTAAGAAAACTTTTCATGGAATCTATCATCATTCCCATGCCGCTGTGAAAAGACGTAAGCACACCGCCAGGACCTGCGCCGACCTTTGGTTTCCCTGATTTTTTAGCATCTCCCTGGAGTTTTATCATACCTTTTATCAGGCTTCCATATTTCTCTTCAAGTTCGCATATCTTTGGGAAACAGCTTTTAAGGCTCAGTAATTCAGGATTCCCTGCATAAATGCCTGATGCCATCGGGTCAATGAGTTTTTCGTATGCCTCTTTGCCGAGCCTTCTCCTTGCAAAATCAGCAAGTGTCTCATCCTCTGCCCTGCCCCTTGGAGCGAAAAACTCATACATTACCCTTAATCGTCCGTAAAGACTCAAGAGGTCGGAAGACAGAAACGATAAAGGAGACTCAGGCAGAAGGCGCAGTTTCCCGTCAGAAAAAACATATCTTTTTCTGGCAGCATCACTGCTTCTCAAAGGATTAAGCAGAAGTTTTGAGGCAAGCTCTAAAGTCTTTGGTCTGTTATCAAGGAAGCCGTTAACTCCGCCTTCGCAGAGAAAACCGTTCACTTTTTCTGTCCATATCTTTCCGCCGGGTCTTTTTTCTGATTCAAATACTACTACATCTGCTGATGGGTCAGATTCAAGAAGCGCATAGGCGAGCGAAAGCCCTGAAATACCGCCGCCTACAATGACTATTCTATCCAACCAACCTCCTTCACATTCTTTATTACTATGTCTTTCAGCGCTTCAATAAAAAGGGGGTGTGTATTTAACGATTCTGTCCGTTTCAGATTAATCCCGAGGTCTTTTGCCATCTGCATATATAATATATCAATCTCATAAAGCGTCTCAATATGGTCAGACACAAAACTTATCGGGACAATGAGAATATTCTTAACGTTCCTGCCTGCAAGCTCTTTGAGTTTCTCCTCTGTTGAAGGCCCAAGCCATTTTACAGGCCCGCTTTTTGACTGGTAACTCAGATGCCATTTTATTGGTATCAGTTTTACAATCTCTTCAATTGTTCCCTCAATCTGACAAACATAAGGGTCGCCTTCATCAATAAACTTTTCAGGAAGGCTGTGGGCGCTGAAGAGAACATGGACATCAAGTTCAGAATCGAAAAATTTAAGTCCTTTTTTAATAACATCCACCAATGCCTCAATATAAAGCGGATGGTCATACCATGAAGGCGTGCAGAAAACTTCCATGGAATGTTTTGATGCAACCTCCCTGAATTTGGATAAAGATGAGCCTGATGTTGCCAGAGAATACTGGGGATAAAGGCTGAGACCAATAAGTTTTCTAATTCCATCATTATAAATCTGAGGTATCACATCTTCTATCAAAAGATGCCAGTAACGCATTCCAACAAAAACTCTAAAAAGACGTGAACCGTGAACCGTGAACCGTGAACCGTTTAACGCTTCTTCCAGCGCCTTTGCCTGTGCATTGGTAATATCAAGTATCGGAGACCTGCCTCCTATAAGGCGATAATAACTCTCTGTCTTTTTAGATCTGAGCATTGAGATTAGCCGTGCAAGCGGTTTTTGCAGGAATGGAGGACCAAGTTGAATTATCTTTCTGTCCGAAAATAAATTGTAAAGAAACGGCTTTACAGCCTGAAGAGAATCAGGCCCGCCGAGATTTAGAAGGATAATGCCAATTTTCTCTTTTATAGTTTTATCTTGCAATATCACCACTCACTCTGTATTGCCGGGCAACGGCAAACTTTTAAATACAATCATTCCCAACGGCGGCAATGTGATGCTTATAGAATGAGGCTTTCCATTCCACGAAACATCTTCTGATAAAATACCCTCTGCATTTCCAATTCCGCTTCCCCAGTATTCGGCAGAATCACTGTTTAAAATCTCTTTATATAAACCCGCTTCAGGCACGCCTATTCTGTAATTATATCTCGGCACAGGAGTAAAGTTGCACACAACCACAAGAAAATCGTCAGCCCTTTTCCCCTTTCTTATGAATGATATTACACTCTGCTCTGTATCGTGAAAATCTATCCACTCAAAACCTGAATAATTAAAATCAACCTCATATAGCGGCGGCTCTATTCTGTAAAGCCTGTTCAGGTCTCTTATATATCCCTGAAGCTTTTGATGAGGCTCATACTGAAGCAGGTGCCAGTCAAGGCTGTGGTCATGATTCCATTCATCCCACTGCCCGAATTCACTTCCCATAAAAAGCAGTTTCTTGCCGGGATGTCCGTACATGAAACCATACAGTAATCTCAGGTTTGCGAACTTCTGCCACATATCTCCGGGCATCTTGCCAAGCATTGAACTCTTCCCGTGCACGACCTCATCATGGGAAAGGACGAGCATAAAGTTCTCCGTAAAGGCATAAAGAAGGCTGAACGTAAGATTGCTGTGGTGATGCTTCCTGTAAACAGGGTCTTTTGAAAAATACTCAAGAATGTCATGCATCCATCCCATATTCCATTTAAGGCTGAAGCCAAGACCGCCAAGATATGTAGGTCTTGATACGCCTGTCCACGCAGTTGATTCCTCTGCGATTGTGAGGATGCCGGGATGATGCTGGTGAACAATTTCGTTAAATCTTTTCAGGAAATCTATTGCCTCAAGGTTTTCCCTTCCTCCGAAAACATTTGCAACCCATTCGCCTTCTTTTTTTGAATAATCAAGGTAAATCATTGAGGCAACAGCATCAACACGCAAACCGTCTATGTGATATTTTTCAAGCCAGAAGAGCGCGCTTGATATCAGAAAATTCCTTACCTCATTTCTTCCGTAGTTAAATATCAGCGTGCCCCACTCTTTGTGCTCGCTTTTCCTTGGGTCTGCATGTTCATAGAGCGCTGTGCCGTCAAAATATCCAGGCCCATGCGCATCCTTTGGAAAATGCGCTGGAACCCAGTCAAGGATAACGCCGATATTGTTCTGGTGGCATTTATCAATAAAATACATAAAGTCTTCAGGCGCCCCGTGTCTGCTTGTAGGAGCAAAATATCCTATTGTCTGATAACCCCACGAAGCGTCCAGCGGATGCTCTGTTACAGGCATAAGTTCAATATGGGTATATCCCATATCCTTTATATAGCCTATCAGCTTATCAGCAAGCTCTCTGTAAGTTAGAAAACGGTTTTCTTCCTCTGGCATACGCATCCATGAGCCGAGGTGCGCCTCATAAACAGAGACAGGAGATTCAAGCCAGTTCTTTTCTGAACGCATTTTAAGCCATTCGCTGTCATCCCATCGGTATCTGTTTATGTCATATACGACAGATGCGCTTTTTGGCCTGACCTCAAAATAAAATGCATATGGGTCTGCCTTCAGAAAGATTTCACCGGACTTTGACTTTATCTCAAACTTATAAACCTCTCCGTCATCAAGCCCCGGAATAAATATTTCCCATACGCCTGATGTGCCAAGGACGCGCATCTGATACCTTCTTCCGTCCCAGTTGTTGAAATCACCCACAACGCTGACCCTTTTCGCATTCGGAGCCCATACTGCAAAATGAATGCCTTTAATCCCATTAACCTCAATAACGCGGGCTCCGAGTTTTTCGTATTTCTTGTAGTGGCTTCCCTCGCCTATCAGATGAAGGTCAAAATCCGAAAGCACAGGCATGAATGAATAAGGGTCAAAAAATTCAGCGATGCGGTTATCGGATGTTTTTACCTTAAGTTTATACTGGAAAAAATCCTTCCTGTTTTTAAAGTTTTTTTCAAAAAAACCTGCCTTGCTTGTTTTTTCCATTTCATAGGATTTGTTTTTGCTGACATCAACAACCCACGCCTTATCAGCTTCGGGCATGAACGCACGAACTGTTATTGCCTTTTTGCCTTCAGTTCTTACTTCATGCATCCCAAGCGCATGAAATGGATCCCAATGCTCCGCCTTAATAATCAGCTTGATATGTTCTTTAAGCGTCATTTCTTACTGCCACCAGTTCCCCATCTCTTATAAATCTCATGTTCCACTCCGACAGCGTCAAGGATTTTGCCTGCGATGAAACCAACCATATCGTCAATCTTTTTGGGTTTGTGATAAAAGGCTAAAACAGGAGGCGCAATCTTCACACCGATTCTTGCAAGTTTGAGCATGTTCTCAAGATGCATTGCGCTGAACGGCATTTCCCTCGGCGAAAGAAGCAATGTCCTTCCCTCTTTTATCGTCACATCAGCAGCCCGCTCTGTGAGGTTATTTGCATAACCATTCGCAATGCCTGAAAGCGTCTTCATGGAACATGGCACAACGAGCATCCCGTCTGTTTTAAATGAACCGCTTGAAATGGGAGCGGCAAGGTTGTATTCGCTGTGGTAGTGGATTTGTTTTGAGTTGAAATGCTTTCTTATTTTTCTCTCAGTCTCAGTGCTTGTCTTTCCGCTAAAATCAATTCCGGTTTCATCTTTGATTATTGAGAAAGACTGTGAAGAAATGACCAGATGTATCTCGGAATGTTTTATCAGTTCCTTAAGAACCCGTATTCCGATTATGGAACCGCTTGCACCGCTTATGGCAAAAACATATTTCTTCATAGACTATTTCTTGATTTTTTCAAGAACCTTCTGCGCATCTTCCCAGACAAGCCATTTGTCCCTGGGGTTTCTCAAGAGATACGACGGATGAAATGTCGGCATCAGCGGAATATTTTCAAGGTGATAGAATTTTCCCCTCAGTTTGCCTATTGGAATCTTCAGCCCGATAAGCGTTTGCGTAGATATGCGGCCAAGCGAAACTATAACCTTCGGAGAGATTATCTCTGCCTGTCTTCTTATGAACGGAGAACAGGCATTTATCTCGTCTTCCTCAGGGTCGCGGTTATGAGAAGGCCTGCATTTGACTATATTGCCGATATAGACATCCTCTCTCTTAAATCCCATCTTATTTATCAGACTTGTAAGAAGCTGTCCTGCCTTTCCTACAAACGGCCGTCCCTGAATGTCTTCGTCTTCGCCGGGACCTTCGCCAATGAACATTATTTCTGCATCTATGCTTCCTTCCCCAAAGACAATGTTCTTTCGCCCCTTTGAGAGCTTGCACCTCTGACAATCACCGATTTCATCTCTTAACTCTTTAAGAGCAGATTTCTTATCAAGGGTTCGAGGGTTCGAGGGTTCTCTCCTCGGCGAGTCGCTCGAGGCGACAAGGGTTCGGGTTGAATAAGTTGACCCCTTGACCCCTTGACCCCTTGACCCCTTTTCTATGTTTAAAGGTATTCTCTCAATCCCCATCGCCTGATAGAACTCAAGGATGGTCTTTATATTTTCTGCTATATTTACCATGTTCTATTTCAACTCGTAAGCAGGATATTATATTTGAGCGGATTTTTTTGACGATATTCCATAAGATTACATACAAAAAAATAATGAGGCAAAAACCTCGGAGGTCGCCCGCCTGAGGCGGGCGACCGAGAATGAGCGAAAATATGATGTCCTGCTTGCCTTTGCTGCTCATCTTTCTCCCCATTTAAGCTTTGTCCTTAATATCTGAAAGTAATCTCTCTCAAACGGAATAATAAGCCTTGTCTTAAACGGCGACTTCTTGATTTCCACAACGTCATCCTTCCTGAGAGAAAATCCAACCTGACCGTCAAGCGTGAGAAACACATCCTCGCTAACAGACTTAAGTATTATTTCTATAAGCACATCATCAGGAAGCACAGTGGGCCTGTTTGTCAGCGTATGCGGGCATATAGGCGTAAGCGCTATACAGTCAAGCGTCGGATAAAGCACAGGGCCGCCTGCTGATAATGAGTATGCTGTTGAACCTGTCGGAGTTGATACTATAAGCCCGTCCGCCTTAAAGATGGTTACATAGGTCTTATTAATATATGTTTCAAGGTCTATAATCCTTGCAAGTGCGCCTTTATTTATAACTACATCATTCAGCACAGTATATTCAGCAATCATTTCACCATGCCTGTGTATGTGCGCGGTGAGCATCAGCCTGTCTTCAATTGAATATTCGCCTGAGAGTGTTTTGTCCATTGCATTGCACACTTCCTCTTTCTGAACCTCTGTGATGAAACCAAGCCCTCCGAGATTGACTCCGAGTATGGGAACGCCTTTTTCACAAACAAGCCGTGCAACATTGAGCATCGTCCCATCGCCGCCAAGAACAACAATCATATCAACAAGGGAAGGCATCTCAGAGCGTGGATAGCCCTTCATCTTAAGCAAAGAGGCTGTTTCTGTATCCAGAAAAACCTCAAGCCCTTTATTGTTCAGCCACGGCAGGAAATCTTTCAGTATCTCTATAGGCTCAGATCTTCCCGCTTTAGATACGATTCCAATCTTTTTCATCTATTCCCTCAATCGTAATGTCCCTTGCTTCTTTACCTATAATAGCAAATTTTACCCTTATAAAATCATCCTGTATTTCTCCGAGGCGTTCAGCCCATTCAATAACAGTAATGCCGTCGCTGTAAATATAATCCCATATCCCTGTTTCATCAATATCAGCGTTTTTTTCAATCCTGTAAAGGTCTATGTGATAAAGCGGGATTTCGCTGTCATATTCCGCAATTATCGTAAAACTTGCGCTTGTAATATCCCGGTCTGAAATACCCAGCGCCTGCGCAATGCCTTTAACAAATGTTGTCTTGCCTGCGCCGAGTTCACCATAGAGACAAACGACATTATGAGGCCTCAGCAAATTCCCGAGCCTGAAACCTATCATCTGCGTCTCTTCCGTATTTCTGCTTAAAAACTTCATAGCCATCTTCATTCTTTGTCATCATGCATCTTGCATCCTGCATCCTGCATCTGATTGTTCTAAAGAATCCCTATAAACCCACCCTGTCTTCCGGTAGTCCCCTTTGCATACCTGTATGAATAATATCTGTCAGGATGACAGTATGTACACTCTTCAGATACCCATATATTTTTTTCGTGAATCCCCGCAGATATTGCCTGATATTTGTTAGCTGATGCAAGGTCAAGACAATATGCCTCACCTCTGTTGATGTGATATTCGCCATTGCCTGTTGCCTTTTCAACAGATTCAAGGACATCATACCCTACATGGTAACAGCACCACCTTATACTCGGGCCCATGGCTATTTTAATATCATCAGGGAAAGAACTGAACCTCTCACGCATTGCTTCTATTGTCTTCTTAAGTATTGAAGCTGCCGTCCCCCGCCATCCTGCATGAACAACCCCGATTACATCTCTCTTTGCGTCATACAGAAGCACAGGCACGCAGTCTGCAACCTGAACACCAAGCAGAATGCCTTTGTTGTTGGTTATCACAGCATCTGCAATTCTTGGGCTTAAATCTGAATCCAGCACAAGCACCTTGTCTGTATGTTTCTGTATCGGCAGATAAATCTTCTGCTTATTAATAGATGCAGCCCCGGATATTCCTTCAGGGTCAACGCCCGGAGATTTGCCTGTAAAAAAGGCTTTTACATGTTTTCCGAATATGCCGGGGTATATCAGCGTTTCCATAAGGGTTCAAAAAATAAATCTAAAAGAGGAATATGGTATTTGAGCGGTTTTATTTTGCCGATAGTCCATAAATCTTTAAAGATAAAGAGGCAAAATTCCTCGGAGGGCTTTAGCCCGAGAATGAGCGAGAATGCTATGTCCCTCTTTATTGCTAATCACGAAATCGCTCCTAATGATAAAAACGCCTCTGGAATCGCATCTGTAATATCAGATGCAATCATAGAGTGCTCTCCCTTGTCTTTCGCGGCTATGTCTCCGGCAAGCCCATGCATATAAACTGCAAAGATTGACGCTTCAAGTGGGTTTAACCCCTGCCCTAAAAACCCTGAAACCATTCCTGTCAGAACATCCCCTGTTCCTGCGCTCGCCATACCTGAATTGCCTGTTGGGTTGATGAACACTCTGCCTTCCGGTTCAGCTATAACTGTCGGCACACCTTTAAGAACAAGATACGTCCCTGTCTCTTTTGCAAACGAAACAGCCGTATTAATCTTGTCATTTTCAATAATAGTTCTGAGGTTAACTTCTGACTTTTGACTTCTGGCTTCTGACTTCTGTAAGAGTCTCGCCATCTCTCCTGCATGAGGCGTAAGAATTATCGGCGACCTCGCTTTTTTGAGAATCTGTTTATTGCCTTCGAGCGAATTTATAGCATCAGCATCCATAACTGCCGGAGCTGTTGAATTCAATAAAAGTTCTCTGACAAGTTTTTTAGTATCACCGGTAACAGAAATTCCCGGACCGATTGCAAGCACATCAGCCTTTTCAAAAAGAAATTCCAGAATCTTTTCCAATGCCTTTGATGAAAGCGTCCCATCCCCTCTGTCAGGCAAAGGTAGGGTCATCTCTTCCGTAACCCTTGATTGGAAAATATCCAGCAGTGATTCCGGAACTCCTATTGTCACAAGCCCTGCGCCTGACCTGAGACATGCCTTTGCGCACATGAATGCAGCGCCTGTTTTCCCTCTTGAGCCTGCAATAACAAGCACATGCCCATAATCACCCTTATGCGAATATCTCTGCCTTTCGGGAATCAATAATGATATATCTCTTTTTCCAAGAAGCTCTGTTTTAAGTTTTTCCGAGTGAAGCAGTTCCTCCGGAAAACCGATACCTTCAATAAAAAATCTTCCGGTATAATCAGCGCCCGGATAAAGCAGATGACCTCTCTTGAGAATACCGAACGTTATGGTATAATCCGCCCTGACCGCCTCGCCCATAATCTGTCCTGTATCAGATGAAATGCCTGAGGGGATGTCAACAGAGATTACAGGAGCATCCGAGGCATTGATAAACGATACAACCTCAGCTGTCTTTCCTGTGACATTTTTGCTTAAACCGGTGCCGAAAATTGCATCTACAACCAAAGCGCTATGAAGGTCTTTTTCTGTGATATAATCCCGAAACTCAATCGGCACGCCTGATTTTTTCGCTATCTTATATTGCAAAAGACAATCAGGGCTGAGCTTGTTTTCCCTTGAAAGAAGAACAATTTTTACATTCCAGCCCCATTCATGAAGATTTCTTGCAACCACAATGCCGTCTCCGCCGTTATTGCCTCCTCCTGAAAGGACAACAACTTTTCTCCTTTCATACAATTCCCTTATTTTCTCCGCAACAGCAAACCCTGCCCTCTCCATAAGGACAGTTCCTGAGATGCCATAATTTTTTATCGTAATCCTGTCAATCTCTCTCATCTCTTCTGCTGTTACAACCTTCATTTCAATCACCTATATAACAATATAAATTAATCTAACACAGGAGGTAATGTTTTTGAGCGGTTTTATTTTGCCGATATTCCTTAAAGTCAAGATATTAAGTAATAAAGAGGCAAAATTCCTCGGAGGTCGCCACGGCGACCGAGAATGAGCGAAAAAATGTTACCTCCTGTGTATTGCATTGCTTTAATCTATCTGCTTAATTTATAAATAGCTGTTGCTTCCGCCCAATCAGCGGGCTCCAGTTGGTTAAGCCTTTTCACAAGGTCGCTTATCATGCCTGTTGATTTTGAATCATAGACCTTGAACATGCCTTCCTGAAATCCGAGAGGCACTAAATCCTCTTTTTTCTTTGTGGCTATGAGTTTAATCCTTTCCTCTGCAAAAGGTTTTTTATAGTCAGGAAGAAATCTTGCCTGAAGTTTTATTTTGCTTTCAGAGGGAGGAAATTCATATACCTTATCCGACTTGATGAGACTGTCCTTATTCATTGAGTTTGACAGAAGAAGTGTAACAGAGCCGTCTGCTGCAACTGAAAAGATATACACATAGCAGTCTTTGTTTGCCTGATAGAATATTTTTACATCCTCGCCCTCTTTTAAAACTGTCTTTGAAAGCGAGAGTTTTACAGATATGCCTTCACCTTTTTCAGGATATACTGGGTTAACAAGGGCTCTTAGTTTTACCCTGTAAAGATTTCTATCCTTCTCATCCCACCCCTCTTTAATAATATCAACCTTTTCAATCTTCCTCCTCACCGCTGCATATATCAAATCCTCTGCAAGCTGACTGTTTGAAACAAGCGTGTGTGACCTTATGAATACACCGACCGCCTTTTCCAATGCCTTATTCTGAGCATCAATCTTTGCCCGTTCTTTAACCTTCTTCTGGGTTTCTATCTCTCCCATAATTGCCATACCTTCCGATTCAACCCAGACAGGCTTTTCAGAGGCATAGGATATTACAGGAAGCAAAAGCAAAATAGCTGCAAATAATCTTGTCATTTAATTCCTTAAAAATATCGTCTGTTTCTTTGGCGCAATCAACTGCGGAGATTGCTCATTATTATAAACCTTCCTTGCAATGCGTTCAACCTGTGGTTTAATGTAATTGAAAAGTTCTCCTATCTCTATTATCCCGTCTTTGATTCCCTTTAACATAAAGTAAGTAAACAACCCATGCCCTTTCTCCTCGTATGTTGAGATTATCTGGTCACCTGATGCAACAGACATGACTGTCATATTTTTTGAAAGCTTTATATCCTGTTCAAGATTCATAACCAACGGTCTTGCACCTTTTGCAATAACAGACCTTCCCCTGCGCCTGAGAAACAGGAATCAAGGGCAACGATAATCTCTTTTGCGTTTAGTTTTGAAAGTGATTCGTAGAGCCTTTTTAATGGATAGCCGGTTTGGTCTATAAATGACGGATTGCCATCGTAAGGCACTAAAAAGGCGTCCCCTGTTTTTGTGTTCGGCGCGCCGTGGCCTGAATAATAGATAAAGACAGAACCGTTTTTTCTACATTATTCCAGAGCCACTTTTCAAAGTATTTTGCTAAATCCACATTTGTTGCGTGTTCATTTAAAAATGTTACAACATTCTCTTCAGAATAGCCCATTACCTTTGTGAGATATTCTGTCATTGTCTTTGCATCAGCTACCGCATAATCCGCCTTTGGAAGTTTCTGACGATACTGCTCAATACCTTAACGCATATTAATCGAATTTAAAATCCTTCTCTTCTGCGACCCTCTCAAGGCTTAACGATTTATCCGAAAATATAGTGATCTTGCATCCGTTTAAATTTAAATCTTGAAATATTACGTATACTTTCTCTGAATTATAATTATCCCAGGCATGGCACAAATCAGAGACAAGGTCACTATCTTTTATGTAAGCTTTTGTGAAGTTCTTACGGAAAATCTTTGGATCGACTCCTTCGGTATTGAATAATTTATCAGTTGCGCCCCCGGAGAAATAAATATATTTTACCTTCTTGTCGCTATCGGCCAATATTTTATAGTAAAATTTCGGCTGCATACCGGCTGCCTTCAGAATATTGTAGAGAGAAACCTGTACTGCTACAAAGGCATTATCCTTAATAGCGCCCGGGCTAAATTCTATTTGGGCAGGATTCTCAATCACGATGAATTTGTTTTTTATCCTGCCGAATTCGTTTAAGTAACCCGTATCGATAAGGCATTTCCAAAGCGTGTCGGCGCCCTTGAAGCCAGTTAAAGCATATGCCTGCTTAAAGTCTTCTTTTTTTATCTTCCAAACGTTTTGGATAAAAAAGATCTTCTCCGGACCTTCGGTATTCTCTTCTACTATGATTTCTTTATCGTTCAACAATTCTGCCAGCCGGTCTCTTGCCTCCTCTATGCCCATGCCTATGTAAAAGCCTTTCATCTTGAAGGGTTCACCTGCAGCTATAGCAGGAGAAAAAATAGATGTGAAAAAGACAAAGACTGCCAAGACAAACAAAACTACTCCAGTAAGTTTTATTAGTTTATTCATGCATCATCCTCCTTGCATCCTTGGGGCTGTTTCTATTTGCACGAGGGGATTCCTCTCTTTAACTCCGCGTTCAAAACGCCAGTAGGATTTCTTCGAGTTAATCTGTTTACTCCTTTTCCTAAACGGCAGTCGGATTTCTTCGAAATCCTTTGTACATAAAAATAGAGGGACACAGAGCTTGTCTAAAAACTACCGCTGTTTCTAACCTGCAAATATGATAAATTAAAAGCACAAAATATTTGAGGAGGTTAGCTGATGCCTTTAAGACCTTACGAGCAAGACCAGAT
>Ga0180009_10005415_pt1 | contig 13685 bp, 28 predicted proteins | sample OS_PC_MetaG_FD_123537 | JGI IMG/M metagenome (GOLD analysis project Ga0180009, IMG submission 123537) | Groundwater microbial communities from the Aspo Hard Rock Laboratory (HRL) deep subsurface site, Sweden - OS_PC_MetaG | ecosystem: Environmental > Aquatic > Deep subsurface > Groundwater... | reverse complement strand
GTCCCATTCTTCATCCGTCCAACTCTGCATGTCCCTGCGGGCTTCCAGATACGCTATAAGGCACTCATAGTCTGGGGTCATGCGTCCTCCTTTTTTGACTCTCGCCTCAGCAAAGTCCTTTTCTAACTCATCATATTCATCTTTTACATCCATAAATACCTCTTCGGGTAGATATTTTAAGCAAATCGTAAATATTCCTCGACTATTTGATCAATCTCTTCGGCGGTCATGCCCGATCCATAAACATATTTAAGCAAGACATTTATTGTTTTTGAGTATAGATTTTCAAATTCTTCATGGGTCATTTTGCCAAAAGAAACGCTTTTGGGTTCTACCCTAACACTCCCGTCAAGCCTGATGGTCGTATCATAAAACCCCGCCAGGATAATGACATCTGCTCTGAACCGATCGAAGTTCTTTTCTGGTACTCCGTACTTTGAATTGATTTCCCCAGGTATCCAGTTATCGAAGCCTATCTTGAGTAGGGCAAACCATTTCTTAAGAAACTCGTAATTGCGAGGGAAGGTGTATTTGAGCTTAATAGCCTGCCCCTGCTTCATCCCCTTGATAATCTCCTCCGCATCCTCATTGGCGGGGGCTAGGGTTCCCCAATTCTTTTGTAGGTAGATTTCGGTCATATAGTCCTCAGGAACGCCTCACGCTGTGCAGGGGTCAGCTCTGCATGAGCACGTCTGCACTCCTCGGCTTCGCACTCCGAATGGACGAGTGGCCCGTCTGGAATTTGCTCACCAGGCCAATGCATCGGATGGGCCATTTTATCGGCCCCCGGCTCTCCACAGAGTCCACAAATATCATCATTTGGGACTGGCTCATATACCTCCTCTATGGACAGAGGAGGAGGTGCGCCTAGAAACTTTCTCATCGCTATATCGTGACCTACCAAAATTGCCATAAGTTTTTCTCGATCTTCTGCGGACGATTTTTCATCTATGTCCATATAGTCTTTCATGCCAACCCCCTCAGCTTTTTTTCAACCTCGTTCAGTTCCGAACAGAAATCATCCAGGGCCACCTTCAGCGCGGCCGTAAACTCCCAATCCCTCTGAACGTCCAGGATGAGCGCGGGGAGACCAGGATAGTAGCTCATAAAATACCAGCAGTTAAAGCCTGTTACCAACATAGACCCATTGATTTGTTGGAAATAGTCAGTAGGTAGGTCTCCGGCCAGGAGGTATCCGACCTGCGTATGAATTAACGGGCATTTGATCTCAAGGCCAGTATTACCAAAAATGCCATCAGGGGAACAGCCATATCGCTTTGTGTCGTCGTAGACAAATCCGACTTGCTCAACCTCTACGCCCATGACAAGTTGAAAATATGCCCTCGCCTCTGCTTCAAGTTCAAGCCCTCGAACCATTGCCACACTTTGGTAGGTTTCAGGTTTCGGGCCTGCGATCCTCTCCCCTGCGAGTTCATAGAGGTATTTCGTGGCCTGCTTGGATGGTGCGCCTTTCGTCGTCACAATCTCGTTGAAACGGGACGCTGATGGTATGCCAGCCTTGGCCGTGAACCATTCAGAATCGCCCTGGGGTACGTCAAGCCGAATCATGCTTTACCTTCGCCTCCTTGCGCTTCTTGGCATCCTTCAGCGCGGTTATGGCTTCTTGATACCTGCCAGCGGGGATGTACTCAATCAGTTTGCACCCAAACAGATTCGTCAGAGAGACTTCCTTCAGCCCGATGTCGTTCATCATGTCCGTGATCTCGGAGACCTGCTTTTCAGTGATGAACTCCGGCTCTCCGGTTGAGGCCTTTCCATCGTCATCTTTCCTGGCAGGAGCCAACCCGGTAATCGCAAAAAGGGTATATCGCTCAAGATAAAACACGGTTGATCCGATAGCTTGGATAGCGTTCTTTCCTCCGCTTGCATCTGGGGGGGATTTTAGCCACGTCGATTCACTATGCCCAAGTTCATGTGTGACCAAGCATGTAACCTTAATCTCCCCGTTGTCCTGTTGTTCCGTCCTCCAACTGGAATTCAACCCATGTTCTCCAAGGGCCGAACTTATGGCATCGGCGGCGGTCCCTAAGTCTGAGTGGGACCATTCGGTTGGTGGCTTGCCTTGAGGCGTGTATTTCACCTGCAAGTCCCTCCATATCTTCGGGGGATTGGCTTTAAAGGCCGACATAGCCTTGTGGTAGGCTTTCCTGGCCTCGTTCGCCTCAAAACGCTCTTGCAGCGCCATCATCTTCTCAATGAGTTCAGGTGAATAGTTCTTTTGCATAGCCATTTGAATGACGGCCATGCCGCCCAGGACGGCAACCCCTGTTTCCTCTGGGTGCCGATCATCCCACTTTGTCAAATCATCGGCTTTTTTGTAAGTCGCTTGTTCTTCCATTTCACAGCTCCTTTGCGTTCTCGACGGCGATGGAGACAGAAATGTCTATCTCATGCTCCGCCGCGTCCATTATTCTCCGTGCTTCCGGGCTCGACAAATCGGGCCTCATATCCAAGAGGCGCTGGTTCAACTCCCTGGCCCATGACAGGATCTTGTCCTTGTCCGGTTTCAAGGCTTCCTTCCGCGCTTCCGCTTCAGCCCGCTCTTTGGCTTCCCGTACCTCGCGCAAAACCTTCTCAGCGGCGCCTTTCTCTGCAGCGATACGGGCGGTTTCGAGGGCCTGTTTCTCGAACTCCTCTTGCCTTTTTCTCTGCGCTTCGGAAGCCTTCTCCGCTCCCAGGGCCGCTTTCTCCGCGGCGACCTGGCGCCGTTCGGCTTCCAGGTATTCCCGTTCTAGCCTGGATTTCTCTTCCTCGGCCTTGCGGATATCTTCAAGGCGCTTTGCCTCCGCCTCCTGCTCGGCGCGGATCTTCTCAAGGCGTAGAGCTTCGACCTCGGCTTTGGCCTGATCCTCTTCCCATACAATGCGGACCTTCAACCGGGCTTCAATGATGGCCTTACTTGCAGATAGGGCCAAGCGGGCGTCTTCCCTGAACTCCTGGAAATCGGATTCAAAAATTTCAGTCCCGTTGATGACATTGAGGACGGCCTGAACATCCTCTGCCGTCATATCGGGGCCTACGTCGGCAGCCACCTGTCTAAACTCCTGAATTTTGTCCCGAATCCCCGCAACCCGCTCCTGCTCAACCCGGATTTTCTCGGCCTGAATCGCCTCAACCCGGTCATCCTCGATCTTGCGGACGGCCTTCAGGTGGTCCTCGATGGGCTCGACGAGGGCATGGACGCGATTCTTCTCCCCGTCATAGTGCTTACCGGCCTTAAGTATTAACGCCTTTTTGTCCTTGTGCCAATCATCCACATCCCGCCGGATATCCCGGCATTCCCGAAGGCCCCCCATCACCATGGCGTAGGCTGCTTTGTCTTCGGGCGGCAGGATGATGTCCATGTACTTGGCCTTCAGGGCCTCGATGGTTGCAACCTCTAAGTTGTATGGTACTAATTGAAAGTCTTCTTTAAGCATTTTGTCCTCCTTCCTCCTCCATCTTGCACCGGACAAACCCGGCAGACAAGGCCGCTTTAACGCCTTTCCAGTCCTCCAAGTATGGGTAGCCTGTTTTCGTCTCCCGGACAAAAAACTCCACCGACCTGCTGAAAATACGTGGCCTGATCGTTGTCATTTTTATCATCTTCATGGGGCCTCCTTCAATCCCTTGATTAACCCGCGTGCAACCGCACACCGGACTATCTTGCCAACTTTTTTCATACACAATCTGTTACCGATGCTCACCCCAACCTCACAAACTGCTAAGTATAGACGTGGCTCGCTTTTCTGGTTATGGCAGACATTTATGGGATTCATTTCAAATCCTCATTAATTGTTTCTTTTCCTCTTCGAGCCGAAGTGCATAATGTCCCAAAATACCTATTCTTACCATCCAAATGTCGGTATTCTCGGAATCATCATTCATCGCGTTCCCCACGAAATTCATCCATTCTTCTATGTCCGGTCTGCCCATTTTCATCTCCCCGCCAGTTCATCCGTCCTCCGATAGTTCCGGCTCCTCCGGCAAGTCCTCGGTAATCTCGTAAAAGTCCGCCTGCCACTTCTTGATGAACTTCCTCAGCTCTTTCCTGGCATCCTTCATACGAGCCAAAGCGTCTTCCCCCTCCTCTGTCTGTGGCACTACCTCTCGGATGAAATAGCCCAGTTCGCTCTCCGCGTCTTCAAGATGGGTATGGGCGGCAAATATGGCTTGTGCTGGTATGCTGTGGGTCAAAGATGGCTCCCATAGGAAAGGATGGCTCATGGCTTCTTCGGCATACGGCGGAACCAATTTCTCCAGGCAGCCGCCGGGCATCCTGTTATCCACTCTTCCCACTCGTCCCCCTCGGCCTTGGGCGGGTCGAGGATCAGGACTTGTTGAGGAGCGATAAAATCATATTCAGCTTTTCCCCAAATACCCTCTGCTGGAAAATCCGAGTAAGGTTCAAAAAAGGTACAGCCTTTCTTTGGAACCGCATACCTCAGCCGACCTCCCTCAATGACGTGCCGGGAGTCGATCCATGATGTAGGATCATCCACGAATTTATAGCCAGCCTCGGGAATCATGCGATCCCTTGGTACAACCTCGGATATTACGAAGTATTTCTTTCCCATGTCTCCCCTCATGCGCGGCAGGGAGACCACCCCTGATGACCCTGCCGCGGAAAAAGGTTGGATTGATGGTTTCAGGTTTGCCGTGTGCTGGTGGGTCGGTCATGCTGCCCTTGAGTCACTTACCCCGCTATGAGACGGGACTAACCGACTCCCTTACCCACCCCTTCCGGGGCCACCAGCACGATTCAGGTTAAAGTGCGGAGACACGAAGCCTTCTATTGTCCCGGAGCATGTTGACTGTGTTACAAGGTAAGATATCATACTCCCTCGCAAGTGACCGACACATGGTGTCGCCCATAGCACCCTTTCGGGTCGCACCCACCAGCTTGGTCTCCGCACGATTCAGGTTGATTACAGGTTGACAATCCAACGCGCCCTTGTCATTTCGGCCATTCACCCTCTCGAGTGTCCCGAAGTTCCTGGACGGCCTGTTGTCTGCCCAGGGACCTCGTCCCTGTGAGGGACGGGTGTGGGCGGTATAAAGATGCCCTCTACCCAATCTGACGTGTCCCTAGGGATCACTGGGAGTCGAGTGTCGGGCGAAATGCCATAGGTTAAAATCCATGGATATTGCTCAATCACGGACTGATCCTCTGCAGATTTTCCGCACCATCAGAACTACGCAGGCCACCCCGCCGACAAGCAGGACTAGGCCCGCAATAACCCAGGTGGCCGTGGTCTCTTCGCGGGGCATCAACCACACGAATAACAAAAAAATGAGCACGGTCGCCAGTGTCAGTGTCCAGTTTTTCATGGCCTACCCCCACACCCGGCAGAGGACCGGGGAGCCAAGGGTGACTGTCGCAAATCCTGTCCAGAAATACAGTGCTCTTAGGTGTCTCATTCTATCCTCCAAACACGAATCCCATTTTCCAAAGGCAAACTTCTTGTTGTAAATTTCTTTCCTTTATCTCGTTCGGGACGTGCAACTTGCATGATGCGAGTCTGAAGAGAAGCTTTCCTTTTTGGGTCTTCAGAGTCAAATGGGGCTAAAAACGAATCTCCCACGTCCATCTTTCCAAGAGGCCATTCACCACAATGATGTACTGAGTTCAATTCAGGTATGGGTTTGTTCTTTTCTATTTCGTACATGCTTTCCTCCTGCCCCTATTCAGACCGGGGGCGGCGGGATAAAGGTTTAAGTTGCTAGTTGGGTATACTTTAAAACATCGGATTGTGGATGTCGTTGACGCCAGGCTTTCCCATTGTAATATTTATAATCCCCCCGTCGGATGTGTTCTCTTTTGTGGCAAGGATTACACAACTTAAAGACCAGAAATGACTCATTATTGTCAGGATGATGAAGGATTTTAGCATCAGAGTTGCACGGGCATTCATACAATATTGTTATAAATTCTTCGTGTTGTCTCATTTTATAATGCCTAGACTGATGCCTGCTGCAAAACTTGGTCCCACCCTTGATGTATTTTTTGCCACATGCCAGGCAATATTTTGTGGCCCCTGAATTGCCATTCGTTCGACATTCTGAGCAGCGTTCAAATAGATGTTCGGTTTCCGTTTCGAGTTGCCGTCCACATTCCCTACAATATTCAACCTTATGTTCCATGGTCAAGGATTAAACCATAGTTCAATTTTCTTGTCAATAGGAAAAATGCTTGAAAATGAAATTATTTTTAATACCCCTTAATCGACACGCATTCAATCAATTTTCTTGACACGGGGCTAGAGATATGATTTTAATATAGCATGAAAACACTTCAGGAAAAACTCAAAGGTCTTGGAATAACCTCTTACAAGGAGCTAGAAAGATTGACGGAATGCTCTGAAAGTCTCGCCAAACAGCTTTGGTATGGCTCCAAACGAGAGGGTAAACCTCTTCCGCTGTCAAGGCAAATGGCTAATAAGATTAAAGAAAAAACAGGCGCATCCCTCGATTACCTTCTATCCTAAAGGAGCCCCATGCCAAAAGGACTGCCCAAGAAAACCCGCATCTGCGAGAACTGCCACCAGGAATTCCAAGCCATGAACAAGAGGCAACGATTCTGCGGGGCCCCTGCATGCCGGGAGGCGCAAAGGGAGGCCACGGCCGAATACAGGCGCCAGTGGTGGAAGAACTACCGGGCCGGGATGCCGTCACAAAAGGAGCTCCGCCAGGGCTATGCGAAATCAAAGAAATGCTGTTTCCTATGCGGCAAGCCCCTTTGTAACGGCGAGCGGATCAACCATGTGAGTTGCATTGAAAAGCGGGCCTATCGTCGGATCGATGGGAATTATTTGTATGTTTAAGGCCGACTGGATAATCGCCCATGACTCGACTGATTCCTATCCCTACATGCTGGAGTGCCTTCGGTGCGGGGCAATACAGATGTTTAAAATCCCTATCCTGGTGGACTACTGGGTGGCCGTAGCTAAGGCGTTTGAGGCGGCGCATAGAAAGTGCAGACAGGAGGAAATAGAACGAAATGTACAATCAGTTAATTCAATCCACTGGGATGACTAAAGATCCCTGCGAGACACGCCACGGCCCTGAATATTACGCAGCCATGCAGGAGGCGGCGCTTGATGATCTTGGATTCGACTGGTCGTGGTGCCTAATCGCCCGACTCAAGGCCAGGATAGCCGAGATGGAAGAGGCATGACCATATTTACCCCAACAGGGAAAGTCGGAGAAATCGAAAAAGCCTGCTGCGCCGGGCGTATCAATGGCCGTGTGTGTGACAATGACACCTTTGAAGCATATATCACACTTACTGCCAGGGGATCATCCAAAATCAAGAGCATCAAGTGCGCCATGTGCGGGGAAGAAACCATCTTTACCCCCGCTCCACCGGAGGAGTTTAATTGAGCGAGATGAGGCTTGACATGGCGCGGGGGATGTGATAGGGGTCTGGTATCGGACAAATGGAATGAATTATATACACCGTAATTTAAAGAGGGTTTATGAGATCGCCTGCACCGTGAGGGGTAGGCCAGGGCCATTTCACCCTGCCGATGGTCTCATAAGCCCTCTTTTTTTTATGGAAAGCTGATGGAATACTTAAAAATCCATAACTGGGACAAATGGCAAACCTACCGTTCAGACAGAAATCAACCCCCCTGGATAAAAATTCACAGATGCGTAATGAGACACCCTGAATGGGTTTCACTCACAGATGCAGAAAGAGGCCAGCTTGTCGCCATTTGGTTGTTAGGTGCGGACCATGATGGCGTCATACCGGCGTCACCTACGATTGTTCAGAAACTTTGCTTCATGGAAAAGTCGCCTGATTTTGATAGATTTATTGAGCTGGGATTCATTGAAAATAGCATTGACGCCAAGTTGACGCCAAGCTGACGCCACTAGGACGCCGACTTGTCCATATAGACTAGACTAGACTAGACTAGAAAGAACTAAGATTGATCCAAGGAAAGAGGTTGTTACTAGAGTACGTTATTAGATAGTAGAGTGGAAATCCGACTAAAAGGGTATGATATGGAACTGAGGGAATACCAAACACAGGCCATTAACAAATTGAGGGAGCGTTTTCTTTCTGGCCGAAAGAGGATCGTGTTACAGGCGGCGTGCGCGGCTGGAAAAACTATCATCGCGGCTGAACTCTCCCGTGCGGCCTTGAACAAAGGCAAGCATGTTTTATTCATAGTCAACCGGCGCGACCTTGTAAAACAGACGGTGGAGAAGTTTGAGCAATACGGAATAGGGGATCGGGTGGGGACTATCCTGGCCGGGGAAGAGCCGGAATTGACAAGGCCAGTACAGGTGGCGAGTTTCCAGACGTATTCACGGCGGCTGAAACTTGACGATCTGGACTGGAACGCCTGGTATCACAAGGCGGAACTTGTTATCTATGATGAGTGTCATTCCTGTAATGCCAAAACTTATCGAGAGATTATAGACATTTACAAGGATAACGGCGGCTACATCATAGGTTTGACGGCTACTCCATGCAGGGCCGATGGAACGGGGTTGGGAGAGGTTTTCGAGGATATTGTCACTTGCGTCCCGATTGAGGAACTGATTGACAAGAAATTCCTTGTCCCGATGGTTTACTATGCGCCTTCGAAGCCGGATCTCTCAAAACTTCGAACGGTGGCCGGGGATTATGAGCAAAAGGAATTAGGAAACCGGGTCGATAAACCAAAGCTAATTGGGGATATTTACGATAACTGGATAAGACTGGCCGGGGATAGGCCGACAATCATATTTGCCACGAACGTCAAACATTCCATGCACATAGCACAGCATTTCAGCGATATGGGTATTTCGATAGAGCATATTGACGCCCATACAAATGATCTTGACCGGGTTGGGATATATGGACGCTTCGAAGAGGGGAAGACTCAGGTTCTCACAAATGTGGGGATCTGCACGGAAGGGAGCGATTTGCCATGGGTGGCCTGCGTGGTGGTGGCTAGGCCGACAAAGAGCCTAGGCCGATGGATTCAAATGGCTGGCAGGGGATTGAGGCCATTCCCTGGAAAGGAACAGTGTATCCTCATGGATCATGCCGGGTGTGTCGAGGCCCACGGGTTCGTTGATGAGGATATTGAATGGAGCCTTGAAGGGAAGAAAGCGGCGTTCAAGAAGAAAAAGCCTCGGGTGAAAGAGAAGACTCCGATGATCTGCGAGATGTGCGCTTTTTGCTTCACCGGGCCGAAGTGTCCGCAGTGTGGGCATGAGGTGAAGTTCTGGGGGAAAAAGATTGAAGCGATTGAGGCGGATCTTGAGGAAATTAAACGGCCTACTAAGAGGAAATACACCATGTTCGAAAAAGGGAATTTCTACGGGATGCTCGAATGGGAACGGAGACGCAAGGGATACGCTGAAGGCTGGACTTCTCATAAATTCAAGGAAAAGTTTGGAGTGTGGCCGAATAGTTTCAAGGGGACTAAGCCGATTGAGCCGGATATCACGTTTCTTAATTACCTGAAACATCTAAGGATTAAATGGGCCAAGAGCAAGGGAAACCCCAAAAATCTTGAGGCGACAGGATGAAAATAGACATCGTTAAAGAGTCAGCTGGACGGTGGCCGGGGATACTGTCAACCCTCGGAATCGAAGTCAAGACAAACGGAAAACATGGGCCGTGTCCATTATGCGGGGGAAAGGACCGGTTTCGATTTGACGACCAGGACGGGGTAGGAACCTGGATTTGTAACCAGTGCGGGGCCGGGACCGGGTTCAAATTGATTGAGAAGAAACTAGGCGTTGATTTTTTGGAAGCCGTAAAAAGGGTAGGTGAAATCATGGGAGACATACCAAAGCACGTCAAGCCGAAACCAGTGAAGGACTATCGGAAGATGCTCAACGACACCTGGAAAAAGGCCACGTCGTTAGTCAGGGGTGATCCTGTTGTGGCATACCTGGCCGGGCGGGGCTTGAAATTGATACCGGACAATGTGAGATATTACCGCGGATGTTGGGAGTCGGAAACCAAGAGCCGGATGCAAGCGATGATTGCCCTCGTTACAGGCCCGGACGGAAAGCCTGTCACAATTCACCGGACATACCTTCGGGACGGAAAGAAGGCGCCAATTGAGTCACCGAGAAAGTTGATGCCTCACAACGGGACACTCAAGGGGGCAGCGATCCGGCTATTTGAACCATCAGCCTATACCATGGGCATAGCCGAGGGGATTGAAACGGCAATAGCTGCGACTCAGCGTTTCCAGATTGGTACTTGGGCGGCGGTTACAGCGGGGATAATGGAGAGTTGGGAGCCACCGGAAGGGATAAAAGAGGTGATAATTTTTGGGGATAATGACGCGAATTTCACAGGACAAAAGTCGGCCTACATATTAGCTAACCGATTGGCAAAAAAGGGAATAAAGGTCAATGTTGATATACCTGAAACCATAGGAGATTGGAACAGTTATGACTAAAAAAGAGATCTTAGATAAAATGGACTTACAGCGCCAGGCCTACGTACTTCGCCTGAAGGAAGCGCAGGACAAGCACCTGGAGGTAATGGACAAATTATGGGCTGAACTGAGAGAGTTGGAGCTGAAGGAGGTAGAAGGTGGTTCAGTATCCGAAGCCCGTCCGTTTTAAAAGCCCCAAATACCTCGAATATGTGCGGACCCAGCGATGCTTTGCGTGTTGGATCAATATGTGTCCTGCCCATTCGGGACGGATAGTGCCTCATCATGTGTCATGGGTTGACGGCACGGGGCAGGGGACAAAACCCAGCGATCACTACACAATACCTCTACACTGGGACACGCATCAACTTGAGGAGAGCCAACCATTTCTGCCTCGGGAGCCGGTTTTGCGCGAGATATGCCGGCTACTGAGCTGGTGGATCCGGGAGGGGGAGGAATGACGCGCTGGAGCGAAAAGGAGTTCGAGGAATACCAGGCAAAGCGGGACCGCTTGGCTCCACTGCCACGCTACTCGGACCTGGCCGGCGCGGGGGATCCCGACGAAGGGCCGGAGAGCAAGCTCCAGGGCAAAATAACAAAATGGGCGAAGGAGTGGGGGAAGCCGTGTCTTTCCTTCCCTCGAACGGCTAAAGTGCGTTCATTTCTCCCCGAGGGCTGGCCGGACATCGTTTTGATTCTCCGGGGCCGTGTCCTTTTCATCGAACTCAAGGCGGCGAAGGGCCGGAAAAGCAAGGAGCAGATTCAAATGCGCTTGCAGTTTATGGCCCTCGGGCATGAGATATGGGAAATTCGATCCTACCATGCGTTCATTTCGCTCGTGGGGGCCTCAAACCAAGAGCTAGGCGCGTCAAAGGGGTGAAGTGAGGAAATTGTACAGAAGACGCCATAAGTCTCAACATTATATCGGTTTGATAGGTTATAAGTGCGCTGAAAAGATAGAAAAGCCCCCTCCTCATGGAAGGGGCCCAGGGAGTGTCAGGTGATGGGGGGCGGAGATATTTCCTGGGGGTTGAAGGTCCGCATGAATTTTACTCCATTTCGGAAAGTTGCGCCATCGTACCAAGCGACGTTCCCGTTACTCTGGAGCCATACCATTTCAATGTGCCAAGTTTCCCCATTGAATTCTGCGTCAAAATCACACCGCTTTTTTCTATTCGCTTCCATGGTATTTCCTCCTAATGTCAAAGGGTTTAACGATGCTCGATGTGATATTCGCGCCCTTCCTCTTCCTGCATCGAGAAAAACACCTCCAGGGCTTCCGAGTCGAGCCCGTCGAGATCCTCAAGCGGGCACTCGGCGACTTTCTTACCGGCTTTTGTAAGGACCAACCAGCGGTCAAGCTGCCTCGAAACCCCGTCGCGCAGGGTTTCCGGCAGGCCGGATCTATCGTGTAGATTGATTCCGTTCATAGCTATCCTCCCCATTCCTTGGCGGCCTCCACGGCTGCCTGTTTTATTCGGCACGGCGCCAACGTGTATTTTGGTCCTATAACATATCGCACATAGCACCAGTCCACAATTTCAACCAATCCTAGGGGACCAATCCACTGTTTATGGATATAGAGCCGGTCTCCACCTGCGTACTTTTTTACGCCCAAGTGTTTTTGGAAACATTTAGGGCATTTCATGGCTATTCCCTCCCTTCGCCGCGGGCCAGGGCTGCTTTGAGATTACCGAAAGCATGTAAGGCTTTAGTAGCATCCACAGTGCCCTTTCCGTCTCCATATTCAACAGAAAGTGCCTTTAATGCTAACTCACAGGCATGAATCAGCTCCGCATTGACCGTCCGGAGCCGCTCGTTCTCCTCTGCCAGCTGGGGCGCGTCCGCTATCAGGCGGGCGTTGGCTTCGGTTTCCTCCTCAGTCTGCCAAGTCTCTAGGTCACAAATTGCGTCATGTTGGTCAATGTCCGCATTGTGACGGACAAAAACTCTCCAACCGTCTCCAATGTGATGGTTGTCGGCTATCCATTCTCCCTTGGTATATCCTGTATGTTTCATTTCATCCTCCATGGGGGCCGGAGTCCCCGGTTAATATAGTTTATAAATGTCAATCCGACCGGGGTAATAAACCATGACGCCGTATTTCCCGATGTGGAAGGCCAATGTCCAGAAATAGCCACCTCGAACCTGCCAACCATTTTGCCAATATTTACGTTGTCCTTCTCTCATGATTCCCCTCCTTGCGCCGTCTGCCCCGGCGCCGGGCCTGTAAGGTTAAGCCGCTTTTTTGAATCGGTTTTTAATGCTGCCCACGGTTTCAGGCGCGTAATAGAGATCAAGCTCAACCCCGTTTTCAATCAATTCCTGAATGCTGATATAGCCAAACTCCGCATTGTTCGTGTCCCCGTTCAGGCAGGCAAAGCCAAACGCCTGAGACTGAATCCCTTGAATTTCGTCATCAGGTGATCCTGCGTCTTTTTCGATGATGTACCAATCTGATCCCCGGCTGAAATAGTGAAGGGTAACGGGAGCCTCATCTCCCATTTCAGAACTGTCATAGGTTTTCGGCATAGTGGAGATTTGATTTTTCAGGCGGCCAATCATTTGCCTGAAATATTCACCCTCCTCACCCTTACACGCCGACCGAATAGCCAATAATTGAGACCGTCCGATAAACTGATTTAAATTCATGGCTTCCCTCCCTGTTAGTGGTTAATGTCTAACTCCGCTCACATCAGAGCCCATTGCTAGGCGCTGGGTCAGAGGGTTAGGCCTCTATGCCTTTAAGGTTTATGCGGGCTTATGGTGGCCCGCCGCACCGCCACTTTAGGTGAGTAGCCAACCCCGGCTGATTGTTCGTGGGCATCCCCAGCGATCCCTGTGGTTTAATCCGTTTAGTTAGTACGCACACGAGGGCAAGCTCGTTTGATCGGTTAACCCTTTTTTCCTGATGTTTCAGCCTGTTGTTTTGCCCTCAGAAATTGCTCTAATTTCTCTATAGTTGTTTTATCGGTTTCTGTCCGTTGGGTGTAGCGTCCTGTGCCATATTTCCATTCTCCAGTGTGTACTTTGTAATACACCCGGTCATATTGACGGCCACAATTAAGTTTGCCTCCGTCCATTGTGGCAACCAAAAAACACGATATATTTCGTATTCTAATCAATCTCATAATCCCCTCCCTTGTAGCTTGCCCTTGTCTGCGTATTATCCCCACGATAAAGGCGGGCGGGTAAGTGGTTAAGCTGTGACAAAGCGCGCATTTGACGCTGGATGATGATTGAGTAAATACATGGCTTCCTGAATGCTATCAGCCGGTGGTGTCCCAT
>Ga0180009_10005414_pt1 | contig 13686 bp, 14 predicted proteins | sample OS_PC_MetaG_FD_123537 | JGI IMG/M metagenome (GOLD analysis project Ga0180009, IMG submission 123537) | Groundwater microbial communities from the Aspo Hard Rock Laboratory (HRL) deep subsurface site, Sweden - OS_PC_MetaG | ecosystem: Environmental > Aquatic > Deep subsurface > Groundwater... | reverse complement strand
GGCCTATGAGGCGATGAACAATGCCGGCTCCATGGACAGCCGCCTCATCATCATTCTGAACGACAACGACATGTCGATCGCGCCGCCCGTCGGCGCCATGAGCGCCTATCTCGCGCGCCTCCTGTCGGGCGACACCTATCGCTCCATGCGCCATCTCGGCAAGCAGCTCGCGAAGCTGCTGCCGAAGCGTCTCGAGGAAAGCGCTCGCCGTGCCGAGGAATATGCACGTGGCATGGCGATGGGCGGCACGCTCTTTGAGGAACTGGGTCTCTATTATGTCGGCCCGATAGACGGGCATAACCTCGATCATTTGCTCCCGGTGCTGAAAAATGTCCGGGACGCTGGCGAGGGGCCGATCCTCGTTCATGTCGTCACGCAGAAAGGCAAGGGCTACGCGCCCGCCGAGGAAGCCGAGGACAAATATCACGGCGTCTCGAAATTCGATGTCGTCACCGGCGCACAGGCAAAGGCCAAGGCGAATGCGCCGAGCTATACCAAGGTCTTCGCCGAAAGTCTGGTCGCACACGCGGAGCAGGACGACAAGATCGTCGCCATCACGGCGGCCATGCCGTCGGGCACCGGCCTCGATCTCTTCGGCGAGCGCTTTCCAGCGCGCACTTTCGATGTCGGCATAGCCGAACAGCACGGCGTGACCTTTGCGGCGGGCCTCGCCGCCGAAGGGTTCAAGCCCTTCACCGCCATCTATTCGACCTTCCTGCAGCGCGCCTACGACCAGGTGGTCCACGACGTAGCGATCCAGCGCCTGCCCGTGCGCTTTGCAATCGACCGCGCGGGTCTCGTCGGCGCGGATGGACCGACCCATGCGGGGTCTTTCGACGTGACCTATCTCGCCTGCCTGCCCGGTTTCGTCGTCATGGCGGCGGCCGACGAGGCGGAGCTGAAGCACATGGTGGCGACAGCCGTCGCCATCGACGACCGGCCGTCCTCGCTCCGTTATCCCCGGGGCGAAGGTATCGGCGTCGAAATGCCTGTCATCGGTACCCCGCTCGAAATCGGCAAGGGGCGCATTCTCCGCGAAGGGACGAAAGTCGCGATCCTGTCGCTCGGACCGCGGCTCGCGGAGGCGCTGAAGGCAGCGGATCAACTGAACGCGCTCGGCCTTTCGACCACGGTCGCGGATGCGCGCTTCGCAAAGCCGCTGGACGAAGATCTCATCGCGCGTCTCGCCATCGGCCATGAGGTGCTGATCACGGTCGAGGAAGGATCGATCGGCGGCTTCGGCAGCCATGTGCTCGATTTTCTCGCTCGCTCCGGCTTGCTCGACCGCGGCCTCAAGATCAGACCCATGGCGCTGCCGGACATCTTCATCGACCAGGACAAGCCCGAGAAGATGTACGATATCGCGGGACTCAACGCGGCGCAGATCGCCGAGACGGCGCTTGCCGCGCTCGGTCTGGAGCGGCAGTTTGCCGATCTGCGCGAACTTGCGCCGCAGCCGCTGCCGAAGCTCGTCTGAGCCGCTTCATGCAAGGTGGAAAAATGCGTCTCGACCTCGCGCTGGTCGAACGGGGCCTCGTTGCCACCCGTGCCCGTGCGCAGGCCGCGATCAAGGCCGGTCAGGTCCGTCTCCGGGGACAAGTGGCGTCGAAGCCCTCCGACATGGCGGGTGATGGCGACGAAATCGAAGTCGACTTGTCCGGGCAGGTCTATGTCTCGCGTGGGGCTCTGAAACTTCTTCATGCGCTCGATTTTTTCGGCCTCGATCCGTCGGTGAAGACCTGTCTCGATCTCGGCGCCTCCACGGGCGGGTTCACGCAGGTTCTGCTGGAGCGCGGCGCAGCCTTTGTCGTTGCCGTCGATGTCGGTCACGGTCAGCTTGTGAAAGAAATCGAGAGCGATGCGCGTGTGCGCTCGCTCGAAGGGTTGAACGCGCGGGATTTGACGCGCGGGGACATTCCCGAGCTCGTCTCCTTCATCGTCGCCGATCTGAGCTTCATCGGCTTGCAAAAGGCCTTGCCTCCCGCGCTCACTTTGGCTGAGAAAGGCGCGGTCCTCGTTGCGCTCATCAAGCCCCAATTCGAGGCTGGGCCCGAAAATGTGGGAAAAGGCGGTATTGTGCGCGATCCGGCGCTGCACGAGCGCATATGCGAGGATATCTCGCGTTGGCTTTCTGACGATATGGGCTGGCGGGTTCTTGGGCTGACGCAAAGCCCTATTGAAGGCGGCGATGGCAACCGCGAATTCCTGATCGCGGCGGAGAAAAATGACTGACATCGAAACCCATATCCTCTCGCTCGGCGCGCAGGCGGACGGCATTGCGGATGTCGATGGCGAGACGATCTACGTGCCTTACGTTTTGCCGGGCGAGCAGGTGCGCGTGGCGCCGGAGGAGGGCGGCCGCGCTTCCCTTGTGGAAGTGCTTGTGCCGTCGCCGGACCGCATCTCGCCGGCCTGTCCGCATTTCACACGTTGCGGCGGATGTACGCTTCAGCACATGGCGCCAGCCGCCTACGCTGCATGGAAAAGAGAGCAGGTCGCGGCAGCGCTGAAAGCGCGCGGTATCGAGACAGAGGTTGCACCCCTCGTCGCCGCACCGCCGCGCAGCCGCCGCCGCGCGACCTTCGCGCTCACACGCACGAAGAAGAGCGTCACCGCCGGCTATTACGCGCGCGGCAGCCACGACATCGTGCTTCTTTCCGAATGCCCGCTGGTCGTTCCCGAGATCGAGCGGTTTATCCCCCGGCTGGGTGAACTTGTGCAGCCGGGTCTCTCGCGCCGCACGCGCGCCTCCGTCCTCGTCACATCGACGCTGAACGGGCTCGACGTTGCCGTCACCGGTGGCAAGCCGCTCGACGGCCCCCTCCGTGCCGAACTCGGCCAGCATGCGCAGGCGGCGGATGTTGCGCGGCTTTCGTGGGAGGGCGAGATTCTTGCCGAACGCCGCATGCCGGAGATCGACCTTTCGGGGCTTCGCGTCACCTTGCCGGTCGGCGGATTTCTTCAGCCGACGCAGGAAGGCGAGGCAGAGCTCATTCGCCTCGTGCGCGAAGGGGTGGGAGAGGCGCGCCGCGTCGTGGACCTGTTCGCGGGTTGCGGCACCTTCTCGGCGTCGCTCGCTGCCACCGCTGCCGTTCACGCGGTGGAAAGCGAGAAGCCTGCGCTCGCCGCACTGGAACGCGCCGCGCGGACGTATGGGCCGGGCGTTGGCCTGAAACCCTTGACCACGGAGGCCCGCGATCTTGCCCGCCGCCCGCTTCTTGCGGAGGAGCTGAACAAGTTCGACGCCATCGTCATCGATCCGCCCCGCGCGGGTGCGCTGGCGCAGGCCGAAGAAATCGCGAAATCGAAAGTGCCCGTCGTCGCCTCTGTTTCGTGCAATCCGGCGACTTTCGCGCGCGATGCGCGGGTGCTTCTCGACGGAGGATATCTTCTTGAGCGCGTGACGCCGGTCGACCAGTTCCTCTGGTCGGCCCATGTCGAACTCGTGGGCATATTCCGGCGCGGTTGAGCGCCGGTCAGATATTGCGATGGATGTGCGGCCTCACTGTCGCTTCGACGGCTTCGGGCGCCGTGTCGAGCGTCGAGAGCCTCACGGAGACTTCCTGCGGCGAGATCATGCGCCAGCAGCGGTACATATGGCGCCGCACCGGTCCCACTTGCGGCGCGTTCTCCACCGCCGTATCGAACGGCCGCCTGAGTGCGATGCGCAACTCTGCATTGCGGATCATCCGCACATAGCGATCGACGATCTCCACACCGGCGATGGCATTCCAGGGCAGCAGGCCCAGCCGGTCGATGTTTATCCCCGACGGTGTCACGGCAAACGCCATGCGATCCTTCGCGACATAGGGCCAGTGATAGACGGCGACACCCGCCGACACGAGGGCGGCGATGAGGGCGATGATCGGTGCGCGCGGCATGCCGAAGAGGACAAGCGCGCCTGCGATCAACACGCCGCTATAGACGATGCTCTCGCCCTTCTGCCTTGCATATTGCACGGTCAGAAAGGCGGCGCCTTCGGGCTTGCTGTCCCCGGCTTCACTCATCGTTCCGCCGTTCTCCGACCTGCGCCCGGTGGCGGAGCCAGTGATCTGCCAGCACACAAGCCATCATGGCCTCGCCGACGGGCACCGCGCGAATGCCGACACAAGGGTCGTGCCGGCCCTTTGTCACGATCTCCGTCGCTTCGCCGCTCTTCGTCACGGTTTTACGAGGTGCGAGGATTGACGATGTCGGTTTCACGGCAAAGCGCACCACGACATCCTGCCCCGTGGATATCCCACCGAGAATGCCGCCCGCATGGTTCGAGGAGAAGGCGACCCCGTGATTGGTGGACACCATTTCGTCGGCATTCTCTTCGCCGGAAAGGGCAGCAGCGGCAAAGCCTTCGCCGATCTCGACACCTTTCACCGCGTTGATGCTCATCATCGCGGCCGCGAGGTCGGCATCGAGCTTGCCGTAGATCGGCGCGCCGAGGCCCACGGGCACGCCCGAGGCGACGACCTCGATCACCGCGCCGCAGGACGAGCCGTCTTTGCGCACGCCGTCGAGATAGGTTTCCCATTTCGCCGCGGTATTCGCGTCCGGGCACCAGAAGGGATTTTTTTCCGTCTCCCCCCAGTTCCAGTTCGCGCGGTCGATCTTGTGCGGGCCCATCTGCACGAGCGCGCCGCGAATGGCGATGCCGGGAAGCATGGCGCGGGCAACGCCCGCCGCCGCGACGCGCGCCGCCGTTTCGCGCGCGGAAGAGCGCCCCCCGCCGCGATGGTCGCGAATGCCGTATTTCGAAAAATAGGTGAAGTCGGCATGACCCGGCCGGAATTTCTCGACGATCTCCCCATAGTCCTTCGAGCGCTGGTCGACATTTTCGATCATCAGCGAGATCGGCGTGCCGGTGGTGAGTTCCACGCCGTCTTCCACGAAAGTGCCGGAGAGAATTTTGACCGCGTCCGGTTCGCGCCGCTGCGTTGTGAAACGCGACTGGCCGGGGCGGCGGCGGTCAAGCCAGAGCTGGATATCCTCGGCTTTAAGCGGAATGCGGGGCGGTGCGCCGTCGACCACGCAGCCAAGCGCCGGCCCGTGGCTTTCACCCCAGGTCGTGACGCGAAACAGATGGCCGAACGTATTGTGCGACATGGCTGTCAGTCTGGTCCTGAAGGACCTTCCTCATACACATGACCCGGCGGGCCTCAATTGCGGGAAACGATACAGGAAATCGTCAGACGATGCTCATGTCGGGTGCGTCTTCCGCCTTCATGCCGACGACGTGGTAGCCGGCATCGACGTGGTGAACTTCGCCGGTGACCCCCGAACCGAGATCGGAAAGGAGATAAAGCGCGGTATTGCCGACTTCCTCGATGGTGACGGTGCGCTTCAGGGGCGAGTTGAGCTCGTTCCACTTGAGGATGTAGCGGAAATCTCCGATGCCGGAAGCTGCTAGCGTCTTGATCGGACCGGCGGACACGGCGTTGACGCGGATTTTGTTGCGTCCCAGATCGACGGAGAGATAGCGAACGCTCGCTTCAAGCGCGGCTTTCGCGACGCCCATCACGTTGTAGTGCGGGATAACTTTCTCCGACCCGTAATAGGTGAGCGTGACGATCGATCCGCCATCCGTCATCAGCTTTTCGGCGCGCTGGCAGAGCGCGGCAAACGAGTAGCAGGAGATGGCCATGGTGGCGGTGAAATTGTCGAGCGTCGTATCGACATATCGCCCGTCGAGTTCTTCCTTGTTCGAATAGGCGATGGCGTGGACGAAGAAGTCGATCTTGCCCCATTCCTTCGAGAGACGTTCGAAGACCCCATCCATGCTGGCCGCGTCGGTAACGTCGCAGGGCAGCACGAGCGTCGACCCGACGGATTCCGCGAGCGGGATGACGCGCTTCTGCAGCGCTTCGCCCTGGTAGGTGAACGCGATTTCCGCACCCTGATCGGCGCAGGCCTTGGCGATTCCCCAGGCGATCGAGCGATTATTCGCGACGCCCATGATGAGGCCGCGCTTGCCCTTCATCAGGCTGCCCGTCACAACCGGGCCCGTGCTGGTGATGGCTTCGCTCATCGATTCCCCGTGACTGTCTTGGTCGAAAATCGAGCGCATCCTACACAAAAGCCCTTGGCGGTCTAACAAAAAAGCCGGACTTCAAGGATGGGCATTCTTCACGATTCGTGTCGATTCGTGTCCGGGTGGCCTTGCGAAAAACCCTTGCGGGGATTGTGTTTGAGGCCCTGGCTCCAGCTCGCCGCAAAGTCCTTCAAGGCATTGTCCGGCGCCGCCGGAAGGCTGAGCGACAGGGTGACATACTGGTCCCCCCGGGCCATGCCCTCTTCGTCAGGCAGGCCCCGGCCTTTGAGCCGGAGGCGCGTTCCCGAATTGGAGCCGGCGGGAATCGTGAGCGATACGGGCCCCGCGATCGTCGGGACTTCGACTTTCGCGCCCAGAACGGCTTCCGGCAGTGTCACGGGGAGGGTGATGTGGATGTCCGCACCGTCCCGGATGAAATAGGCGTGAGATGCAACCTCCACGACGACGATTGCGTCTCCCGCCGCCGCGCCGCCATGGCCTTCGCCGCCTTGGCCCCGCATCTTGATGCGGGCACCATCCCTGATGCCCGGCGGGATGGCGATTTCCATGGTTCGCCCGCTTTCAAGCTTTACGCGCTTTCGGGCGCCGTTCGCCGCTTCCAGGAAGTCGACCGAAAGACGATATGTCCGGTCCTCGCCGCGAGCGCGGAAAACGCGTTTGCCGGCGTTCTTGATGCCCTCGAAAAGCTCTGAAAATACACCGTCCGCCGCATGGTCCGCCGCGGCGGTGGGAGCGGGGGCTTCCTCGAATACCGGTCGCCGCCGCATGGATTGGCTCAGGCGTTCGGCTTCGAAACGTCGCCGCGCCGCCTCGTCCTTGAGCTGATTATAGGCGGCTGTCACTTCCTGAAAGCGCGCATGAAGTTTGGCGGATCCGCCGCGCGCGTCTGGATGCAGCTCCTTCGCGAGCCTGCGATAGGCAGCCTTGATATCCGCGTTGCTCGCGCCTGGCCCCACGCCCAGGACTTCGTAAGGATCGCGCAAAGGCGCCACTCCGTAACCCGATGGAGGGAGCAGGTTAAGCCACGGCTCATACAAATTGGTTAAGGCGCGTCGTGATCGAGACGGTCGAATTCGGCCGGCGGCGGGGGTGGCGCGGTCACGGAGGGCGCGGCATCTGTGCCGCTCGGTGGAGGTGGACCCGGCAGGCTCGGAACGAGCTGCGTTAACCTTTGAAGGGCCTGCTCGTGGCCGACCTGCGCGGCAAGTGCATACCATGCGAGCGCGCGGGCGGGGTCGCGCTCGACGCCGAGGCCCTTTTCGTACATGACGCCGAGATTGTACCTCGCGACCGGAACGCCCGCGACGGCGGCAGCGTGGAACCAGAAGGAGGCCGTCCTGTAGTCCTGCGGGACGCCGTCGCCTTCGAGGTAGATGAAGGCTGTATTCACCTGCGCGGAGATGAGACCGCCACGTGCGGCGCGTTCGTAGAAATAGAGGGCGCGCTCCGGATCGCGTTCGACGCCCAGCCCTTTACGGAGGAGCAGCGCGACATTGCGCATGGCCGCAAGATCGTCTCGCTGCGCGAGTGGAAGCCAGATGGCGTAGGCGCGGGCGTGATCGCCCTTGTCGTAAGCCGCAACGCCTTCGTCGAAGCGTGCCGTGAGCTCGCTTCTGGTCGGGCCGCTTTTTTCGATTTGTTCCTGAACTGTGATGCCGGGCGCCGCCCTCGGCGCAGCGGGAAAAAGGACAAGGAACAGGCCCGGCAAAAGGAGCCCGGACCGAAGGGTGGACCAGAGAAATCGCATAACTACCGGTCCACCTTCCGTGTTTCGATCAGTTCCGTATCTGCCAGGACCCGTCCGGTTGACGGCAGGCCGTGCCGCGAGCCTGTTCGCTGCGCCCGTCCACATAGATCGTCTGCGTGTATTCCCGGCAGTTATAGTTGTTCTGCTGGTAGGCGGGATAGGGCGTAACCGTACCATAGTTTCCGCTGTCCGGGTTGTTCCAGCGGACGGGCTGGTTGGATTGGCCTCTTTCCAGCGCATTGTAAGTCGTTTGGCCCATATATTGTTGGTCGGCACGGTCGAGCGACTTGCCGATTTCGCTACCGATCAAAGCACCGAGAAGGACGCCCGCGCCTGTTGCCCAGAGCCGGCCTGTGCCGCCGCCGATGGCTTGACCGGCGAGGCCGCCAGCCACCGCACCGCCGACGGTGCCGACGGTCTGTTTGTTGATGCCGCCATTGCCGTACATGCTCTGGTCGCATGCGGCGAGCGACAGCGCCATCGCACCGATGGCTATGGCCTTGACGAATTTCATGATGATCAATCCTGTGCGTTGGTCGCCCCCAAGCGATATAAGACTTACCTATATAGGAGCCAGATTGTGGCAAGAATGGAGCGGACGCCTGCGGCAAAAAGCGCAGAAAACGGTGCTTTTGATAGCATTCCCCGCCAGATGGACAGGTTATGAGCGACACGGTGGCAGAGACGGAGGAGAGCCGGATATTCGAGGGTGACGACCCGATTGCGCTGTTTCACGAATGGATGAAGCTTGCGCGCGAGAAGGAACCCGAGGATGCGAACGCGGTCGCGCTGGCGACGGCGGACGCGGACGGCTTTCCCGATGTCCGGATGGTGCTGTTGAAGGATGTGGACGAGCGCGGCTTTGTTTTCTACACCAACCTTGAAAGCATCAAGGGGTTGGAATTAAAGGAAAATCCGAGCGCCGCCCTGTGCTTCCACTGGAAGAGCCTGCGCCGCCAGGTGCGCGTGAGAGGCGACGTGACCCCTGTTGGCGAGGACGAGGCGGATGCCTATTTTGCGACCCGCGCCCGCGACAGCCAGATCGGTGCCTGGGCCTCGAAGCAGTCGCGGCCGCTGGAGGGGCGTTTCGAGCTTGAACGCCAAGTTGCTGTTTTTGCAGCGAAATTCGGCTTTGGCAAGATTCCGAGGCCACCTCACTGGAGCGGCTTCCGCATTGCGCCGCACCGTATCGAATTCTGGCGCGACCGGCCCTTCAGATTGCATGACCGCCTTGTTTTCAAACGGGAATCTCCCGCAGACCGGTGGCAAACAGAGAAGCTCTACCCCTGACTGTCATTGAAATGGCATCGAACTGTCACAAACCTCACGGGGCATGGACCGACGCATGAGCGCCGCCGACACTGCGAAAAAACATATCCCCGAAAACGCGCCCGAGAATGTCGCGCCGGAATATGAACGGCTGATGCGGCGCGCGACGCTCGCCGCTGTCGCGGTTGCCGTCGTCCTCATCGTGCTGAAGGGGACGGTCTTCTGGTTCACCGGGTCGATTGCGATGCTCGGTACCCTCACCGACTCGCTCCTCGACGGCGCCGCCTCGCTTCTCAACCTCTTCGCGGTGCGCGCTTCGCTCGCGCCCGCCGACCGGGAACATCGTTTCGGCCACGGCAAGGCGGAGGCGCTGGCGGGGCTCGGCCAGTCGATCTTCATTTTCGGATCGGCGGGCTACATCGTCTTCGCAGCGGTGAGGCGGCTCCTCGACCCACAGCCGGTCGACTATTCGGGAGCGGGCATCGCCGTCGTCGTCATCGCGATCGTGCTGACGCTCGCCCTCGTCGCCTATCAGAGGCATGTGGTCAGCGAAACCCGCTCGCTCGCCATCGAGGCGGACTCGATCCACTATCGCGGCGACCTGTTCATGAACCTCTCCGTGATCGCCGCGCTCGTGCTCTCCGGCTATCTCGGCTTCCACTGGGCGGACCCGGCCTTCGGCATCCTGATCGCGGCGCTCATCGCCTGGAGCGCGGCGAAGATCGTGATCAATGCTTTCGATCAGCTCATGGACCGCGAATTCTCGGAAGAGGACCGCGATCGCATCATGGATATTGCGCGCCAGCACCCGGAGGTCGTGAACCTGCACGAATTGAGGACGCGCACTTCCGGCATATACAGCTTCATCCAGTTCCACCTCGAACTGGATGGCGGGATTTCGCTGACGGAAGCGCACCGGATTTCGGACGAGGTGGAGGAAGAGGTGATGGCGGCCTTTCCGGGTGCCGAAGTCATCATCCACCAGGACCCGGCAGGCATCGAGAAACTGACCCGCCTGCAGCGAACGTGAACGGACGCCCCGTTTGACCGACTTGCCCCAGAATGCGGCCCTGCTCGACTTCCTGGCGACGCCGGAAGCTTACGGCCTCGACGCATGCGAGGAGATAAGGCGCATCGACACGCATGCCTCGCATGTGTTTCTCGCAGGCACGCGCGCCTACAAGATGAAGAAGCCTGTGAGGTTCACCTTTCTCGACTTCTCGACGCTCGAGAAGCGGAAACGAGCCTGCGATCACGAGGTGGAACTGAACCGCCGCACCGCGCCCGACATCTATCTGGGGGTCGTGCCGGTGCGGCGCGTGGGGCGCGGCTTCCGTCTCGGCAGCGAGGAAGGCGAGATCGCCGACTATCTCGTGGAGATGAAACGCTTCGGCGACGAGGGGCTTCTCGCAACGCTGGCCGATAGCGGCGAACTGAAGCTCACGCTGGTGGAGGAACTGGCGGCGGAAGTCGCCGCGTTCCACCGCATGGCGGAGGTGCGGCGCGACTTCGGCGGCGCTGAGGGCATAGCGAAGATCGTCGCGGGCAGCGAAGAAGACATGAAGGAGAGTATCGGGCCCGTGCTCGATGCAGACGCCGCGCGCGACGTGACGGCGAAAAGCCGCGAGCTGATCGCGCGCCACCGCGCGCTGCTGGACGTGAGGCGCGAGCGGGGCTGGGTCCGCCATTGCCACGGCGATCTTCATCTCGGCAATGTGACGGAAATCGGCGGCAAGCCCGTCATCTTCGACTGCGTGGAATTCAGCGACCATATCGCGCGGATCGACACTCTCTACGATCTCGCCTTTCTGCTGATGGACCTCGCCTTCCGCGGCGAACGCGACGAGCGGCTCCGCGGCTTTGCGAACCGCGCGCTCAATGTCTATCTCGATCATCTGACAGCGGAGGAGATCGGCGACGCGACGCGGGGCCTTGCGTTGCTGCCGCTCTTCGTCTCCATGCGCGCCGTGGTGCGCGCCAAGGTGACGGCGGTGCAGGCGAAGGACGGGAACGATGCGGCGCGCGATCTCGCGCGCGCCTATCTCGGTTTCGCGGTGCGCGCGCTGAAGCCGCATCCGGCAAGGCTCGTCGCGGTGGGAGGACTGTCCGGCACCGGCAAATCGACGCTGGCGAAGAAGCTCGCCGGGGAGGTCGGCGGTGCTGTGGGCGCGGTGCATCTGCGCACGGACATCATCCGCAAACGGATGTTCGGCGCCGGGCCGCTCGACCGGCTGCCCGACGACGCCTATGCGCGCGACGCGGGCGAAAGGGTCTATGCGGAGATGATGCGGCTCGCGGCGTTCGCGCTCGATGCGGGCATGAGCGTGGTGGCGGATGCCGTGTTCGCGACGGAGGAGGAGCGCCGCGCGGCGGCGGCGCTTGCTTTGGCGTCGGGCGTGCCGTTCGAGGGGCTCTGGCTCGAGGCGCCGGCGTCCGTGCTCGAGGCGCGCGTCGCGGCGCGGGAACGGCAGGGCCGCGATCCATCGGATGCGGGCGTTGCCGTGCTGAAGCGGCAGCTCGGTTACGATCTCGGCGAGATGACATGGACGAAGGTCGATGCGTCCGGCACGCCGGAGGATGCGCTGGCGGGGGTACTGGGGACTATCGACATGACGCCGGACTGAGGGAAGACTGGTCCGGAGGCCGCCCCTCATCCGGTAAGTTGTCACTTGACAACCGCACTTAAATCTCTATTATGCCAAGAGGCATCATGGCCGGACGCACGCGCCATCCGCACAAGGAAATCGAACAGGCCATTCGCTATGCGGAAGAAGCCGGTTGGACTTTCGTGAAGGGAAGAGGGCACTGCTTCGGTTATCTGCGCTGTCCGTGGAACGACGAGACCTGCCGGTGCGGTGAGTTCTGCCAGTTCTCGGTATGGAGTACGCCGCGATCCGCGGAGAACCATGCAAGGCAAGTCCGGCGGCTCGTCGATCATTGCAAATATGTGCAGGACAGCCCGGACTGATTGGAAAAAGCCCATGTCCGTTTATGAGTTTGAACTGATCTTTTCCCTCGCGGAGCCTTTCGGCGATCCGGACGATATCGTCAATGCCCTGTTCGAGGCAGGTTGCGACGATGCAATTATCGGCGTGGGCAAGCGCGACAGGATTGCGCTGAGCTTCTCGCGCGATGCGGCAAGCGCCACAAGGGCGATGACATCTGCCTCGCGCGAGGCCCGCAAGGCCCTGGACGGCGCGGAATTGATCGAGGCGAAGCCGGACCTCGTCAATCTCAGCGATATGGCGGAGATATTGGGCTATACGCGCCAGAACATGCAGAAACACGCCGCCAATGCGGCGCCGCCATTTCCCGTGCCGGTCCATGTCGGCGCGCCGGATGTCTGGCATCTCTACGATGTGCTTTTGTGGCTTCGAGACGAAAAAGGCGTGGCGGTGGAAGAGGGACTGATCGAAACCTCGCTGGCTGCCGCGGATATCAATGCCCGGACGCAGGGCGAGCGACTGAGCAATCAGCAACGCCGGGTCGCCGTATAGGCCCGACCCGCTGGCGTGCACCCGCGCCTTCCTCTAGATTGCGCCCATGACACAGAACGACAATGCAAAGCGCAGGACGCTGATCCTGACCGGCGCAAGCCGGGGCATCGGCCATGCGACCGTGAAGCGCTTTTCAAGCGCGGGCTGGCGCGTCATCACCTGTTCGCGCCATCCCTTCCCCGAGGACTGCCCCTGGGAGGCGGGTCCGGAAGACCACATCCAGGTCGATCTTGCCGATGTGAAGAACACGGAAGCCGCCATTGCCGAAATGCGCGAGCGGCTGAAGGACCAGGGCGGGCAGCTTCACGCACTTGTGAACAACGCCGCGATCTCGCCGAAGGGGCCGGGCGGCTCGCGCCTCGGCGTCTTCGATACCGAAGTCGCGACCTGGACCCAGGTCTTCCAGGTCAATTTCTTCGCGCCGGTGATGCTGGCGCGCGGGCTCGTGGAAGAGCTGAAGAAGGCGCAAGGCTCGGTCGTGAACGTGACCTCGATCGCGGGCGTGCGCGTGCATCCCTTCGCGGGCTCGGCCTATGCGACCTCGAAGGCGGCGCTTGCGGCGCTGACGCGGGAAATGGCGTCTGAGTTCGGCCGCCTCGGCGTCCGCGTGAACGCCATTGCGCCGGGCGAGATCGACACGGCGATATTGTCGCCGGGCACGGACAAGATCGTCGCCGAAATTCCGATGCAGCGCCTCGGCACGCCCGAGGAAGTGGCGCGCACGATCTATTTTCTGTGCACGGATCAATCGAGCTACGTCAACGGCGCCGAAATCCAGATCAATGGCGGCCAGCACGTTTAGAGACGCGGTTCGCCTTTCCCTTCCCACCCTCCCCTTGAGGGAGGGTCAAACCGCTGCAAGCGGTTTGGGGCGGGGGCGCTGAAGGGCCGCGGGTGCAAGCGCGAGTTTGTTTGTTTGAGCTGGCGCCGCGCCCCCGCCCCGAAACTTGCTTCGCAATTTTCGACCCTCCCTCAAGGGGAGGGTGGGAAGGCCGTCGAGACACCCCTCACATCGTGAAGATCACCGCGCTCTGGCTGTCGCGGATGACGGCGTCTTCGCCGACCGTGAAGGTCGAGACGATGTAGCCGGTCGCATTCTCGAAGATGCCGCTGCCGCCTTCGACCTGGCG
>Ga0180009_10005413_pt1 | contig 13686 bp, 9 predicted proteins | sample OS_PC_MetaG_FD_123537 | JGI IMG/M metagenome (GOLD analysis project Ga0180009, IMG submission 123537) | Groundwater microbial communities from the Aspo Hard Rock Laboratory (HRL) deep subsurface site, Sweden - OS_PC_MetaG | ecosystem: Environmental > Aquatic > Deep subsurface > Groundwater... | reverse complement strand
TCAACGATCTTTTCCAGGACAGCAATGTGATCAACTATATGTATTCACGATTTGCTAAAATCAATAATGGGATTTATGCGCTCATGGATATAAAGGCCCATAATATTGATCGGATGGTTGAACTTCATAATATTATCAGTGAAGGACTCCACAAGGTTGAAGATATTGAAGAACGAGTGGATTCTTTGTTTTTTGCATTGATGAACCCAGAGGATAAAAGAAGTATCCGGGATTTTCCTTCATTTGAAGACAGGATCCAGTATATTGATATCCCTTATGTCCTTGACGTTAAAACAGAAGTCAGGATTTTCCATAATATTTTCGGAAGGCATATTGAAGGCAGTTTTCTTCCAATGGTTCTTGAAAATTTTGCCAGGATCATTATCTGCACAAGAATTGGTAAAAAATCACAGGCCCTGGCAGAATGGATAAAAGATCCTTCAAAATATAAGAATTTTTGCGATGAACAGCTCATGCTGTTAAAAATGGAACTGTTCTCCGGTAATATTCCAAAATGGCTGGAAGAAGAAGATATTAAATCCCTTGATAACAAGATGCTTAAAAAGATAATTGCAGAATCGGAAATTTATGGAAAAGAAGGACTGTCCGGCCGAGATGCCATTAAAATTTTTGATCAATTCTATTCAAAATATGCCAAAGAAGACCGATTGATCAATATGCCGGACCTATGCACGTTTTTTGACAAGCTTGATGATCAGCCAAAAAGAATGATCCCCCCGGGATTTCTTGAATCATTGTTAAGAATGTATGATTACAGTATCCTGCAGCAGGTTAAAGAATCCTTGTATTATTACAATGAGGAACAGATTGCTAAAGATATTAAAAATTATATTTCTGCGATCACAAACGAATTGGATTCTTTTGTAAAGTGTATTTTTACAAAAGAGGAGATCCATGTCACGGAAGAATTTCTTGAAAGCATTGAGAACAGGCTTCTTTCTGAAAACATGGACAAGAAAAGAAGACAGGAAATTCGAAATGATGTGTTAAAAGAGTATACAACCAGAACGCTGACACACGAGATCATGATAGAGGGAAAAAACATTACGGAAACAAGGCTGTTTGAATCCTTATATGAACGATATGTTCACAATCTTAAAAAAAGGGTATTGGAGCCGTTTATTGAAAATGAAAATTTCAGGAATGCCATTAAAGATTTTGATACGGATAAATTCAAAGCCCATGACAAACGGATTAAAAAGGATGTAAAATTTTTGCTGGACAATCTTTCTAAAAAATTCGGATATACAACCCAGGGGGCGAATGAGGCATGCATTTATGTAATTGATAACGATCTGGCAAATAAGTTCAAATAATTTTTCTATATTAATTCCTTGATTCTTTTCAAAACTTCCTTTAAATCAAGACCATGATTTTTTTAATGGGAAGCGTTATGCCTATTCTATACTGTATTTTCAGGTAAATATGTCAAATCATTTAATCAAAGCGGTTCAAAACAAAGGCAACTCTGCGGTTATCACCCCCACAGACGGATCTCATAAAGCCTATTTAACCGCTCAATTGTATAAAGCTTCAGATGTTTCAATTGTTGTTATTTTAAAAGATAAAAAAAAAGCGTTAAGCTTTTTAGATGAATTGAATTTCTTTCTGCCGGAAAAAAAAGATCAAATCATTTTTTTTCCAGGGTATCATATTCTGCCGTTTAAATCCCTGTCATACCATAAAGAGACGTCTACAAACCGGCTGGCAGCATTGTCAAAAATTATAAATTCAGGCGTTGAACCCTTGATCATTGTCACGGTTGTGGAAACAATTCTGCAGAAATTGATTCCTAAAAAAGACCTGAATGATTTTGCTGAAATTGTGATAGCCAATGAAGAGGTTGACAGGGATGCACTGATCATTAAACTTGAATCCGGAGGTTATACAAAGACGTCTCTTGTAGAAGATCCGGGAGAATATTCCGTCCGCGGCGGCATACTGGATGTTTTTTCTCCAGGGGAAAAATATCCGGTTCGAATTGAATTTTTTGGTGACCTTGTAGAATCCATCCGCTATTTTTCTCCATTTACCCAGCGAGGGGTCAAGGACATTTATGAAACCATCATTATCCCTGCAACAGAAGCTGTTTTAACCAAAGCAAACCTGCCCCATATCCTTGCACGTCTCAGGCAGGCAGGAAGCGTTGCAGGACTTGATGCATCAAAAACCAGAACCTATGTGAACGAAACAAGGGAATTCGGCAGATTCCCGGGTATCGAAAGTATGTTGTCCATTGTTTATGATAGCCTGGACACGTTTTTTGATTATCTTCCTGAAAAGACTCGCCTGGTGTTGGATTTTCCTGACGAACTGGAATCTTGTGCAATAGATTTTGAGGATAAAGCTTTGCATAACTACAAAAGCACAGCATCAGAGAACCGGCTTTGTGTTGAACCGGATTCCATTTATTTAAATTGGGAAAAGATAAAAATTCTCATTAAATCAAAACCGCACACATCCTTTAGACAATTTGATATTTCCAACAAAGCAGCGGATGAAGATCCGGCTCTTCTTTTATTTGATTATCAGGATAACACAGCACTTTCTTCATTGTTGAAAAGAGAAGGAACCAAGGAAAATCCTTTAACGCCATTGGTCGACTGGTTTAACGACCATATGACCTGCAAACGGATTGTCCTGTGTGTCCTGAGTCAGGAATCCCAGGCAAAAAGACTGCTGTCATTGCTTCAACCTTACGGCATTGCGCCAAAACCCTGCAAATCATTTACTGCTGCCATTGGACAAAAAACAGGTATTTATTATGTGTTTGGAGAGGTATCCTCAGGATTTGTTTTAAAAGAAAAGGGGTTTGCCCTTGTAACTGAAAATGAAATTTTCGGTAAAAAAAGAATTCGAAGGCAACGGTCGGTCAGAAGAGATCTGAAAACTGAGTTTATCACTCCCGAAGAGTTGAAAAATGGAGATATAATTGTCCATATTGAACATGGAGTTGGGCAGTACGAGGGGTTGTGCAATTTAAAGGTCAATGGTATTTCCCAGGATTTTATCCTTATTCTTTATCAGGACAATGATAAATTATATTTGCCGGTTGATCGCATTGAAATGATCGGCAAATATATCGGGATAGATGGCTATACACCGGTTCTTGACAAAATCGGCTCAAAAGCCTGGATAAAGTCAAAGGCCAAGGCAAAAGAAGAAGTTGAAAAACTTGCTGCCGATCTGTTAAATCTGTATGCGCGGCGAAAAGTGAATAAAGGATTTGCATTCAGCAGGCCGGATAATTATTACAATGATTTTGAAGCCGCCTTTGTTTATGAAGAAACCCGTGATCAGCTCAAGGCGATTGATGATGTGCATCTGGATATGGAGTCCAGCATCCCAATGGATCGGCTGATCTGCGGCGATGTAGGTTATGGAAAAACAGAAGTGGCCATTCGGGCGGCATTTAAAGCGGTAAATGACGGCAAACAGGTGGCGGTTGTAGTGCCGACCACTATATTGGCAGAACAGCACCTTGCAACATTCACAGATCGGTTTGCTCAATACCCTGTTCATATTGAATGCCTGTCAAGGTTTCGAACTCGAAAAGAGCAGACCAGGATACTCAAGGAAATCAGTACAGGCATAGTGGATATTGTCATTGGAACTCACAGACTTTTTCAAAAAGACGTTGACTTTAAATCTTTGGGACTTCTGGTGATTGATGAAGAACAGCGGTTTGGGGTGAAACACAAGGAAATTTTAAAAAAGAAGAGAAGTACAATAGATGTTCTGGCACTGACGGCAACCCCAATCCCCAGAACTCTTCATATGTCTCTAACCGGCATGAGGGATATCAGTGTGATTACAACTCCTCCTGCTGACAGGCAACCGATTGTATCCTATATCTCAAAATATGAAGACACTATTGTAAAAGATGCCATTAAAAGAGAATTAACACGAAAGGGTCAGATATTCTTTGTTCATAATAACATCAAGACCATTTTTAAAACGGCACAGAATTTAGAAAAACTGGTTCCTGAGGCCAAAATCGGTGTGGCTCACGGAAGGCTTTCGGAAACTGAGCTTGAAAAAGTGATGCTCAAGTTTGTCAGTTTTGAAATTGATGTTCTCGTATGCACAACCATTATTGAATCCGGCCTTGATATTCCTTCGGCAAATACCATGATTATTAACAAAGCTGAACGATTCGGACTTTCCCAGATTTATCAGTTAAGAGGACGGATCGGGCGCGGTGATCATCAGGCTTATGCCTATCTGTTTATTTCCGATGAAGACAGATTGACAAAAGATGCAAAAAAAAGATTGTCGGCATTAATGGAGTACAAAGATCTTGGTTCCGGATTCCAAATCGCTATGAAAGATCTACAGATCCGTGGTGCCGGGACTGCCCTTGGGGCTTCGCAATCCGGTCATATCGCCGCCGTCGGGTATGACATGTTTTTAAAACTGCTGGATCAGGCAGTTCATGATTTAAAAGGGGAACAGATCATTGAACCGCTGGAACCTGAGATTAATGCAACCATGTCCTCGGGATTTCCGGACGATTATATAGAATCGGTAGAACAGCGACTAACATTGTACAGAAGACTGTCAAGGATCACCAGGATTTCGGACATCTCTGATATGAAAAAAGAACTTTCAGACCGTTATGGGAAGCTGCCTAAAGAGGCTGAAAATATGCTTTTAAAAATTATGCTCAGGGTGTATTGCATACAAGCAGGGGTTCAACGGCTTGATATTACACCCAATACCCTGACGCTCGCTTTTTCTGAAAAACACAGAAAAAGTCCGCTGGCGTCTTTAAATACAGCACTAAAAGGTATGGCTCAGTTTGAATTTATTAAAAAAGACAGCATCCAGATTCAATTGGGAAGAAAAAGAAATAATATCTCCGCAGCCCTTTTAGAGACCAGAAATATTCTCAAGGCGATCGCCTGAATTTTTACTTTTGTAAATAAAATCAATTATTTTTAAGTTTAGTCTTTATCTTTTTATAAGATTTAATATAATAGGTCAAAATTATCGAATCTTGTACAAATATGGTTTTTTATAATCTCAAACTTCAATAAAAGGTGAAATTATGAAACCTCTGATCAAAAAAGACTCTTTTTTCTTAAAAAAATTTATCCAAACCCTAAATCAGGAAATGATTCCCCTTGAAATTGTTGATATAAACGGGAATAGGTATTCTACCGCCCAGCAGGAGATAAAACACAAGATACTGATTAAAGACAAGAAATTTTTTAATGCACTTGTCTGTCCTGATGCATTTTCTCTTGGTGAAGCCTATATAAAAGGATACTTTGATATATCCGGCAGTATAAAAGAGTTGTATGAAATCCTCTGCGATAAAATACTCACCACAGATCAACGGAAAAGTATTTTTACCTTTTTTTCCAGTCTTCTTGTGAAAGCAAAGGAAAAAGAAAAAGAAAATATTGAGTATCACTACAATGTTCCCAGTGAATTTTATGAGCTGTTTTTAGGGAAAACAATGGGATACACATGTGGATATTATACAGGTAAAACTGCAACAATGGATGATGCGCAGAGCGAGAAAATGGATATTATCTGCCGGAAGTTAAAATTAAAAAAAGGAGAGAAACTTCTTGATATAGGGTGTGGGTGGGGAAATTTCAGTGTGTATGCAGCAAAACATTATGGTGTGGATATCACTGGAATAACGTTGAGTTCTGAACAAAAACAATATGCTGAACGCTGGATAGAAAAAGAAGGGCTTTCCCATAAAATTAAAATAAAAATTTTAAATTACAGAGATCTTGGTGTTGAAATGTTCGATAAAATATCCTGTGTAGGGATGTCCGAGCATGTGGGAAGAACGAATATGCAAAATTTTTTTAAAATTGTTTATAACAGTCTTAAAAAAGGCGGGCTTTTTATGCAGCATACCATTACCACCAATATCAGAAGAAAAAAAGGGTATGAAAATTCGTTCCTGGATAAATATATGTTTCCGGGCGGTGAGTTAATGTTTGAGCATGATCTTTTGAAGATGGCGTCGTCTACAGGATTTGAGCTGCTGAATGCAGAGAATTTCAGAACCCATTACATCAAAACCTTAAATGATTGGATACTGCGAATGGAGAAACAAAAAGAGAAATTGCTCAAGATTGTTTCTGAAAATGTATATCGTATTTATCATGTCTTTTTTATCGGATCTTTGATTTCTTTTAAGACAAAAGAAATTTCTTTGTTTCAAAATCTCTTTTATAAGACAGATAGTGATTACAGCGGCACCGACCTTTTTGTAAGTCCATATGCTAGAAATGAAACTCGAATTACCTGATATAGACAAATTTGAACGGATTGTCTTTAAGAAGAAAAATGCGTTAAATCTTCTTTTATCCTTTTCAATGAAATTAATGCAAGCCAGACAGGTCGGTCTGTTACTGGGGACCGACAAGACTTATTTGAAATTCCTGCCGCCGGACAGGTGGGACAGGGGCGTCATGCATAAGTTCAATGGAAAGGGGACTGCTGGGTTTGTTTTAAAATGTTTTGGTACCTGGATTGTAAAGTATAAAGGCCTGTCACCGGTCAGACTGTATAAAGATACACAGTTTGGTGAAAAAAAAGAGAGTGACGGCATTATTTCTTTTGTCTTAAGAAAACATAAAGAATTTTATGGAAAAGGTATTAAAATTCTTATCATAGATAACATCCGTGATGCGATAAATGATGAGAAAGAAAATTATTCACATGTATCTATTTTTTCTTACAATGGGGATAGGTTTGAATCCCTGCCGGATTTGAAAATTAACAATGCCATTGTCAAGCAATTCAAAGCAAAAAATTTTGTTTCCGCCTATATCCCGGATTATGGTGCCATTGTTTTTAATACCATCAGTGAGGACTTGCTACTAAAAAAAGATGAAGAATTCACATATGGATTGCAGCTGAAAAAACGATTGAATATGTTGATCTCTGCCATTGAGATGGCCTCTCTTGCCTATATCGGGCTTGCCAAAGGCAGACAGGCGGCACATATCATATGGCGGAAAGAAAAAAGCCTTAGAAAAACTGCAGTACAATTGAAAAATAAAGAAATCGAGCTGAATGCCCAGAAAGAATATCTAAGAGCCGTGGGTGCTGTCAATGAAAGACAGCTTAATATGGAAGCTGTCAATATTACAGATGGCGTGTATGCTTTTATGGATATGGTGGGGTCAGCAACTATAAGGAAAAAACTCAGTCCCCAGGATTATTTTTTTATATTGAATCTGTGCCACCAGATAGCTGCAAACAATGCAAATCGTTATTGCTGCAGGGTAGACAATTTTATTGGTGATTCTGTTTTTCTACAGAATGCCTCACCATTTGATAATAAAAAAAAAGATTTCTCTATGGGATCACATGAAAGAATCATGTTGATGGTGTTTGCTCTGGCTTCAATCTTTAATGAGATACAGTTGCTCATGCAAGGACAGCATAACATGGATAAGGCCGGCAGAATTAAGGAATTGATAGACAAAGCTCAAACAAATATCAGTTTCAGGGCAGGACTGGAAATAGGCTCGGCAATGATTGGTCCTTTGGGAAGCAAGAAAAGAAAAATTGTAACCGCTATCGGTAAAGCGGTAAACAATGCCTCAAGGCTTGAAAGCACTGGCGTAAAAGAAGAGATTCATGTCAGTGATACGGTTATGACCCTGTTAAAAGATGCTTATATTACAAGGGATACAAAAATTATCTGGGAAATTGTTTTAAAAGCAAATGCCGACAAAAATAATGAAATCTCAAGGGGAATGCTTTTTTTTGACGGTTACAAAACAATTTTCGGGATTAGTGAAAATGTGATAAAAGAAAGAAAAGACGTCTCCTATAAAGAGTTCTCAAAAAAAATTTCATATTTGATCAGATGTCTCCCTGATACCAATGATTCCGCCTATGTGTTGATGAACTCAAGGGTGTGATTTTCCAGTTCAATAATAATCTTTTTTGTATTTGTCCCAGGCAGGCCGTTGCCTATTTTTGAGTCGTCAACTTGAATGACCGGTACCACACATTTGTTTGTCCCGGTGATAAACACCTCATCAGCTGTTAACAGCTGTTCTAATGTGATCGCTTTTTCTTGCACCGGATAAAGGTTTCTGGCAAACGATAGGACCGCCTGCCGGGTGATGCCTTTGAGAATCCCGTCCTTTGGGGTGATAAGTGTGTTATTGAAAAATGCAAACAGGTTGCTGGTCGTTCCTTCCAGAACCTCCATTCTTCGATTGATATAAATGGCCTCGATTGCATCCTTTTCTTTTGCCAGTTTTAATGCCATGGCAGCCGGTATGTATGAGATTACCTTTGCATCCGGCAGCGGTCTTTCAAGCGGGTGGGTGATGACTTTAACGCCTTTTTCATACCAGGAATCCGGCAGGTTGTTCATGTCTGTAACCAGGATGATCAGTCTGGGGTGACCTTGAGGGTAAAAAAAATCAGAACTGGAACCGCCGGTAATAACGATCCTGATATTTGCCTCATCAATCAGCTGATTCCTTTTTAGTGTTTCAAGAACAATATCTATGATGTCTTTTGTTGACCACGGTAAAGACAGTCCAATTTCTTTTGCTGAATTTTCCAAACGCTTGATGTGTTCATCTAAAAAGTAAGGCTTACCTTTGTAAGTGCGCATAATATCACAAACACCATACCCTCTTAAAACGGCAAGATCATTGACCGGTATCATGGCCTGATCAGAGGGAACAAACCTGCCATCAACATAATATGTTTTCATGAATCATACTCCTTGCAAGTTGAAAAATTGAATTTTTTATAGTACAGTTGTAAGTATTTAACAAGGAAGATCAAGGGATATGAAGAATTAAAATGAGTTTATATTACGGCATAAAATATAATGTAAAAGGAGTGATGCTGGCTTTAAAAACTCCAAAACTATTGATGCTTGGGATACTTCGATTTCTAATCGTCTTGGTTTTAACGTTGATGGTATCCGGCCTTGTATTATACTGGCATGATGAAATTTTGAACCTGATTTGGAAAATGCCGGAGTCAGGTTGGCTGATATATGTATGGAAAGCAGTTTCCTGGATATTATCCGTCGTCCTTGCGGGCATTTCAATGGTTATGGCGTATCTTTTATCACAACTGCTGTTCTGTGTGTTTATCATGGATTATATGTCTCGAATTACAGAAACAATTGTCTTGGGAAAACAGGCTCAATTTGAACCCGGGTCATGGTTTGTTTTTTTTGTACATCTGATAAAGCAGGAGATACCAAGGGCCATCATTCCGGTTTTGATAACGATCATTATCATGCTTTTGGGGTTATTAACCCCTGTCAGCCCTGTTATTATTGTGGTGTCCTCCATTGCCGCTGCTGTTTTTTTAGCATGGGATAATACAGATCTGATACCGGCCAGACGTATGGTTCCATTTAAAATACGGATCGGGTTTTTAAAAAATAATTTAATGTTTCATGTCGGATTTGGACTCCTTTTTCTTATCCCTGGATTGAATATTTTGTTTTTATCTTTTGCACCGGTCGGTGCAACCCTTTATTACATTGATAAAGAAAGGGAATGATTTAAATTGATAAAGAGTTTGATATGGAAGTGATCTGCAAACAATCGCCTCACAGGCTATCCTATGAAGAGACAAAAACAATATCACAGGAAGAAAAGATCATTGTGTGTTCCTATTGCAATAATCCTATTACGGACCCTTCAAAACAACTCATTGTAAATAATTCATTTCGTCATATATTTGCCAATCCCCATGGTTATGTGTTTGAGATAGGGTGTTTTTCAGAAGCCGGGGGGTGTACAAAAGCGTCTGATTCTTCTTCTGAATTTTCATGGTTTGCCGGTTTTTCCTGGCAAATCGGAATCTGTAACGCCTGTTCAACCCATTTGGGATGGGTTTTTGCATCAGACGCTAAACGGTTTTACGGACTTATCCTTGAAAAGTTAATCTTTCCATAAAAAAACCTTTTGACAATTTTTCAATATTTAATATAATTAAAAGAACCTTCAAGCTTATCGTTGATCTGAAGTTCGTTCTTTGATGTTCATATCCACTTCATACTGAATAGCTTTAATTTTTTAATACCATGTAAGGGAGAATGGAATGGAACATGCAAAAAGTGTTTATGCAAAACGCTCTCCTGTAGACCGCAGATCGCCGGTTGACAGGCGCATACTCGATATGGGACCCGGTTATCCCGGCCGAGAAAAAAGAGCAGACTTAACAGGCCGCAGAAAGGGTTGGGAAGACAGATACGGTTGGGAAAGAATCAGCAAATGGAGCAGTTCCCCTACTTATTCTGATTTACCATAAGTGTTGCATCTTAAGTTTTAGCTTCTATGTCGGCATCTGAAATATAAGTTACGATTTAAATTGAATTCGATACGATCTGTTTTGAAAAAGCCTCATGCCATCGCGCATGTTGATGGATTGGTGCGTTTATGTTTCTTGGAATTTCCATTGTTTTTTGTATATCACCTGTGGTAAACAAATCAGAATATTTTGTCCATTTTAAAAATCAGAATTAAGATCAGATAGGAAATATTATGAAAGTTTTTGTAACGGGTGTGGCAGGGTTTATCGGGTTTAATTTAGCTTCTCGCCTGCTTAAAGACGGTCATGAAGTTTATGGTATTGATAATTTGAATGATTACTATGATGTGAACCTTAAAAAAAACAGGTTGTCCATCATTGAAAAACATGAAAAATTTAAATTTATTCTGGGCGATATAGCTGACAGGGAAAACCTAAAGAACCTGTTTGAAACCCATCAATTTGATTATGTCATAAACCTTGCTGCTCAGGCAGGGGTCCGGTACAGTATTGAAAATCCGGGATCATACATTGACAGCAATCTGGTTGGGTTTGGCAATATTCTTGAAGGATGCAGGCATTGCGGCGTTAAACATCTGGTTTATGCTTCCAGCAGTTCTGTATATGGGCTCAATAGCCATATGCCATTTTCCGTCCGGCATAATGTGGATCATCCTATCAGTCTTTATGCAGCGTCTAAAAAAGCCAATGAATTAATGGCCCATACCTATAGTTATTTGTATAAACTTCCCACAACCGGACTAAGGTTTTTTACGGTTTATGGCCCCTGGGGCAGGCCGGATATGGCTCTTTTTCTTTTTACCAAGGCGATTTTGAATGATGAACCCATAAATGTATTTAATAACGGGAACATGCAAAGAGATTTTACCTATATCGATGATATTGTTGAGGGCGTTGTCAGGGTGATGAACACTATCCCTGAGGCGGACCCTGACTGGACATCAGACACTCCCAATCCCTCCAGCAGCTGTGTCCCATACAAATTGTACAACATCGGAAATAATCAGCCGGTCGCCCTGATGGCATTTGTTGAGGCCATTGAAAAAGCGATCGGGAAAAAAGCCGTTAAAAATTATCTGCCGTTGCAGCCTGGCGATGTTCCGGCAACCTATGCCGATGTAAATGATCTGATAAAGGATACCGGTTTTAAACCCTCAACGTCCATAGAAGAGGGAATAAACAATTTTGTTAAATGGTACAAAGCGTACTTTAAATAACTTTTGTGGAGAACAATATTCATGGATAAGAATACTAAAATAGCTGTTATTGGGCTGGGTTATGTTGGATTACCGCTTGCTGTTCATTTTGGCGCAAAATTCCATACAACAGGTCTTGATCTAAAAGAAAGTATTATTGAAAACTGCAAAAAATTTAAAGATCCAACAGGCGAAGTTTCAAAAGAAGAGTTTGAAAAAGCAGACTGTTTTTACCCAACTTCGGATCCTTCTAAAATTTTTGATGCCGATTATATCATTGTGGCAGTGCCCACCCCCATAGATCAAGCCAGAAGGCCGGATTTGAAATATATGGAAAGTTCTTCTAAAACTGCTGGAAAATATATGAAAAAAGGGGCGGTTGTTATTTTTGAATCAACCGTGTACCCCGGTGTTACAGAAGATATCTGTGTCCCGATTTTAGAAAAAGAATCAGGATATAAGTGGAAAAAAGATTTTCACGTAGGATACTCTCCTGAACGGATTAATCCGGGTGACAAGGAACATACCCTGTCAAAGATTGTAAAAGTTGTCTCAGGAGATGATGCTGAGACCTGTGATAAAGTGGCAAAGCTTTATGAAACCATTGTTAAGGCAGGGGTCCACAGAACCCGGACGATAAAAGAGGCAGAAGCCGCCAAGGTGATCGAAAACACACAAAGAGATTTGAATATTGCATTAATGAATGAACTGGCACTTATTTTTGATAAGTTGGGTATTGATACAAAAAATGTACTGGAAGCAGCCGGGTCCAAATGGAATTTTCTTCCCTTTAAACCAGGACTTGTGGGCGGGCATTGTATCGGCGTTGATCCCTACTATTTAACCTTTAAGGCGGAATCAGTAGGCTACCATCCCCAGATCATTTTATCCGGTCGAAGAATAAATGATAACATGGGGCGGTTTGTTGTTGAAAAAACCGTTAAGATGATGATTAATCAAGGGTTGAGCATCAAGGATTCAAAGGTCGGGGTCCTGGGGCTTACATTTAAAGAAGACTGCCCGGATCTAAGAAACACCAGAGTAGTAGATATTATTGAAGAACTTCATTCCTATGGGACAAATGTCCTGGTCCATGATGCGATTTCCGATCCAAAAGAGGCCCTGGAATATTACAATGTAGCGCTTTGCGAATGGGATGATCTTAAAGATCTTTCCGCTCTCATCCTTGCAGTACCCCATAAAGCGTATTTGAAAAAAAATCTTTCACAAATTAAAGACATGCTTCTCCCTGACGGCTGCCTGATTGATGTGAAATCAGTGTTTGATGCAAAAGAAGCACAGGAATTAGGAATAAATTTCTGGCGGTTGTAAAACAGATTGAAAACTATTTCAATCTATACAAGCGCCCTTGAAACAATTTCATATACATTTTTAGAAAGGGTTTGAATGGACAAAATCCGTTCAAGCTCTTTTTTCATCAAAGCTTTTCGTGGGGCATCATACTTTTTCCAGTGATTAAAGCATGAAGACAACCTTGCAGCAACATTGTGATTAATTTGATCTAATAGAATAATCTGATCAGCAATAAACCGATACCCATTTCCATCTTGTTGATGAAAATTGATATGATTTTGCATGGCAAACATATAGATCAGTGATCTGACCTTATTCGGGTTTTTTATTGAAAAATCCGGATGATGGGTAAGGGATTTTACGATTTCCAGGGTATTGGGAAGTGTTGATCCTGCCTGGACAGCGAACCACTTATCCAAAACAAGCTTGTCATGCTTCCATTTGGAATAAAAGGTGTCAACAGCCTTTTGTTTTGTATCTGGATCGATCTCTGAAAGAATTTTAAACGCTGCTATTTCGTCCGTCATGTTTTTTGCAGCTGCATAATGATCAAAGATAAGAGGGGTTATGTCCTTTTGTTTTAAACTGCCAAGATACGACAGGCATAAATTTTTCAAACTTCGATCCGCCATTGCCCCGTGGGATATGCTCAAAGGATCTGATTTTGAACAAAGCTCGATTACAGTGAAGAAATGGTTTTTCAGTTGTCTTGCGATTTCTTGCTTTAAATACAATCTTGCCTTATGAATGGCGTTGACTTCAACAAGATCAACATGATCTTTAATTTCAGTTTCTATCGGTAATGAAAGCGCTTTTGCCAAAAACGCACGATCGGTACCTGTGTCCAACAAGGCTT
>Ga0180009_10005412_pt1 | contig 13686 bp, 13 predicted proteins | sample OS_PC_MetaG_FD_123537 | JGI IMG/M metagenome (GOLD analysis project Ga0180009, IMG submission 123537) | Groundwater microbial communities from the Aspo Hard Rock Laboratory (HRL) deep subsurface site, Sweden - OS_PC_MetaG | ecosystem: Environmental > Aquatic > Deep subsurface > Groundwater... | reverse complement strand
GGTTCGCTGCCAAACGTCAGGTGCAAAAGCTACACTAGAATCATAGAGTTGCTAGTGTTCCTCATGGTTCTGACATTTGCTCGCAACCCAGCCGCGCCGGGAAGCAAATGTCAGAACCGGAACGCTAGCGGTCACAGGGAAAGGAGAGGGCAACGAACGGCGCCAGGACCTTGCAGGTCTTCTGGCGCGCGGCCACACGGCGGGGTGGGGTTTGAAGGGCGATTACGCTGACATCGGCGCGGGCGTCGGCGGGCATGCTCATCACCTCCATCGCCTCCCGCGCTCCTTCTGAAAGGTGCTGCCCGGCAACCTGGTAGCGTTGCGGCCGGATTGCGGGGACAGGGGCCGGCGGTTCGATTTCAGCAACCGCAAAGCGATCCTCGATCGGGTTCCGCTCCGGGTTCGGCGCCGTCTGCGGCCCAATCGATACCGGCTGCTCGGGCCGCGCTGCGATGATCGTTTCTTTCTTTTCGTCGATCCGGTCGCAGCGTTCGAGATTGGCCGGCGCTCGCTTCCACATCAGGTCCTGGCTGAACATTTTCGAACCCATGTAGCCGGTGACCTTCAGCTTCGTCCGGCTGACCCGCTCAAGGGCAACGTCATACTTGCGGCGATCGTCAGGGTCGATGATCCAGCCGTGATCCCAGGTGCCACCGCCGACGCTGCGCACATCGCCCAGCAACTGCTGGCCGCAACCGTGCTGTTCGCGTTCGTTGCTGACCCAGACGATATGCCCGCACAGCATGTTGCGGCCGCATTCCTTGATCTCGACGGCGCCGCGCCCCTTCTGGTCGATCCAGACACCGACCGGAGAACTCTCGGCGCGGGCCGGCGACAGCCCGGAAGTCAGGCTCGCCAGCGTCAGCGCCATGGAGATGTAGATGTGCTTCATGGGTGAAACGAACCGTCCCATGTCATTTGGAGCCGCCCCTTTGGTGGCTCCCGTCTTCAACGCGTCGCAGCCCGTTCGAGGTGCCGTCCCTACAGCCCTGCATGCAGTGAATGGCGACTTTGCGGCCAAAGCTGCGGAGGCCTTCGAACTTCGCGACAAGGTTAAACATCACTTAAAAGTCTTAAAAAAGCACTGTGGCAGCCCTGCGTCGAAATAGCGACGAATTACAAACACTTACTCCTTGGAAAGAGCAATGCCGAGCAGAAGCCCTGGCCGGAACTGCGCGATCAGGGCCACTTCACCATTGGCGGCATGGAAGACAAAATTGAATCGACATTGCCGCCTGTCTTCAGGCCGAAGATCGTGCCGCGATCGTAGAGAAGGTTGAACTCCACGTACTGGCCGCGCCGAACGAGTTGTTCGTCGCGAGTGGCTTCTGTCCATTCGGTCGAGAAATTGCGCCGCACGATCTGCGGATAGACCCTGTGGAAGGCGCGGCCGACGTCCTTCGTGAAGGCGAGCGCCGCCTCAAAGCCGCCCTGTTCCGGCTCTGGGGTCAGGTAATCGTAGAAGATCCCGCCGATGCCGCGCATTTCGCCGCGATGCGGCAGGTAGAAGTACTCGTCGCACCACTGCTTGTAGCGGTCATAGTCGGCAACCGCGTGCCCCTCGCAGGCATCCTTCAGGGCAGCATGGAAGGCGATTGAATCCGGGTCGTCCTGGGTGCGTCGTTTCGACAGTACCGGCGTCAGATCGGCTCCGCCGCCGAGCCACCATTTCGATGTCACCACCATTCGCGTGTTCATGTGGACGGCTGGAACGTAAGGATTTTGGGGATGGCAGATGAGCGAAATCCCCGACGCCCAGAAACGCGGATCGTCTTCCGCCCCCGGGATCTGCTTGCGGAATTCCGGCGCGAACTCACCGTGCACCGTCGAGGTATGCACCCCCACCTTTTCGAAGACACGCCCGTGCATGAGGCTGATGACGCCACCGCCACCGGGTTCGCCGGATACCTTGTCGGTCCGCTCCCATGGCGTACGCACGAACCTCGCCGCTGGTCTCAGCGACATCGGCATCCCGCGTGGCAGTTCGTCTTCGACATCTTCCAAAGCCGCGCAGATCTGGTCCCTGATGTCTTCGAACCAGTTGCGCGCGGCGGCTTTTGCCGCATCGAGGTCGAAATGGTCGGTTGCCATGGTATCGAGCTTATCCCTTGCCGAAGCCGCTCTCGCGACCCATCTAATGTGGCTTAGCACAAATGCGCCGCCCGCCATAAGCCCGCGGCCATGACCGCCAGGCCGCCACTTAACAGTAGGCGAAATCACAAAATTCGTCGCGAAGGCGTCGCCATTGTTTCGTGCGTCACCGAACAGGTCGACGCATGGACATAAGGCTATTTCCCGCGGGCTTGCCCCGCGGCGACACCGCCCCAATCGACGCACGATGGCCGCCGTGCCGGAGAGACTTGACATGTTGAGCACGCTTGCCGACCGCATTTTTACAGCATTGGAGACGAGCCGCGATCCCTTCCCCGAGGCGCGCGCCGGCATGCCGCCGCGTGAATTCATTGCCTTCGTCGTCTATTACGTCCGTCCCTTCTGGAAGCTGCTGCTCGCCTCGTCACTGCTGGCGGCGACCGTCGCACTCATCGAGGTATCGTTGTTTGCGGTGCTGGGCGCACTTGTCGACTGGCTCTCGAAGGCCGACCGGGCGACGTTCTGGGATGAGCACGGCAACTTCCTGATCGGCATGCTCGTCGTCATACTGGTCATCCTGCCGATCCTGAAGTTCCTCTACGAAGCCGTCATCCACCAGGCGTTGATGGGCAACATTGCCATGCGCACCCGCTGGCAGGCGCACCGCTACGTGCTGCGCCAGTCGCTCGGATTTTTCCAGGACGATTTCGCCGGCCGCGTCGCCACCAAGGTGATGCAGACCTCGCTGTCGGTGCGCCAGTTCGTGCTGACGCTCGCCGAGGTGATCCTCTATGTCAGCGTCTACTTCACCGGCGCGCTGATCGCCTTTGCCGCTGCCGACCTGCGCCTCGCCGTGCCGATGCTGATCTGGCTTGCCGGCTACTTCGTGGTCGGGCGCTACTTCATTCCGCGCCTGCGCGCCATTTCCGAAGAGCAGTCGGATGCCCGCTCCATCATGACCGGGCGCATCGTCGACAGCTACACCAACATCCAGACGGTGAAAATGTTCGCCCATGCCGAACGCGAGGACGCCTACGCCCGCGACAGCATGCAGGGCTTCCTCGATACCGTGAACAAGCAGATGCGTCTCGTCACGCTGATGACGGTCGCCCTCAACGCCCTCAACGCCCTGCTGCTCGTCTCCATTGCCGGGCTCGGTATCTGGCTGTGGACGGGCAGCGCCGTGACGGCCGGGGCTCTCGCCTTCACCGTCGGGCTCGTCATGCGCATGCAGGGCATGTCGCACTGGATCATGTGGGAAGTCGCCCACCTGTTCGAGCACATCGGCGTCATCCAGGACGGCATCGGCACACTGACGCGCGAGCAAACCGTCGTCGACGTGCCGGCGGCCAAGCCGCTCGTCGTCACCAAGGGCGCCATCGACTTCGAGGCCGTCAAGTTCCACTACGGCAAGCAGGGTGGGGTCATCGATAACCTGTCGCTGTCAATCAGGCCCGGCCAGAAGGTCGGACTGGTCGGCCGCTCGGGCGCCGGCAAGTCGACGCTCGTCAACCTGTTGTTGCGGTTCTACGACCTGGAAAGCGGGCGGATCAAGATCGACCGCCACGACATCGCCTACGTTGACCAGCAGAGCCTGCGCGGCGAGATCGGCATGGTGACGCAGGATACCTCGCTCTTGCACCGCTCGGTCTACGACAACATCGTCTACGGCCGTCCCGGCGCCACCCGCGACGAAGCCATTGCCGCTGCCAAGCGCGCGCATGCCCATGACTTCGTCCTTGGCCTCATCGATCCCAGCGGACGCACCGGCTATGACGCCCACGTCGGCGAGCGCGGCGTCAAGCTGTCGGGCGGCCAGCGCCAGCGCATCGCCATCGCTCGCGTGCTGTTGAAGAACGCGCCGATCCTGATCCTCGATGAAGCCACCAGCGCGCTCGACTCGGAAGTGGAAGCGGCCATCCAGGAGAGCCTCAACGAACTGATGGCCGGCAAGACGGTGATCGCCATCGCTCACCGCCTATCGACGATCGCGGCGATGGACCGGCTCATCATCATGGACCAGGGCGCCGTCGTCGAGGACGGCGCGCACGCTGAGTTGATCGCCCGCGGCGGCCTCTACGCCGACCTCTGGGCCCGTCAGTCGGGCGGCTTCCTGGCACGGGAAGCGGCGGAGTAGGCCGGTTGTCAGCTGTTCCTCGATGCACGCGGGGTGGATATCACAGCCACTCGGTCATTCGCCCGCCCCCAACTGTCTCAACCCTTCCCCGACGATCATCGCCGCGGCCAGCGCTACGTTGAGGGATCGCATGCCTTCCCGCATCGGAATCTTGACCGCTGCGTCGGCGAGTGCGGCGACCTCGTCAGGAACGCCGGCGCTCTCACGGCCCATCATGACGATGTCGCCGCCGCGGTATGCAATCTCCGTATAGGCTTGTTCCGCCTTGGTCGTCGCCAGGACGAGGCGAAAGCCGCGATGCCTTCGCCATTCGTCAAAGGCCGAAAAGCTGACATGTTGCTGCAACTCGACATCGCCGAGATAGTCGAGTCCCGCCCGCTTCAAGGCGCGGCCGCTCATGTCGAAGCCCGCCGGCCCGATGATATCGATGGCGACGCCGAGACAGGCACCGAGCCGCAGCAGCGTGCCGGTGTTTTGCGCGATGTCAGGCTGGTAGAGAGCGATGCGCATTGATCGAGAACAACCTTTCGCGGAATCCCGTATTCGTCCTTCGGTGTGCGCCAAATTGCCCTGTGAGGGAAGCCAAACGCAGGCTTGAGAGCCAAGGCAAACGGTGGCAAACCTGTGGCAATTCGCGCCGCTTAAGTTTAGCACCCGCCTGCACGCCTTTTTGCGTAACCTGGGTCTGAAAGCCGCCGTGTTGCTTGCAACGGGCAACATGGCGTGTGGCACGCTTTTATTTGACGATGACCCGCTCGAAGGAGGTCGCTCGATGACCGCAGACGTCGAAGATCCAAACCGCCGCGATATTCTTGTGGTCGCTGCTTCAGCCTTCTCGGCTGTTGGCGCGGCCTCCCTCATCTGGCCGTTTGTCCACCAGATGAATCCGGACGCGGGCGCCCAGGCGCTTGCCTCTGCCGAGTTCGATCTCGCGCCAGTACAAGTAGGCCAGGCCATCACCGTCATGTGGCGCGGCAAGCCGGTCTTCATCCGCCACCGCACGGCCGAGGAAATCGAAGCGGCCAAAAAGGTTCCGGTCGAAGACCTCCCCGACCCTCTGTCGCGCAACGACAACGAACCGGGCACACCGGCAACGGACGCCAACCGCACCCTTGAGGGCCACGAGAACTGGCTCGTCATGGTCGGCATCTGTACCCACCTCGGCTGCATCCCGAAAGGTCAGACGCTGGCCGACTCGAAGGGTGATTTCGGCGGCTGGTTCTGCCCTTGTCACGGTTCGCACTACGATACGGCCGGCCGAATCCGCAAAGGGCCGGCGCCGCGCAACCTCGATATTCCGCCCTACACCTTCCTTTCGGACACCAAGATCCGCATCGGCTGAGGAAAGATAAAGCGCACCATGTCTAATCACGCATCAACTTATGAGCCGAAGTCAGCAACGGCGAAGTGGTGGGACGAACGCCTGCCTGTGCCGCGCATGATGCACGACCAGTTCGTTGATTTCCCGACGCCGCGAAATCTCAACTACCTGTGGACGTTCGGCGGCATTCTGACGTTCTGCCTCGTGGCGCAGCTGGTGACCGGCATCGTGCTTGCCATGCACTATGTTCCAACCGCTGACGACGCTTTCAATTCCGTCGATCACATCCGCCGCGACGTCAACTACGGCTGGCTGCTGCAGGCCATGCACGCAACCGGCAGTTCGATGTTCTTCCTCGCGGTCTACGTTCACATCTTCCGCGGCCTCTATTACGGCTCCTACCGCGCCCCGCGCGAAATCCTCTGGATCCTCGGTGTCTTCATCCTGCTGGCGATGATGGCGACGGCTTTCCTTGGATACTCGCTGCCATGGGGGCAGATGAGTTTCTGGGCCGTGACCGTCATCACCAACCTGTTCTCTTCGCTCGACTCGGTGATCCCGGGTCTGGGCACGGGAATCGTCGAGTGGCTGTGGGGTGGCTATGCCGTCTCGGGAGCGACGCTGAACCGCTTCTTCTCGCTGCATTACCTGCTGCCGTTCGTGATCTTCGGCCTCGTCATCCTGCATATCTGGGCGCTGCACGTCGCCGGCCAGAACAACCCGACGGGCCTCAACATCAAGACGAAATCCGACTCCCTGCCGATGTATCCCTATGCCGTTGCCAAGGACGCCGTCGCGCTGTTCGCCTTCGTCATCGTGTTCGCCTGGTTCGTTTTGTTCCTGCCTGATTACCTCGGACACGCCGACAACTTCATCGAGGCAAACCCGCTCGTCACACCGCCGCACATCGTGCCCGAATGGTACTTCCTGCCGTTCTACGCCATCCTGCGCGCGATCCCCGACAAGCTCGGCGGCGTCATTGCGATGTTCGCATCGATCGCGATCCTGGCCTTCATCCCCTGGCTCGACCGCTCGCCTGTGCGCTCCACCAAGTACAGACCGATCTACAAATGGTTCTTCTGGCTGTTCTTGTTCGCGTGCCTGGCGCTCGGCTACCTCGGTTCGAAGCCGGCCGAAGGCGTGTACGTGTTCTGGGCGCGCATCTTTACCGCCTACTACTTCGCGCACTTCCTGCTGGTGATGCCGATCGTCGGCAGCATCGAGACCCCGACGAAGCTGCCAGGATCGATTACCGATGCGGTGCTCGGAAAATCGCCGGGTAAATCGGGTGCAACCGGCGGCGGCGGCGTTCCCGCCGGCGCGACTGCCGCCCCTGAAGACCGCTGAGCGAGAGGGACAACACCATGACTGCATATCGAACCGTTGCCCCCCTCCGCTCTGTTTTGGCGGTCCTTGGCGCGCTCATCTGCACTGGGGCGCCTGCCATGGCCGCTGGAGGAGAAGCCGCCCATTTCGAGCGCCACGAGTGGAGCTTCGCTGGCGTTGGCGGCCAGTACGACCGCAACCAGTTGCGCCGCGGCTTCCAGGTCTACAAGGAAGTCTGCGCGTCATGTCATGCCCTGGAGCGGGTCAAGTTCCGCAACCTCGTGCAGAAGGGCGGACCTGAGTTCGACGAGGAAGCCGTCAAGGCGCTCGCGGCCGAATGGCCCAACAAGATCACCGACGGCCCCAACGACGAAGGCGCGATGTTCGAGCGCGAACCGAAGCTCTCCGACAAGATCAAGGGACCCTACAAGAACGAACAGGAAGCCCGCTCCATCCAGAACGGCGCCTATCCCCCCGATCTTTCCTTGATCACGCGGGCCCGCAGTGTCCACAACGAAGCGTCCTGGTACATCCACGTACCGATGATGCTTCGGGACGTCCTGACTGGCTATGCCGAAGGCGGTTCGGATTACCTGTACGCGCTTCTGACGGGCTACAAGGAGGCTCCCCAGGGTTTCAATCTGGCCGAGGGTATGAACTACAACGCCTATTTCCCCGGCAACCAGATCGCCATGGCCCAGCCGATCCCCGAGGGTGGGGCGGTCGAATACCAGGAGAATGCCGGCGCGAAATCGTCGCTCGAGCAGAACGCCAAGGACGTGACCGCATTCCTCGCCTGGGCCGCCGATCCATCGCTGAACGAGCGCAAGCAGCTCGGCTGGACCGTGATGCTCTACCTCATCATCACCACCCTGCTGCTCTATTTTGCCAAGAAGCGGATCTGGTCGCGGGTCAAGCACTGATCGCGGCAGCCTGGCACACGCAGTCCGCTTTACCAGAAGGCCTCGCAAGCGGGGCCTTTTGTGTGCCGGCCACCCAAGAAGCGCACGAGCGGACTTGACCCGGTCAGCTGCGGGCGGCAATCGGTAGGGACGGGGGGGAGGCGGGCCTCTCCGCTGGGCGTCAGGCAAACAGATCCTAGGGAGACAGACGCATGACCAAAACGGTCCTCGGCATCGTCGGCGGCAGCGGTTTTTATGATCTGCCGGGCATGACCAACGCCGAATGGCGCCATATCGCGAGCCCGTGGGGCAAGCCCTCCGACGAAGTCCTGTTTGCCGAGATCGACGGCCTTCCCGTTCGCTTCCTGCCGCGCCACGGCCGCGGCCACAAGGTGCCGCCGTCGGCGATCAATTTCCGCGCCAACATCGACGCCCTGAAGCGTGCCGGCGTCACCGACCTGCTGTCGATCTCGGCGTGCGGTTCTCTGAAAGAGGAATTGCCGCCCGGCCACTTCGTCGTCGTCGACCAGTTCATCGACCGCACCTTCGCACGCGAGAAGAGTTTCTTCGGCGCAGGCTGCGTTGCCCATGTCTCGGTTGCCGATCCGATCAGCCCGCTGCTCGCCGATGCGCTTGAGAATGCGGCGAAGGCCGAGAACGTTTCGGTTTCGCGCGGCGGCACCTACCTCGTCATGGAGGGTCCGCAATTTTCGACGCGTGCCGAAAGCGAACTGTACCGCTCATGGGGCTGTTCGGTGATCGGCATGACCAACATGCCCGAAGCCAAGCTCGCCCGCGAGGCCGAGATCTGTTACGCGACGCTGGCGATGGTCACCGATTACGACTGCTGGCACAGCGAGCACGAGGCCGTCGATGTCGCCTCCGTCATCGCCATCATGCGCGGCAATACCGAGAAGGCCCAGCGCCTCGTCGCCAATCTCGCGCGCAATTTCCCCAAGGTTCACCCGGACTGCCCGATCGGCTCGGACAGGGCCCTCGACGTCGCGATCATCACGCCAGCCGAAGCGCGCGATCCCGCGCTCCTGGCCAAGCTCGACGCCGTGGCCGGGCGCGTTCTGGGATAAGTCCGGACGTCGAACTGCATCACGAAGAGCGGTTCGCCACCGGCCATCATTGCGCTGGCTGGTGCTTCGCGCGCAAAGCCTGGCAGCTAACCGGCGCCATTGGGATCACAAATGCCACTAACCAGACAGCCGCCCCTCCGGTCGGTCGTAAGGCGCGCTACAGTGGTGAACTGCAGCCCAGAGCCGGAACCAGGCGATTTCGACTTGCGGATCGGGTAATCTCTCGGCGCAATCAGCTGTTGACTGTGATTCAATAATACTTGAAATAATGGATTCATGGATCAGCACAACGCCGTCCAAGCCCTCGCCGCACTGGCGCACGAGAATCGACTGTCCATCTTCCGTTTGCTCGTCAGATGCGGGCCATCTGGGATGGCGGCAGGGGATATCGCGCGGATCGTTGGCATCGGGGCGACGGCTCTTTCGTTCCACCTCAAGGAACTGGCGCACGCCGGCCTGCTGCGCTCCTGGCGCGACGGACGCTACGTCCGCTACAGCGTGGAAGTGGATGGCATGCGCGCGCTCCTAGGGTTTCTGACCGAGGATTGCTGTGACGGCAATCCCGAACTCTGTTCGGCGGTCGTCGCCGGCATTCCCGATCTGTGTTCCGGACGGGCCGTGGAGGACGAAATGACCAAGGACGCCCCCTACAACGTACTTTTCCTGTGCACCCACAATTCGGCACGCTCGGTGATCGCCGAATGCCTGATGAATTCGCTTGGCCAGGGCGCCTTCGTCGCCCACAGCGCCGGCAGCACCCCGCGCGGGGAAATCAATCCCTTCGCGATCCGCATCCTGCAGAACCACGGACATAAGACGGAAGGTTTACGCTCCAAGTCCTGGGACGCATTTGCCGGCCCGGGCAATGACGAGATCGATTTCGTTTACACGCTGTGCGACGACGCAGCCGCCGAAAGCTGTCCGGTCTGGCCCGGTAACCCGATCACCGAACATTGGGGAATGCGCGATCCCTCGAAACAGGAAGGCAGCGATCTAAAGAAGCTCGGCGCTTTCGCCGATACCTATTCGCTCCTGTACCACCACATCGACAAATTCGTCCAAATGGCCAAGCACGACCTTGACGCGAGGAGCATGCGCCGCAAGGTCAAGGACTTCTCCGAAAACGTTCGCCGACAGAACGTGATGGGCGCCGACGGCGTCGAAACGGAGACCTGAACTCGATGCAGACCTACTCGCTTCCCCAGCGGCTCGGTGCCGAGTTTCTCGGCACCGCATTCCTTCTCGCGACGGTCGTCGGCTCCGGCATCATGTCCGAGAGCCTTGCTGGGGGGAACATCGCAATCGCCCTTCTGGGCAATACGATTCCGACTGGGGCCATCCTTGTCGTACTCATAACGATGCTGGGTCCGGTATCGGGCGCCCATTTCAACCCGGCGGTGACATTCGCGTTTTATCTTCGTGGTGATATCGCCGCCAGCGGCGCGGTGGCTTTCGTTGCCGTGCAGATCGTCGCCGGGTTCATTGGTGTGCTCGCCGCTCACGCAATGTTCGATCTGGCCGTCATCCAGGTTTCGGAAAAATTGCGCACCGGTCCGGCTCAGTGGTTCTCCGAATGGGTCGCAACCTTTGGCCTTGTCGTGACGATACTGCTGACGCTGCGAGCCCGTTCTTCCGCAGTTCCGATGGCCGTTGGACTCTACATCACATCGGCCTATTGGTTCACGGCCTCGACTTCGTTCGCAAATCCAGCGGTCACGATCGCGCGGGGCTTCTCCAACACGTTTGCAGGCATCAGTCCCGAGCATGTGCCGGCCTTCATCGCAGCGCAGTTGGTCGGGGCGGCAGCAGCCGTTATTGTAGCCGCGCTACTTACAGCCGGACATCACCAGCGGGCCGCCGCCGAACCGGCCGAATAGTGCCATTCTTGCTGGAGCAACCGCTAAATCACTAAGGCACCCGGATGCACGCCACCATCTACCACAACCCGAACTGCGGCACGTCCCGAAACACCCTTGCGATGTTGCGCGAGGCTGGGTTCGAACCCGAAGTCATCGAGTATCTCAAGGATCCGCCGACGCGCGAGCGCCTCGTCCAGCTGATCGGCTTGATGGGGATTGAGGTCCGCGATCTGCTCCGTCAGAAAGGTACGCCCTATGACGAGCTCGGTCTCGGCGATCCGAAGTGGAGCGACGCAGAACTGATCGATTTCATGATGCAGCATCCCATCCTGATCAACCGACCGATCGTCGCTGTCGACGGCAAGGCCCGGCTTTGTCGACCTTCGGAAGCGGTCCTCGAACTGATTCCTGAGGCGGCATTCGAGACCTTTGCGAAGGAAGACGGCGAGATCGTCAGCGTCAAGAAAAGTCGGTCGCCCCGCTCCCGATAGATGCACCACCTCAACACCCCTCGATAAATCAACCGCCTGAATGATGTCCGGTCCAGTATTTTGCTGGACACCTTCGCCGCTGCTGCTAGCCCGGGGTGCATCGGACGCTGGGCGCAGGCCAAATCGACGTGGCAACAAGTGCGTTACGCCGGATTGTACTGGAGGGGGACGGGATGCTCGGGTACATCGTACTCATTGCGTTGCAAATCGTCATCGGCTGGTTCGGCAAGGACGTCATAGCCGCGCAGATCCCGAACCAGGGCGCTTTGATCGACGGGATCGTGGATGCGATTTGTTTTGCCGTCATCGTCTGGCTGGTCGGATTGATCGGATCGCTGGTCTTGAAGTCGGTGGGCCGGCCAGGCACCTCAACACTCGTCTCCGCGCTGGTTGGAGCCCTGATCGGTGCGGCCGTCGTTATTTTCGTGCCGGCGGTGCTGAAAACCTTGCCAGCGCAAGTCGACGCTGACTTCATCCCACTTGCCGGCGCTATCCTCGGCTATCTCGTACGCCGCTGAGACGACTTGAAATCCATCGAAGACCCCGAAACACGAACAGCGTGAGATTGATCTCACGCTGTTGTGGCCGGCTTGGGGGGTATATGGCAGGCACTTAGGGGGTAGTCTGATCCGGCGCAAACGCTCCTAGAGAGCGCCAAGTACGATCGCTGCGAGAAAACCGAACGACACTATCGCCGCGAGGGTGGTCATTTGCGTCTGTAAGGTCATAGTCGCCTCCTGGATCGGCCTTATGGCTTGTTATGTCGCTGTCGATGCAGCTTGGCGTGGAGCCTAGATGCGACCTTCGTTGCATGCCAAGCGAAAAAGTTTTTGCGTTGCACGCGGATCGAGGCCAGCGGGTGTGTCGATCATGCACCACTTTGCCAGGCAACGCCCTCGGATCAAAGCCGCCATGGATCGTCAATAAGGCTGCGTCTATAACCGCTGGCGCATGCGAGCCTGCCGGCCTAAGTTGTTGCACTGGCGTCCTGAGATGGGATTGTCGTCGGTAAGGATAAATCAGCCTGCGGCGAAGTCCGAGGCCAGCCGAGCGCTGTTGCACTAAAGTTCATATCCACGTCATCCACAGGATTTCGCAAGCGCGAGACTACCCTTGTATAAACTCAGAGCCAAAGCGCCTGGAAAGGGCTCTTGCGCAGCAGGATCAGCCGCGCGACGGTGCCGGCAAGGCAAATCAAGCACACCAGCGAGGAAGATATGGAACGTTTCAAAGCCCTTCGCGTGTCGAAAGCGGACGGCGGGCAGGCGGCCGCATGGGAAGAGATCACCTTGAACGACCTGTCGGCAGGCGACGTCGTTGTGCGCGTCACCCATACGACGATCAACTACAAGGATGGGCTCGCACTCACCGGCAAAGCCCCGATCGTGCGCAAGTGGCCGCTCGTGCCCGGAATCGACTTCTCCGGCACCGTCGAGACCTCATCCCACCCCGCCTACGCCTATGGCGACAAGGTCATCCTGAGCGGCTGGGGCGTCGGGGAAGGTCATGACGGCGGCTATGCGCAGTACGCCCGCGTCAACGGCGACTGGCTGATTCCGCTTCCCGCCGCCTTCGAACCCGCGCAAGCGATGGCCATCGGTACGGCGGGATATACAGCGATGCTTTGCGTCCTGGCGCTCGAAGCCCACGACGTGACCCCCGACAAGGGGCCGGTCCTGGTCACAGGGGCCGCCGGCGGCGTCGGCAGCGTCGCGGTATCCGTTCTGGCGAAACTCGGCCACCACGTGATTGCGTCCACGGGACGCGCCGCCGAAGCCGATTTCCTCAAGCACCTCGGCGCCGCCGAAATCATCGATCGCGCCGAACTCTCCGAAAGGGGCCGCCCACTCGGGAAGGAACGCTGGGCAGGCGCCGTCGACGTCGCCGGCAGCCATACGCTCGCCAATGCCATCGCCATGACGAAATACGGCGGCTGCGTCGCTGCCTGCGGCCTCGCGCAGGGCTTCGACCTGCCGGCGACCGTGATGCCGTTCATCCTGCGCGGCGTAACGCTGACGGGGGTCGACAGCGTCATGGTCCCGCGCGACAAGCGCCTTGCCGCCTGGAGCCGCCTTGCAACCGACCTCGACCGGACGAAGCTCGCCGGGTTGACCGTTACGCGGCCCTGGAGCGATGTCATCGAACTTGCTCCGCAGATCATCGCAGGAAAAGTGCGTGGGCGCATCGTCCTCGAGGTCGAGTAGATCACTGTTCAAACCGAGCTCGGACAAAGGTCGCACGCCGCCACCTGCCCGGTCCACGGGACCCCGTTTTCAAAGTCCACCCTTTTGACCGGGAGCCAAACGGACTACATTCATGGCTAAAGTATCCGCCTGGCTGGCGCGCCCTTCCAATCGGGCACGTTGTCTCCGGCGAGCCGAATTCCCTAAAGGTGTCTCCCATGGCCCAGAAGATCCACAAGCTGCCGACCGATGAAGCCTCAAACCAGGATCCGGTCTGGCGGTCCGTGCGCG
>Ga0180009_10005411_pt1 | contig 13691 bp, 9 predicted proteins | sample OS_PC_MetaG_FD_123537 | JGI IMG/M metagenome (GOLD analysis project Ga0180009, IMG submission 123537) | Groundwater microbial communities from the Aspo Hard Rock Laboratory (HRL) deep subsurface site, Sweden - OS_PC_MetaG | ecosystem: Environmental > Aquatic > Deep subsurface > Groundwater... | reverse complement strand
ATCCTGGCCAACAGCACCTATCCTGCTGATTTCATCTACCAGAACCTGATGATCCAGAACAACATCATCCACCAGTCCTATGTTCACAATATAAAAAAACTCCTCTTCCTGGGCTCTTCCTGCATCTACCCTAAACATTGCCCACAACCAATGAAAGAAGAGTATCTTATGACCGGCCCTTTGGAACCCACCAATTCACCCTATGCCGTGGCAAAAATTGCCGGGATAGAGATGTGCTGGTCCTATAATCGACAATATGGAACAAAATTTATCCCTGTCATGCCCACCAACCTTTATGGGCCTAACGATAATTTTGACCTTGAAACATCCCATGCACTGCCCGCCCTGATCAGGAAATTCCATGAGGGCAAACAAAACAATGCCGAATCAGTAATAGTCTGGGGAACAGGCGTCCCCAAAAGAGAATTCCTTTACGTCGATGATCTGGCGGATGCATGCTTTTTTATCATGCAAAAAGAATTCTCAGACCAGGAATATAAAAACAAGCCTCTTTTCAATATCGGTTCAGGCAGGGACATCAGCATCAAAGAACTTGCAGAGCTGATAAAAGAAATAACAGGTTTTAAAGGAAAAATTATTTTTGATACTTCCATACCTGACGGGACACCTCAAAAACTTTTAGACATTTCTAAATTAAAAACTCTGAAGTGGTGCGCAGCAACTACATTGAAAGATGGAATAGCAGGCACCTATGATGCTTTTCAAAAAAATACACTCCCCTAAAAAAAATAATTTGCAGACGTTGAAAGTATCAATTCCATAAAAATATATAAATTTATATGAATAATAAATATTTTATTTTTATGCGCTTCAAGTGCGTGAATTCTATCTCTGACGGCTTCTATCTCTCGAAAAAATGAATTATTTCAAAAAAAATCAAAAAAAGGCTTGACAAACTGAATTTATCCAAATAAATAAGAATTAATAGGAATATTCCGGAATATTCCAGATAAAGACTTGACAAGCAGGCTTTATCAGAATAAACATAGACTAAGCGAGAAAAATACAATCATTATGAGTTGGAAAAAAATAAATTTGGAAGGGTTGTTTGGGATACTATAACCAGATTATAATTATAGGAATTCATGTAAACCTATTAAATATTTAGGGGAAAATAATGAATGATTGGAAATTCATTGAAGAAGACAAAGCAAATGAAAAACCCCGTATGAACCGGCTCAAAGAGATAAGAGTTGGGTTGGGACTGACGATCACAGCATTATCAAAGGCGGCCGATGTAAGCACCAAGGTAATCAGTCAAACAGAGCGAATGCTCACTCAACCAACCCAAGTGACAAAACATAAAATCATAAAAGGGTTGAATGCACAACAATCATCAGATGAAAAAAAATGGAAATTTAACGATGTTTTTCCAAATGATGAGGAATGATAAGCAATCGCAGAAAAAATGAATTTTGCTTTAACTTAAAATAGGGGTGGAATTTGATGTATAAAAAATTTTATCTAATGCAAAAAGAACCATTTGAGAGCCATCCTTCACGAGAACTTTTTTATAAATCTGCTGCCCATCAGAATTGTTGGACTTATCTTCTTCATAGCTTAAAAAGGAATGAGCCTATTGTTCTTGTGGCAGGAGAATATGGAGCAGGCAAGACTCTTTTGTATCTTAAGCTCATGAAGCTGTTGGAAATGAATACTAACCTGTCTTCAGTTTGTGTTGCAACACCAACCTATACTTTTATTATGGTCCTTGAAAAGATTATAGTGGAATTAGGCATCCCTTTAGATGGAATAGATACGTCAGATGAATCAAAACTTCAACGGGCAATATATGAACATTTTGAAAAAAAGACGGAAGAAAAGAAAAAATTCCTTTATGTAGTAATTGACGACGTCCAGGAATTCAGTTTTTCTTTTGTCAATAAACTCAGATTATTTACCAGTTACAACTTTTCAGGATATTTTCCAATCAGGATCATTTTATTTACTCACCCATCCTTTTTAAAAATGCTGAATCACGAAAAAATGGTGGCTTTTGGGCAACGGATCAAAAGAATTTATTTTTTAAAGCCCTTTGATTTTGAAGACACGCGAGAATATATTTATTTTCGTTTGATACATTCCGGGGCATCTGGTAAGCCAGTTTTTGAGGATGAAGCAATAAGGGTTATACAAACCATAAGCAAAGGGAATCCCCGGCTCATAAATAATATTTGTGATAATTGCCTGTTATTGGCAAGCAGCGAAGGAAGCACTTTGATAAACCCATCACTGGTCAGTCAGGCCATGGCAATGGGAAATCTCATGGGATTTGAGGAGATACAAAGCCCACGGGATACTTCTTCCTCCTCACATGAAGCGCCTGACCATGTATCAAGCAAAATCCCATTGCCCGAGGATATTGTGTATGGACGAAAACCTGCAAACGATAACTATAGTCCGCGTCAGAGAAATGAAAGATTCCGGGATGAAGGCAATTACACCAGCGTTGCCCGCACCCGCCCCAGGGAATATGAAAGTGACCCACCTGAAAGGGAAACGGAAAGTAAAATCGACCGGGGAAATATTGGATCCCGCTATGGGAAAAAAAGCTTCATTATAATTTTAATTTTGATAATCTTATTTTTATTATTTTACCTTTACAACCAGAACAAAGCAAATACAATGTACAACATGCAAAGCCGCAGTGAGCAAATAATCAGATCTGTGCCGGATCGCCTTTATACTGTGCCGGATCGCCTTTATACTGTTGAAAATTTAGATATGTTCAATAAAAGTAACAAGAACAATTTAAGCTTAAATATGATAACAAGAAAAAATAATTTGGCAATTGAAAAAAGATATCAGCCTATAATTCTCATGGGTAATTTAATGTGACTAAAAAAAATAAACAGATTGACAAAGCAAGGAGAGACTATATGCGAAATGGAATAATACCAAAAATAATAACGCTGCTTTTCTGTATTATTTTTTCTGGATGTGTTGATCATGCCCCGCCTGTAGTTGAAAATAAAGTGCTTAAAACCACCTCAAAAGGCTATCACAAGTTGTATTTTGAAGAGTACCAGCCTGTTAATGCGGATGGATATGTGAAAAAAGTGGACAATTTCACGATTATCTTTGACCCTTCCGCTTCAATGACACAGGCCTATATGCCTTCATATGACTGCATTGTCTGCCATACTGATTATCAGGATTCGGGCTACGCGGAAAAACACGCAGTAAGGTATGGTGGTTCTGAATTTGCCAAAAAAGATAAAAACCAATATGCAATGGACTGCAATCTGTGTCACCAGAACCTTGCTTATAGTAAATTTGAATTTGCCAAAGGACTTACCAAAATCTTCAATCAGTCTATTCCAGAATTGGATCTTATCGGTACCTTAAGAACATTTGGTTATCCAGTATATACCAGTTTTAATTATGGGTTTAAAAAGGATGATAATACAAAATATTTAAAATATAATAAAAAAGAGTATGGTCGAGCTATAGCGAAAATATTAGATGCCGATGGAGTAAGTCCTCTTGACATGACCATAGAGGCAGTTAGCAAAGACTGGTTCGACAAAAAGGGTAAAATAGCCGTGATAATTATCAGTGATGGTATGGATATGGGGGAGAAAGAATTTCTTGCTGCTGAAGATTTAAAGGCAAGATATGGGGAAGATATTTGCATCTATACCATACTCATTGGTAATGATCCATCTGGTAGAAGAATTATGAACAGGATCGCCCTGGCCGGTCAATGCGGGATAACTGTTGATGGTGATCAACTGCTGGATAAAGAGAAAATGGCAGGGTTTGTGCGCAAGGTCTTTCTGAAAGACCCTCAGCCCGGCATTGATTGTGATGATTGCGATAGTGATGGCGATGGGGTACCTGATTGCAGAGACGACTGTCCCGGGACAAAACCAGGTCTTAAGGTTGATGAAAGAGGGTGCTGGCATGGGGTACTTCAGGCTGATGTTCTCTTTGACTTTGATAAATATAACCTGAAGCCAGAAGGAATTATAGCACTTGGACTGGTTGTGGATCAGCTCAATAAATATCCATTAATGGATTTGCATATCAGCGGGCATACAGACAATTTCGGTACAATGGAATATAATATTCAACTTTCCAAACGGCGAGCTCAGGCCGGCCTTGATTTTCTGGTGAAAAAAGGGATTGATCCTGCAAGATTATCCATCAGCTGGCACTCCTTTTCCATCCCTGTTGCCACCAATGATAACCCTGCTGGCCGTGCTTTGAACCGACGTCTGGAATTTAAATTTAAAAAACGTTAGAGTTGATTAAACTAGGATTTATTAAACCAGGATTGATGAAACATGGGAATATAGATTTAATATATCAACAGGAGATCAAGATGATCAAAAATCTAAAAACTTTTACTACCTTATTATTAATGGTTTTACTTTGTTTTTCCTGTGCTGGGAAGCCAGAGGTAGGGATTAGCAAAGATACCATCTATGAACCCCCCATGCCAAAGCAGGAAATTGAATATGAGCTCGGTGCCGGTGATGTTTTGGAAGTAGTTTACCATTTTACACCCAAGCCTGATACCAAAGAATATATTTTGTCGGTTGCAGATATTTTGAAAGTAGAATTTGCATATCACCCTGACATGGACCGGGAATTAACTGTAAGACCGGATGGAAATATCACTATGCCTAGAAAAGGCGCAGTTTATGCTTTAGGGCTTACTACTTTACAGCTTCAAGATAAAATTATAGAGCTCTATAGCAACGAATTCATTGATCCCGTTGTCACTATTACAATGATTCAATACAACCGGACTATTGATCGCTTGAAAGAAGCAATTAAAACTTCAGCACGAGGGGAAAGTAAACTTTCGCCCATCAGGCCTGACGGTTATGTGTCCTTTCCCCTCATAGCCGATGTTATGGCCGGGGGAAAAACCGTGCCGGAATTAAAAGAAATACTTACAAGACAATACCAGGCCCAGGTAGATAACCTTACCATTACCTTAAGTTTATACACTATGAAAGCCAACCTGGTATATATATTTGGGGAGGTAACCAATCCTAATTCATACCTTGTAGATGGCACAAGTTCCATAAGTCAGTTAGTAGCAAGAGCCGGGGGAACCACAAATACTGCAGAAAAAAGCACCATTCTTGTTATCAGCCGAGATAAAAAAAGAAGACCATGGGGCAGATTAGTAAATCTTGAAAAAATTTTATATTCTGGGGATATAAGTCAGGATATAATATTAAATCAATATGATGTCGTATATGTGCCTAAATCAACCATAGCCCGGAGCAATTTATTTGTTCAGCAATATATAAACAACATGATTCCAACTAATCTTATCGGCCCGTATGATATGGGAGGGACTGTGTTTGGCGGCACATTAATTCAAAATAAACCCATAATAAAATAGTCAAAAATTGTTTTCAATAAAACAATCTAACTAAAAGGTATTATAACATGGCAATTACATCATTAAAATCAACAAGGGATTTTGTACGCATCTGGTTTTATTGGAAGGTACCGGCTATTTTAATATTCTGTCTCATCGTTGTCAGTGTTTGTTTTTATTCGTTTACTGCAACACCGATGTATCAAAGCACTGCAAAAATTATGGTTCTTCCCAAACCCATTGATGAGTCGGTTATTACTCCGGGTACGGATACTCGTCAATTTCTTTCACAACCGGTAACCACTAACAACATAAATACCGAAATGGAGCTGCTTAAAAGCAAAATGGTTATTAACAAAACTGTGGAATATTATGGTCAAATTGATTCAGCTTCAAACCAATCTTCAGAAAAACTCTCAGAAAAACCCTCAGAAAAAAAAGGAATATTTAATTTTTTTGATAAGTTGAAACTTACAAAAAAGCCGCTCACCGCCTCTGAAAAAAAAGCTATGTCCTTGTTAGGTGCCTTGAACGTCGAACCTGTTTTTTCCTCAAATATGATTTCTGTTTCTCTTGAATCTCCATATCAAGATCAGGTTGCTGAAGTACTGAATAAACTTCTTGAAACCTATCTTACGTACCGCAAAAAAACATTTTCAGTTGGTGATACTGAAATATTTTATTCTGATCAAAAAGAATTTTATGAGAAAAAAATGGCGGAAGCCTTAACAAAATTAAAAAATTTTACGAATCGCTGGAATATTGTGAATATGGAAAGTCAGACGTCTGCCAGTATTCAACTTATTGCAGACTTTCAAAAACAGTTGAAAAATCTGGAGATACAAATTGCAGAGAATCAAGCTAAAATAAATCAGCTAAGTAGAGGGCTGGAGATTAAAAGTGATAAATTAATTCTTTCAAAAGAAATGAGATCTATGCCGGTAATAGTTGAATTGGCAAGAAACTTGGTTCCGCTTTTGATTAAACGTAGCGAAATAAGTAAGACCTTTACCAAAGAAAGCCGGGAGTATAAGCAAATTAATGATCAAATTGCCATGCTCCGCCAGGAAATAATACAAGAAAGCAGGAATGCCGCAAACGCAGAGAATATGGATTTTCAGACACTTAGGGTAAAAAGGGATGCACTTGAGAATAAGATTGAGGAGTTGAAACTGGAATCAACAAATTTCCAGATCCAAAAAGAAACGCATGACGCACTTGCCCTTGAGGTAGAACTTGCACGGAACAATTTTTTAAAATATGGCGAAAAAAAGGAAAATTCGAGGATATTTGCCGAACGTGATGCAAGTAATTTATCAAATGTAATAATTGCTGAAGCAGGGACCACTCCTTCCAGACCAAAATCACCCAATGTGTTGCTTGCATTGCAGGTTTCGATAATTTTAGGACTCTTTGCTGCCCTGATCCTTCCCTTTATTCTGGAAACTATTGACTATAAATTAAAGACTGCAGACGATGTTGAAAATATTTTATCCGTACCCGTGGTTTGCACCTATAATGAAGTGTAAAAAAAATGTTAAATACTTAATAAATGGCTAAACCAGGGATTAAACCATAAAAAAGTGAGGTTTTAAATATGGAAGATATAATCTGGCAAGATTCTTTTAAAAAGGAGTCGTTGAAAGAAACTTATTTTGAGAATAATATCACTGCAAACCACTCTCCATCAAATTCTTTTGCAAATCAGTTTATTCGCTCAAAAAGAGAAGAAGAAACTTTCAATGGACAATACCGGCAACCTACCTATAGTGAGCGCTATACTCAAGCTGATCAAAATAAAAGATCTATTCCAGATGTTGATGCAGGGCTTCCTAATGATGCTTATCAAAAAAGAGGTTCTACAAGCTATGAAAAAGAACCCGTCTTTGAATACCATGCAATGCAGAGGGATGACAAGAGGTTTTCATCAGAATGGAAATTCCTTGACTTGAAAAACAAGAAACAGACGGGTGATGTGTATAAAAAAATATTGTATTATAACAAGAAGAATGGTTATAAAGTCTTTAATTTTGTCAGCAGTCGGGGCAGAGAAGGCACCTCCACTGTTGTTGCCAATTTGCTTGATTATATAAATTCTCGAGCAATAGAAAAAAAAATACTGGTGATTGATACTAATTTGCAATCACCCAATCTGCATAAAATTTTTAATATCCCCCAAAACAGCTATGGCCTAATTGATATATTTAATAATAGGATTGGAGCACGTGAAGCAATTACGCCTATCAGTTCTAATATTTTTTTCCTTTGCTGCGGCAAAGGAAATGTTAGAATAAATGATAGCATAGAACAGGAAAATTTTTTAAAACTGCTTCAATATTGCCGACAGGAGTTTGATTATATTTTGATCGATTGCCCACCTGTTCTTAGTTCACCAGATGCTTTATCCATAGCGCCTGCTGCTGATATTACATTTTTAATAATACGATCTGCTAAAGTCCAGAGACCCGTAGTGGAAAAAGCAAAAATTCTTTTACAAAATGATGAATGTCAGATTGGGGGTGTCATTCTTAATCGTGTTCAGCAGGTCATTCCTGGCTGGGTATATAAATTTATATAATGAATATAAGAGCCTCACATGATTAAAGCTCTACTATACATACTTATATCAGGCTTATTTATCCTGGACTGGCTTTTTCTAAAACATGGTATAGGGATCAGGCAAATGACCTGGATACCAGAGTTTATTACCATAATAATTGTTATCTTAATCCCATTCAGAACTGCCGTTACCAAACAGGCTCATTTTCCAATAAAATATGCCCTTCTGCTCATCATATACCTTGCGCATATAGGCATTGGTTTTTTGTTAAATGACGTGAGCGGATGGACCATGCTTGCTGGGATCAGAATTTACACCAAGTTTATTCCGGTTTTTTTAGTTTTTCTAATATTTCCCCTTACTGAACAGGAGTTTAAAAAAATAATTTTATTTGTTGTTGTTCTGACAATGATCCAGTTCCCTGTTGTTCTCTGGCAACGCTTTGTAACCTATGCTGCTGAAATATCCGGAGATCCCATGGGCGGAACACTGGGGCACTCTGCTTCCGGGGTGTTGTCAATATTCTTACTTATTATTATCTCTTTTCTTGTGGCCTTTTATTTTAAAGAAGAAATCTCCTTGCGCGTATTCCTGATATTGGTGGCAGCAGCATTTATTCCCACAACTCTGAATGAAACAAAAATAACCTTTCTTTTGTTGCCCATTGCCTTTATTTTTCCTGCTCTGTTTATTAAAGCTAAGAGAAAAACCATTTTCAGGGTTATGCTGGTTGCCGTTATTTTTCTTGGTTCCTTTGTTATATTAAAGGTGATTTATGACTATTTCCAGACCCCTCGTTGGGGTTATGGGATTCAAACATTTGTTACCATGCCTGGAAGATTGGAGGGTTACAGCAGAATGCGACTTGATCCCATTAAGTATTCTTTTACCAATGCGACTAAAGATCCTCGATTTTTGTTTTTTGGACGTGGTGCAGGAAATGTTTCAGAGGGATTTACCCCGATACTTAGCGGTAAATATGTACAGGAAGGAAAATATTATGGAGTGGGTGGTGTTTCGTTTCCAAAAATGATTTGGGAAATTGGCATATTTGGTACTATTCTATTATTTTCTTTCCCTTTTTTTATATTTCTAGACGCAGCCAGTTTATCGAAAAAAGAAGGTTTTTTGGGTGCTTTTGCGTTAGGAATGCTTAGTTTTACAGTATTCTTTTCACTTTCAATATTTTATACTTCTACAATGGATGCAAACCTTTTACTGTATCTATTTTTCCTGACTGGCGGATATATTGTCAAGCAACGGCAGGACTACGCTAATGAAGTAGAAATCCAAATTCAGTCTGCAAGAGTAAAGGAAACCTATATCGAAGAGATGTCAGCGGCGTAGCAAGAATTAAGCCTCATAAACTATTTTAAAGCATTATATGCTGCAAGCAGAATGGGTATTTCATGTTTCCATTGGAGCTTTGAAACAACCCTCATTCTACCATAATTGCCCATTTTTTTTCCCATTTCAGGATTGTCCAGTATTTCAATGATTTTTTCCATTAAAGATTCGTGGTTGTTAGGTTCAGCATAAAGAGATGCATCCTGTGCTGAAAATCTTCCTTCGATCATTTCAAATTGAACAATGGGCTTGCCAAGAGCCATATACTCCATAATTTTGTTCATGGTGGATTTATTATTCATGTCATTTACAACATCAGGATTAACACAGACATCAGCTGTACTCAAAATCTCCATCAATATTTCATCTGATACTCGGCCGGGGAATGTAACATAGGCCTCCACTTTCAATAGCTGTGTCATGGTCTTGAGTTGTTCAAGTTCAGTACCACCTCCCACAAGAATAAAATGGATGTTTTCTCTTTTTAATACATGAACAAGAAAAGATATTCCTTTTAAAAGATAATCAAGCCCTTCCTGGGCTCCCATCACTCCAACATACCCCACCAGAAATTTTTTCCCTTTTTTCCATTTATCATTTCCAGGCACTTTTTTTGTTCTTTTCAAATCAGGTCCGCTTCGAACAATATATACATTCTCAGGCTTCATGCCGCCACGTTTTATGGCAATTGTTTTATAGGATTCGTTCGTTGCAATGGAAACATCAGCCATTTTAAACGTCCATTTTTCCCAGAAAAGCATGATTCTGTAAAACAGGTCTTTTTTTCCAAATTTTGCAAGATAGAGCTCAGGATTAATATCATGGTGATCAAATAAAAACTTTTTATTAAAAAAGAATTTAAAAAACCCACCAATAATAAAAATATTATCAGGTGGATTACATGCATGGATTACATCAAAACCCCTTTGAAAAAAAATTTTTAAAAACAAGACAAACTGATAATAAAGCGCAGATGAATACTCAACCAAGTATCCTGCCGCACCGCGGCCTTCTATGGGCAGAGGGTGACGGTATATATGAATATTATCAATTATTTCATATTTTTTCAGATATCCTTTCATTGCAGGGCATATTATAGAAACAGAATATCCATTATTTTTCAATGTTGTTGCTTCCTGCCATACCCTCCTGTCAAAAGGAACAGGAAGATTTTCAACAATTATCAGTACTTTCATATTTTTTTACCAGCAGAGACCATTGTAAAATCCATTGGTATTCCTGTCCTCAACAGCGCGCACAAGATCTATGACTTTCTGATCTTCTCTTACTTTATCCATTAAATTTTTAAATTCAAATGAATTATTGCCAATAACGATTGTCTGGCCATGTTCAAGAACTTCGTCCATTGTTTTAACCATTAACTTTGCAATATGCGGAATCTTGTTCATTATAAAATCTTTGTTTGCCCCTATTAAAGCTGCAAGATTTACATTTTTATCGTATAATTTTATTTCATATCCCTTCCCAAGAAGCCGTTCAATCATTTCAACAACAGGACTCTCCCTCAAATCATCTGTTCCTGCCTTAAAACTAAAACCTAAAAATCCAATATTTTTATTACCAGCCTCCATGACCATACGTAAACCATTTTTAATATGAGAGTCATTACTTGGCAAAATGGAATTTAATATTGGAAGATTGATGTCCAGTGATTTGCCTTTATAAGCAAGAGCTCTTACATCCTTTGGCAGGCATGAACCGCCAAAGGCAAACCCTGGTTTTAAATAATTTGGAGAAATATTGAGTTTAGTGTCTTTTACAAAAATGTCCATAACTTCATGGCTGTCCACCCCAAGGGATTTACAGATATTTCCCATTTCATTCCCAAATCCTACCTTAAGGGCATGCCACACATTATCAACATATTTTATCATCTCTGCAACTTCAATTGATGTTCTGATAAAAGGACCATCCAGATTGGCATATATGGATGCCAGAAGGTCACCGCTTATGGCATCAGTCTCACCAATCACTGTTTTAGGAGGATTATAAAAATCATAAACAGCAGATCCCTCCCTTAAAAATTCTGGATTATTGCATACTCCAAAATCCTGTCCTGCTACTTTACCTGAGCTTGCCTCAAGAGTCGGGATAACGATATTTTTAATTGTACCGGGAAGTATGGTACTTCTGATAACCACAACATGGCGTGAAGTTTTATTCTTTATTGCCGCGCCAATATGTTCACACACCCTGCGAACATGGCTTGTATCAAGATCGCCGTTTAACTGGCTTGGAGTCCCCACACAGACAAGAGAGAGTTCGCTGTTAGCAACCGCCTCGGATGCATTAGTGGTTGCGCGCAATCTGCCATTGTCAACCACAGATTTTATTATCTCTCCTATCAGTTTTTCAATAATCGGGGTTTCTCCCCTGTTTATCATATCAACTTTAATATCCACAGGATCGACACCAATTACCATATGCCCTTCTTTTGCAAGACATGCCGCAGATACCGCTCCGACATATCCAAGACCAAAAACGCTCAAATTCATTTTTACCTCTATTTTTATAACTTTACACTAATATTGGTTATAATATTTCCATCACCAATCATATTTCCATAAAACCTGATCGTAGCTGTTTCCATTATCTCATTAAAGCCTGGTGAATACCATCCAGAAACAGGGTTATATGATCCCTGTACTATTTCACAATTCAGAGAAATATCTGAAAAAAGCTTTATCACTATATTGTCCCTTTTTATAACAATCTCTTTATTAATAATCTCAACCCTGCATTCAGGATGGCAATGAAAAAACAGCTCAACAAATATTTTCCCATTCTGTTTTATAAAATCTGTTACAATAAATTCTTTTTTATTCTTATCCCAGATAACCTCACGTATGATATCTGCAAAGGGTCTTTTTTTCAGATATGCATCATGCCCGGCTTTCCATACAATCTTATCTTCCTTTTTTTCAAGACTGTTTTCAGTTATCATGTATGGTTTTCCATACATGAAATCACCGGTCTGTTCACTATAATCTTTTTTGTTTATTTGCAGAGTATTGTGTGCAGCTGTGGATCTAAAATATGTTCTCCATTTTTCTCCGCTGTGATAAAGATAGGTCCCAGGATCAATAAAAATCTGCCTGCCATCCACAGACAATGTAAAAGAAAGAGCATCCAGATGTCCATGGGCATAAAGAGGCGCCATACCAAGGGGCATTGCATTACCTGTAAAAAGGATTTCCTTTTCTTCAACATAATCCCTGATAACTGCAAGCCCGCTGTGCCTGTGTATCTGAGCCGAACATTCTGACATCCATTTACTTTGTTTATCTGTTTGTGTTGGGCAATGGCCAATTCCTGTTAAAATCCATGTTTTTAAATCAGGTCTGTCTGTAGCAAGATCTTTTCTGTTATATAATACAGATCCTGTGTTTAAAATTGATGAAAAATTGTTCAAATTTGAAAGACCAAAATCAACAAGCACAGCACTGTCTTGATCCCCGATATTTGGAATATTTCCATTTTTATCCATAATGGATTTGATAAACTCACAGGATTTTTCAAGTCGCTCATCAATATTTCTGCTATATTCAATTCCATTAATATCACATGAAATTTTAAAAAGTAGAAAAAAATCAACAACAAACGAAAGATATGTTATTGAATATTCAAAACTTCCTCCATCTGGCAGAATTTGTCGGGTAATCTGTTTTTCAAGAATATTTTTCCCTTTCTTAAACCATTTTTCTGCGCCTTTTAAGTGTGGAAAATAAAGCCCGGCAATAAACAACCCAAATCCTTCTGCAAGAAGATGATTGTTTGAAGAGGAAAATTTTGAAGGATATCTTTGAAGGTGATTTGCATGAAACCAGACAAAAGAGTTTATGATTTTAAAATCCTCTTTTGAAAACCTATAATTTTCTAAAAAAGATAGCGCCCAAACAAGATTTGCAAGCCTGACTCCTGCCTCAATGCCGCTTGCCCAGTTCACACCAACAGGATATGGATTGCCTTTAATCCAGGATTTAACAAGCCAGATTATTTTATCTGCATATTTTTTCTCTTTTGTTAATCTGTAAGAAATTGCAAGGGGAAAAAGGAAATATAGTCTGTTTATCTCCCATACAAATTTTACACCCCCAAAACTCTTGTCTCTGTAGTCAATATCCCCCCAGAACTTTTGCGGCCATTTTTTTTTGGTTACAGGATCCATGTGCCAGGCGAGGTTGTTATTAAAAGCAACATTGATCCCAAAAGCTGAAAAATTGTTTTCAAGCGCTGAGTCTGTAATTGATAAATGTTTTTGCGTACTTTGAAGAAAATATTTAATAAAATATTTCGATTCTGCATGTTTGGAAAGAGAAAAAATAGATTTTTTCGGCATAAAAGAAGTTTCAGGAGCTCTGAAATTTCTAATTTTATCTGTTTTTTTTTTTACCTTCT
>Ga0180009_10005410_pt1 | contig 13693 bp, 13 predicted proteins | sample OS_PC_MetaG_FD_123537 | JGI IMG/M metagenome (GOLD analysis project Ga0180009, IMG submission 123537) | Groundwater microbial communities from the Aspo Hard Rock Laboratory (HRL) deep subsurface site, Sweden - OS_PC_MetaG | ecosystem: Environmental > Aquatic > Deep subsurface > Groundwater... | reverse complement strand
CTAAGGTTGTTGATTGCCTCGTGGACTCTTCTCCTCTTAAAAGGGAATTGGTTGAGGGGGTCGATATCATGGTGGTTAGAGAGCTCACCGGCGGGATCTATTTCGGGCAACCGAGGGGGGTTGAAACGCTGGCCGACGGTACGGAAAGAGGTGTAAATACAATGGTTTATACCTCCGGCGAAGTGGAACGGATAGCCAGAAGCGCCTTTGAGATTGCCCGCAAAAGAAGTAAACGTCTTACCTCGGTGGATAAGGCCAATGTCTTGGAGACAACCGAGATGTGGAGAAAGGTAGTCACCAGAGTTCACAAGGAATATCCTGATGTTACCCTTAACCATATGTATGTCGATAACTGCGCCATGCAGCTTATTCAAAGGCCCAAGCAGTTTGATGTAATAGTGACAACAAACCTATTTGGGGATATATTGAGCGACGAGGCCTCTATTCTTACCGGTTCTATAGGGATGCTCCCCTCGGCCAGTCTTGGGGGAAAGGTGGGGATGTACGAGCCGATACATGGTTCTGCCCCCGACATTGCAGGGCAGGGGATTGCCAATCCGATAGCTACAATACTTTCTGCGGCCATGATGCTCCGCTATTCCTTCAACAAGGATGAGGCAGCCGATGAAATAGAATCTATTGTATCAAAGGTTCTTAATGAGGGTTACAGGACAAAGGATATCTATACCAAGGGGACAAAATTGGTCGGAACTAAAGAAATGGGAAGGATAATAGCCGATGAAATCAGGTAGCAAGAAGGGGTATCATGTTGCGGTAGTCGGGGCTACCGGTCTGGTCGGTACCGAGATGATAGCGATTCTCCAGGAGAGAAAGTTTCCAGTTGAGCGTCTTTTGCCGTTGGCCTCTGAGAGGTCAGTGGAAAAGGAGATTGAATATAACGGAAATATGTTCAAGGTGGAAGAGCTTACCAAGGACTCGTTTAAGGGGATAGATATTGCCCTCTTTTCAGCCGGTGGTGACCGGAGTAAGGAGTTTGCCCCCTATGCCGTTAAGGCCGGGGCGGTTGTCATAGATAACAGCAATGCCTTCCGTATGGATAAGGATGTCCCCCTTGTTGTGCCTGAGGTTAACCCCGAGGCGATTAAGGGGCATAAGGGGATTATTGCTAACCCTAACTGTTCTACTATCCAGATGGTGGTTGCCCTAAACCCTATACACAAAAAGGTTGGGATTAAGCGGATAGTAGTCTCCACTTATCAGGCTGTTTCCGGAACCGGTAAGGCGGCCGTTGAGGAGTTGGCGGAACAAACGAGAAATTTAATGGCCGCTTTGGACCCGGCCATTAAGGTCTATCCCCATAGAATAGCCTTTAACTGTCTACCCCATATTGACCAGTTCCTTGAAGGTGATAATACGAGGGAAGAGGAAAAGATGATCAATGAGACACGTAAGATATTAGGTGATGCCTCAATTGGTGTCTCGGCCACCACCGTTAGGGTTCCTGTTTTCTATGCCCATTCCGAGTCGGTCAATATTGAAACAAAGGAGAAGATAACTGCTGCCGAGGTCAAAGCCCTTTTAAAAGATGCCCCCGGAGTTAAGTTGATGGACGATCCGGCCAACAATGTTTACCCCCTAGCCTCTATAGCGGCCGGCCAAGATGAGGTCTTCGTCGGCCGGATCAGAGAGGATAGGTCTATAGCCAATGGAATTAACATGTGGATCGTAGCCGATAATCTTAGAAAAGGGGCTGCTTTAAATGCCATTCAGATTGCGGAAATGGTAGAATGACAGGGATTGAATGTTTCTATATGTCAACAAGAAGATAGGAGGGAGTCATGCCTGAAGAAAAAGCGAGCACAGAAAGAGAGGGTACTGATATCTCAAGAGAGGCCGTAGCTGAACTCAAGAAGTTGGTGAAAGAGGCCGCCACGGAGAGAAAGTCTCTCCATGTGATTGTTGACTACATCGAAAAGAACAAGGATATCCTTCTGCAGCAGGAGGCTGTGCTAAAGAAGTTTGAAGAGAAGATGCCGCAGCTTGACAGGGTTATCAAAGATGTTGATTCCAAGTCAGATGACCTTAAAAATATCGATATTTCCCTCAAAGAGATTCAGCAGGCCTATTCCGAGACCAGGGGAATGATAGATTCCCACAAAAAAGAACTCGCCAATGTCAGTCTCTTAACAGAGAAGGTAAACAGTAAGATACGTTCTCTGTCACAGCAGAGGGTTTTGGTTGAGAAGGCCAACGAAGAGGCCGGACGACTTAATGTCCTCTTCTGGGATATGGAGACGAGGATAAAAAAGCTTAATGAAGAAAATAAGCTGGTCAGAAAATCTGAAAAGAATATCGGCCGCCTTGAGGAGATGATCTCCTCCGCCAATGTGCACATGGAGGGGCTGGCCAAGTATGAGGGGACGATATCGGAGTCAGAGAAGAGGATAAAACAGATGATCGACCTTACCGGTGACCTGGAAAACAAGGTAACCAAGCTGACGAAGGAGAGGGGGGTTATAGACGGCTTCTCCCGCGATTCTCAGGCCCTAAAGGGGATGCTGGTCGGGATGGAGAAGAAGGTCGAAGAACTGACGAAACAGGGGGGCCTTGTTGAGGAGATGGGGGAAGAGATTAAAGCCCTATCTGCCGGTCTGAGTAATTTAAGGGTTGAAGCCAAGAATATCATGATGAAAGAGGATATGATAACCCGTGTCAGCAACCGTCTCAGAACTCTCGAAACCCTCAACAATGACGTCGAGGCAAGCACTGCCCGTATCCGTGAGGAAAAAGAGATGGTTGCGGCAACAGAGGAGAGGATAAAAAGTCTCAATGCCTTCCTCGCCGACAATGTTTCCAATAAGATAGAAACCCTTAAGGATGATATGGTCTTGATTGGGGAGGCCTCGGCCAAGATAGAGGAGTTTAACGATACGATCAAGACCCTTGACTATAATACAGAGAGATTCAGGGAGGAGAACAGGCTGGCCGAGGAGGTTAGGGGGCAGCTTGAAGATATAGGGGGGCTTCACGAAGAACTTACCAAGAGGATAGAGGAGCTCAATAAGAGGGGCGTCCTGATTGAGCAGGTGGAGAAGAAGGTCAGCGATATGGGGTCGACCATTGTCAGCCTTGATGTCAAGATAGAGGGGCAGCTTCAGAGGAAGGCCATTGTTGAGAAATTGGAGAAAAAACTCGACAGTCTCAACTACTTTATCGACGAGGCCAGTATAAAGGCCGCAAGCATTGGTCAAAAGATACACTTCTTGGAGAATGTGGATAAGAAGATGGATCAACTTAAGGATATGACCAAGCAGATAGAGGAGAAGATATTAGATACCTCCAAAGAAAGGGCCCAGATAGACGCCCAGGAGAAGAGGGTCACCCACCTATTTTCAAAACTGGACGTCATGGAGGATACATCCAATAAGAAGCTTGGGGAACTGGCCGAGGCCAATGAGCAGTTGGATATGATTTCTGCCATAAATAAGGAGCTTACCAGGACGTCCGAGGAGTTTGAAAACAGAAAATCGGCTATCGAAAAATCTGTCGATGAGATTAGACCGGTCGAAAAGAGCCTGTCGAGCCTTAATGAGAAACTTCTGGATATAGAAAAACGAACGAAAGACTTGAAGGAAGAAGACGACTTTGTTAGTATGATTGAAAAGAAAATAGAGGACTTGGGTAAAGTGGTTGGGGATGTTGACAAGAAGATGGTGGGCATACTTAACCAAGGTTCTGCAGTAGAGAGGGTTAAAGAAGAATCTCAGAGGTTGGTTGCCGTTCTTGCCGATGTTAAGAGCGAGGTAGGTAAGATAGAGAAGGATAAAGAGAGGTTGGCCGCTATTACAGATAGAATCAATCAGCTTGATTCTGTTGTGGGGCAGACCGATAGTAAGATAAAGACCCTGACCGGCAAGATGGAGCTTATAGGCAAGACGGAAAAGAGGTTAAACGGTCTTGTTTCCCTTGCCGAAGAGGTTGACCTGAAGTTGAAGGCCCTTGAGGAGGAAGAGAAGGTTATCAACAGGGCCGGAGAGCAGATTGCTGAATTGCGTTTCCTTCTTGATGAGGTAGAGCATAAGGTAGGTTCCTCTGCCGAGCGGCAAAGTTAGAAGTTAGTAAAAAGATTAAGGGGATGTAGTTCAGTTGGTTAGAACGCCTGCCTGTCACGCAGGAGGTCGCGGGTTCGAGTCCCGTCATTCCCGCCATCTTATTCTGTGTTCCCTGCCAAACTATTATTCCGCGCATAAGTATGAAGAGAGACGATATACTTGTCATTAAATGCCCCTGTTGTAATACCAACATAAGGGTAGATCTTGAGACCAGCAAGATTATTCATGTCAGCCAAGCCAAGACCAAACTATCTATGGAAGAAATGGTTAAAGGGGTCAAGGATGGCAAGGCCAAGGTTATGAACAGATTTGAAGAGGAAAAGGAGAAACTTAAAGGGCGTAAGGATGCCTTGGATAAGCTCTTTAAAGAGTCTGTTAAAAGGGTTACCGAGGGAGAGAGTAGTGCTTAATTGCCTAAATCTTGCTGTAGTCGACCGGCCTTTGACGCACTTGGCTTTGTCGTCAATCCTCGCCATAGGCCCTGCTATGGCTGCGGTTGGCTTCGCGCCAACAGCGCCAAATTCTCGCTCTTGGTACGGCGCAGACTTAGGCAACTAAACACTGGGGGTATAAAGGATGACAATATCGGGGGTTTAAATTGTCTATAAAGATTATTTCAGACAATCGTAGAGGTTACTACGATTACTTCATCCTTGAGAAGTATGAAGCAGGGGTTGTTCTAAAAGGGAGTGAGGTTAAGTCTCTCAGAGAGGGGAGAGTTTCCCTTAAGGATAGCTATGTATCTGTCTCAGGAGATGAGGTCTATCTTTACAACTGTCATATCAACCCATATTCTCACGATAGCAGCCGCAGCGACTATGACCCCCTCAGAAAGCGAAAGCTGCTCCTTAATAAGAGGGAAATAGACGATATAGCCGGAGAGATTGCCGAAAAGGGACTTGCCGTTATTCCCCTAAAACTCTATTTCAAGAAGGGGAAGGCCAAGCTGGAGATTGCCATAGCCAAGGGGAAAAAGTTGTATGACAAGAGAGAGGCGATAAAGAAGAGAGACAGCATGAGAGAAGCTGAAAAGATAATCAAGGAGAGAAGGTAGGTGGATAAGAGACCGATATTCGACTGGTTTTACGAACAAGGTGATCTATATGTGACTATTATGACCACAAACTCTCCCCTAATTAAAGTTCCCCCAGATATTATGAAAAAGAAGTTTGAAAAGCTTGTTATCGGTGAAAGCTCTACCCCGCGTCTTACTTATAACGAAGAGGGGATAAGTGTCTCAATGCGTTTTGGCCGCAAATTTGAGGATTGCTTTCTCCCCTGGGATTCTATTGTTGTTATGGAGGGGGAAGAAGCGGTAATCCAATTTGCCGTCAGCGATATTGAAGATGACCAGGTTGAGGAAGAGGGGGAAGATAGTAACGATAAAGAGAAAACCGGAGAAAAGGGGGAGAAAAAGGGGGGACACCTTAAACTGGTTAAATAGTTTGATAGTTTTAGGCTATTGTGTCCAAGATTGTCCCCATGTTTTTATCTTAGTTTTAGTTTCCCGCTGTTTGTTCTGCCGGCTCAAGCAGTTGCGGGTTAGAGATGGTCACATAAAATGACCCGAGGGAGACCTTAGATTTGATGATAATAGGCACCTTCCGTTCATCATCGCTAAACCAGATGTATATATCACCCCGCCTGTCGAATATCCCTTTGGTTTGTAGTATTACCTTGGTCTTATAGGCTCCAACCATCCTTCCCTCTATATCGACCAATTCATGGGCCAAGATGAGTGTTTCGACATCATAAAATTTCTTTTCGTCAAATACGCTTGTTTTTATACTTTCCCCCACCTTGAATTCTTGGGCGCGGACAGCATAAATAGCGGAGAGAATATCGATAGCGTATGGTTTTAGATCAAATTCTAACGGAGTTTTATCATCTTCCTGGTAGCTTACCTTTTTTAGTTCGTGGTCATATCTGGTAATTTTACTTTTAATGTATCTCCCTTCCTGCAAATTGGCCGAATAGTTGTAAGATTTTGTAAGCTCTAGGTTTGATCTTGCCTGCACAACATCCTTGACCCTAATCCCCAGATATTTCAACCATTCAGCCGAGGTTGTAGTGGCCTCTATATGGTAAGTCCCACCTATATTTACAATAGATAGTGTGGAGTGACCGGCCCCGACGAAGTTTTGCCATTTGATAGAGTATTCAAGGGTTTCTCTTGAAAAAATACTGTCTTTATTTATGGCCGAGGCGCTTCCTTTGGGGTAGAGTATAAGCCCCAAGAAGACGAGTAAGAATAGCAGCCTATATGAGTAGTTCTTCAAGCTCATTTGGTGCACCTAAGATATAATCAGGTTTAGAGGATAAATCGTCCTTATCTATTGTCCCCCCCCAAAGGGCCAGAGCGGTGGCAACCCCAGCCGCATCACCGGCCATTATATCAGCTTCTGTATCCCCTATAAAGATTGTTTCCTCGGCAGAGGTTCCTGTATCTTCAAGCAGCTTCAGCATACCCTCCCCATCAGGTTTGGCCCTGATTACATCATCTCCGGTAACTATGGCCCCGAAGGTGTTATCCAGCCCGAGCTGCTTTAGGGTTATAGTTGTACCGTGTCGCCCTTTGCCCGTAAATAGGAACAGGCTCAAGTTACGGGAGGAGATTAGGTCTATAATTTCTCTAATCCCCTCAAACAGGGTAACGCGATGGCTGTTCCCCACATAGTAACTATGCAGATTGGTGAGAGCTTGTCCTACCTCATGAGATGGGACAAAGTTGGCTATAATATTCTCCTCAGAGGGGCCGAAATAGGATGAAATCTCTTCGTTGGAGTGTATCCTGTTGCTGTACGGACTTATTACGTGGTTAAAGGCGTCAAATATTACGGGGAGGGTGTTGGTTAGGGTGCCGTCGAGATCGAATACCACTGTCTTAAACCTTTTCATATTATTTGCCGCACACGGTTAAATTTTTTATTCTAAGTGACGGGGAGCCTATCCCCCCGAAGAAGCGGAGGTCATTCCCCACCTCCACTATATCCATGAACAGATCAAGCATATTCCCGGCGATGGCCACCCCGCGCACCGGATAGGCCTTCTTTCCCCCCTTTATCCAGAGCCCCGAAGTCCCTATCGAGAAATCTCCGGAGATAGGGTCAGCTGTATGCACCCCCATCGCCTCGGTAATATAAAATCCATCCCCTATGTCAGACATAAGGTCTTCTACTGAAAGAGTACCTTTATTGATGTATAGATTGGTTAACCCTACGGACGGGGGGAGTTTGAAGCTCCCTCTTGTTCCGTTTCCGGCAGACTCAATATTCTCCTTGGCGGCGGTATATCGGTTATGGAGAAAACCGGTTAAAATTCCCTTGTTTATTAAAACATTACACTTGGTTGGGGTTCCCTCGTCATCCACAGGGGAAGACCCTATTCCCCCCTCAAGTCTTCCGTTATCGATAATATTTACCTTGGGAGACACTATAGATAAGCCTGTCTTCCCAATCAGCATAGACTTCCCCTTCTGCACCGAGTCCCCCTTAAAGGATGAGGCGAGTATCGATAGAAACTGCGAGGCAACCGTATTCTCTATAATGACGGGGACGGAACGAGTCTCGATGTTTCTTCCCCCCAGCATATCAATGGCCGTTTTGGCCCCTCTTATTCCTATTTCCTCTACCTTTAGGTTGCTGTAATACCTTTGATAGTCGTAATCTGAACCCACCTCTGAGCCATTCTCATCCTTAGCCGTCACCTCTATTGAAGAACCGCAAATAGTTTCGAGCCAGGAGACATTAAGCCCGCTTGAGCTTAATATCAGGGTTTCCTTGGTAGTATCACCGTAAGAGGCGGAACGAACCTTATCTACCCTTGAATCATAAGAAAGGGCGCTCTTTTCAACCCTCATGGCCCTATCTATCTTCTCGGCCTCACTTATGGAGGGGAGGTTACTATCGTATATTCCCAGTTCAGGCAGCTTTCCTGCCTTGGCCGCGAAAGAGGTATACTTATCAGGTTCATTTGAGAGGGCGTTTTCTATGGCCTCTTTAACCAGCCTGCCGACGGCCTGGCCATCGGTTATTGTGGTGTATGAAAAGCCTAGCTTCCCATCCTTAATAACCCTTATAGCTGTTTCTAAGGTTGCCGACTGCTCAAAGGAATCGACCTTCTGCCCTTTAACCCCTATATTAGTCGATTTTTTCTTCGAGACGTATACCTCGGCCTCATCCCCCCCACCACTTATAGCCTTATCTATTATCGACTTGCCGTATAACTCTATATCCATAAAACTCTCTTTATTTTACGTGTGATTCTTAATGGCAACCTCAGGGGAACATTATACTATAGGGGGAGAAATAGCTCCATTTATGGGGGAAAGAAAAACCCCTTCCCCTTATTATAAGGGGGAAGGGGGCTTGGGAAAAAAGAACAATGTCTGAAAGGCGTTACTCAGGGACAACGTTAGTGGCCTGCAATCCCTTTGGTCCTTCTGTTATCTCAAACTGTACCGGCTGGCCTTCATTAAGAGTCTTGAATCCTTCCGCTACAAGGGCAGAATAGTGAACAAAAACATCCTCCCCTTTTTCCTGCTGGATGAACCCGAAACCCTTTTTGTTGTTAAACCACTTCACTACACCTTTTGCCACGATAAGCCTCCCACTAAAAGATTTGTAGTTATCCCGTCAGTTACCTATCAGCTGTAATTGCCTGATGCGAACCGTTCCATACAAAATATACTCGAATCAGGGTAATTTCAAGTCTTTTTTGGCAATCTTTTATACGGGTTTAACTACTACAAATCCTCTATAATCGCCTTTCTTTTCTGCTGATATTCTTCCTCGGTAATTATCTTTTCATCCTTCAGTTCCTGCAAAATTTTTAACCTCTCAGTTACGTTTAAGCTCTGGGTTTTTATCTTTTCCATCTTGGTCTCTTCTTTTTCCTGCAGCCTAGCCTCCATTACCTTGTTCATGTCAAAGATGAGCCAATTATTATGTTCTGAGGTAGGTTTAGAGAAACCTTTTGATGGGTCTGAAAGAAGGCGTATAAAGTAATCGGTTGAGGATAGCCGCCGTGGGTCCTTATAATTTCGCTCCTTTTTACGGTCGTAGGGGCGTCCCATATTGCCTATTATAATTTCATAGTTAATATTTAAAAAGACGATGTTTAGTTTGCTATCCTTTACAAAGGCTATACCGTCGGTAAGGTGGTTAGTTTTACCTAGGTAACCGTCCCTTATAACGATAATCGAGAAATTTACCCATTGATTGTTGTTGGCTCTGCCCAAGGCTTCAGATAGTTGGGGGGCCAGCCTGTTGCTTTCCTCATCGTTGAATACCTTGTCTCCCTCTGACCAATTTGAAAAAACCAGTTCCTCGGTTATTATCGAATCCAGAATGTTTTTTATCTTGGCCACCTCGATTTCAGCCGGGTGGTTATATTCTCCTACTGAGGCGGCATTATTACTATATTGCTCTAACCAGACATGTTCTTCCCCTTTTTCAAATATAGGGGTATGGATAGTCCTTGAGGCACATCCGGTCAAAAGAAGCGTTAGGGTGATCAAAGAGAGAAGGCCAGCGAGTCTTTTTTTCATCATGGGAAAAACTCCAAAAAAAGTGAAAGGGTTAGGATATAATTCAGTGAGCCGTGCGGGGATCGAACCTGCGACAAGCTGATTAAGAGTCAGCTGCTCTACCAACTGAGCTAACGGCCCAAACAATCTAAGCATTCTACCAATCAATATCTTACGAGTCAAGAAAAGGGGGGGATCAACTATTTACAAGGATCCGGCAGATTGAGAGACAATGCCTCCTCCAACTGATGGGCTACCCGGTATATAATATCTTCCTTAAAATGATTTCCGATAAGCTGAACTCCTATAGGAAGCCCATCCACCAAACCGCACGGCATAGATATGGCCGGAAGCCCGGCCAGGTTAACTGATACGGTATATATGTCGGATAGATACATCTCGAGCGGGTCGGCCGTCTTTTCCCCTATTTTAAAGGGGAGGTTTGGGGTAACGGGGGAGATGATAATGTCAACCTTCTTGAAGACCTCAGAAAACTCTTCTCTTATTACCTTTTGCGTCTTGAGGGCCTTAAGATAGTAGGCATCATAATATCCGCTGCTTAGGGTATAGGTTCCGAGCATGATTCTCCGTTTGACCTCTTTCCCAAACCCTTGACTCCGCGTCTCATGGTACATGTTGATTAGATTGGAATCTCCATTCCTCCTCACCCCATACCTAACCCCATCGTAGCGGGCCAAGTTTGAGGATGCCTCGGCCGGGGCGAGGACATAGTAGCAGGGGATGGCATACTCTGTTGTTGGGAGGGATACATACGTAAATTCTGCCCCCAACCTTTTAAGAACGTCCATAGAAGCTTCTATCCCCTTTTTGATTTGAGGATTGAGGGCATCGCTAAAATATTCTATTGGTATGCCAATCTTTAGCCCGCCGATATCCTTTTCCAACAACTCCTCATAGGGGGGGACGGGGATGTCGACGCTGGTTGAATCGAGCGGGTCATGCCCTGATATTATTTCGAGCAGTTTGGCGTTGTCCCTGACATTGTTGGTAATAGGCCCTATCTGGTCAAGGGATGAGGCGAAGGCCACCAGCCCGAATCTTGAGACACGGCCATAGGTTGGTTTCATTCCAACCACCCCGCAAAAGGCCGCAGGCTGTCTTATGGAGCCCCCTGTATCTGAGCCGAGGGCAGCCGCGGCCAAGCCTGAGGCTACCGCTGCAGCCGAGCCGCCGCTGGAACCACCCGGGACGCAATCTTTGTTCCAAGGGTTTCTAACCACTCCGAAGGCAGAGTTCTCGTTGGAGCTTCCCATGGCAAACTCATCCATATTGGCCTTACCGAGTATTATTCCCCCCTCAGCCTTAATCTTCTTAACTACAGTAGCATCGTAGTTAGGGACAAAATTACCCAAGATCTTGGAGGCACAGGTTGTCTTTACCCCCTCGGTGCACATATTGTCTTTAATGGCCATAGGAAAACCTAAAAGTCTCCCCTTGGAGTCCCCCTTTTCTTTGGCCAGGTCGGCCTCTTTGGCTTGGGCAAGAATTGTTTCAGAAGGGGTGCGGCTTATATAGACATTGAGGTCTTCGTTTTTCTCCATCCTTTCGACGCAAAAACTGCTCATCTCTAGGCTTGAGACCTCCCCCTTTGATAGCTTATCTATTGTAAGGTCACTTTTATTCATTAGGTCTTTCCGTGTTCCCTTTATTTATAATTTACGTTATCGTCTGATATCCACATGAGCAATATAACCACAGAGACACTGAGGCACTGAGTTTTAAAACTGACCACACGGATATTTTTAATCCTTATCTACCTAAAGCTCCCCCTTTAGTAAAGGGGGATACAGGGGGATTTGAACCATCGGACTTAAAAAGTTCGTCTGATTTTGAAAGGTAAAAATCTCCCCCAACCCCTCTTTTTGAAAGAGGGGAGTATTTTGTAATTTATCTCATATATTCTTGAGATACTCTATCAGTAATCTAACCCCAACCCCCGTTGCCCCTTTAGGTAGGTAAGGATTCCCCTTTACATCCCAAGCCGTTCCGGCTATATCAAGGTGGGCCCACTTATACTTTGAGGTGAAGTTTTTGAGGAACGAGGCCCCTGTTATCGTTCCGGCCTGACCTGTCCCGCTATTCTTGATATCGGCTATATCACTCTTGAGGAGTTTGTCATATTCCTCCCATAGAGGCAGCTCCCATACCCTCTCCCCGCTTGCTTCACCCGCCTTCTTAATATTTTTTATAAGCGCATCGTCGTTCCCTAAGACCGCCGTGACGAAATGCCCTAAGGCGACAATGACTGCCCCTGTCAGGGTGGCCAGATCGATTACCGCCGCCGGTTTGTAACGCTCGGCATAGGTCAGGGCGTCGGCTAATATCAGCCTCCCCTCCGCATCGGTATTGGTTATCTCAATGGTTTTCCCATTCATAGATTTTACGATATCACCCGGCTTGCTGGCCCGGCCGCTCGGCATATTCTCAACGGCCGGTATTATAGAAACAAGATTGACCTTCAGTTTCAGCTTAGCCGCTGCGGCAATCGCAGCAATGGCTGCCGCCCCTCCCGACATATCCATCTTCATCTCATCCATATTCTTGGCATGTTTTAAAGATATACCGCCGCTGTCAAAGGTTACCGCTTTACCTACCACAACCGTAGGGGCCACCCCCTTTTTACCCCCGTCATATTGGAGTGTAATAAATTTTGGTTCCTGCTCGCTCCCCTTGGCAACGCTTAGAAGAGAACCCATCCCCATCTTATTCATGGCCGCCTTGTCGAGGATAGCGCACTTCAGTTTAAGTTCCTTAGCAATCTTCTTGGCCTCGTTGGCCAGGTAGGTTGGGGTGACCTTATTACTCGGGTGGTTGACCAAGTCTCTGGCGTAGGAGACCGATTCGGCCAAGATGGTTCCGTAGATAACCGCCTCTTTGGCCCCTTTAACCGGTTTTCCAGTTACTATGGTCAGCCCCTTAACCTTTTTTATCTCCTTAACATCATCTGTCTTGTAATTGTTAAAGGCGTAGAGAGAGAGTAGGGTTCCTTCGGTTATGGCCGTTACAGCATCCTTGCCGGTCACTTCCTCAGGGACATTATCCGCCAAAAGTGTGGAGAAGGTGCTTATCCCGTAATCCCTAACGGCCGTGGCCGATTTCCCCCCCCCCCTTCTAAGCTTTTCCAGAGTAAAATCCTTCTTTTTCCCCAGCCCTATCAGGAGGATGCTCTTGGCCGGCAGGGCCTTATAGGTATGGAGAAGATAGGTTTCATCTGTCTTTCCCCTAAACGATTTTGCGGCGATAATACCCTTTACGGTTCCCTTTAAGGCCTTATCTATCTCCGACAGGGTAGGGGACAACTTTTCCCCTTCAAAGTGTCCGACCACCAGACAATCGGTAGTATGTTTTAAGGCCTCTTCAACCTTTGATTTTATGTTCATATTTACTTCTCCAAATAGTTAAGACGATGAAATTGCTGTTACAACAAGATATCAGATGAGGGACCGGAGTGCCATAACTTTGTATCTCTTTGTTACTCCTTGCCTCATCATTACGGCGTATGTCTAATACGCCTCATTCTTCGCCTGCGTCGTGCCTCGACCTACTTTGTTCTGGCACTCCGGCAGAAAGTTTATTAAAGAGGGCATTAGTGATACTGAGGAGGGGATAGAGATTATGGTCATGACACCATTATTTGATTATGTGCTTTTTTTAAATAATAATTTTGTTTTTTCTTGAGATAAAATCGAGAAATGGGTATCTGCAACATAAAAAAGACCACTCAAAGCATGAAAATCACGCCTTAACTCTTCAGGAATCGTACTATCTTTTTTGTAGTCAAGGTGATGTGATATTGAGGCCCATGCATCCTGAGCTATGGTTCTTATTTGAATTTCAAAAGGGATGTTTTTTATTGTTTTATCTGCCTTAGGGTCTAATTGAGTGTTTTTTATTTTGCACTTAAGGTGAAGTGACATATAACCAAAAACATTTAACTCGGAGCTATTAATTTTAGGGTCATGACTAGAACAGCACATTAAAATATATGCTAATGTCTAGCTATGACAGTAAAAAACAGGTATGCAAAACGTTCGAAAATTTCAGAGGCTAAAATTCGTCAAATTGTGAAGCT
>Ga0180009_10005409_pt1 | contig 13693 bp, 11 predicted proteins | sample OS_PC_MetaG_FD_123537 | JGI IMG/M metagenome (GOLD analysis project Ga0180009, IMG submission 123537) | Groundwater microbial communities from the Aspo Hard Rock Laboratory (HRL) deep subsurface site, Sweden - OS_PC_MetaG | ecosystem: Environmental > Aquatic > Deep subsurface > Groundwater... | reverse complement strand
CCGTGAATAAGGAAAGACATGAATACGGGCAAAACCTGTTTGCCGACAGAATTCATAGCTTTCCTCAAACTCGGCCTTGGTCTCCCCGGGAAAGCCAGCAATGACATCGGTGGTGATGGCTGCCTCCGGCAGAGACCTTCTAATCAAGATAACAACTCGCTGATAGTCAGCTGTAGAATAGCGCCGTTTCATCCGCTGGAGAACGGAATCGCTGCCGCTCTGCAAAGAGAGATGGAAGTGCGGGCACAGGCGGCTGTCCTTCCAGAGCTCAAGCAGCTCTGCAGATATTTCCTGAGGCTGCAAGGAAGATAACCTCAGCCTGGTCACCGCGGTTTCCGCCAGGATGCGCTTTAATAGACCAATTAAATCTATGCCCTCGCTGTGGTAGGCTCCGATTTCGGTCCCGGTGAGCACAACCTCCTTCACTCCACCTATTGCCCGATTTTGAATCTCAGCAACGACTTTTTCCACCGGCACGCTTTCCACCCGGCTCCGCACCAGCGGCACGATGCAGTAGCTGCAGAAATTATTGCAGCCGTCCTGAATTTTCAGGAAGGAGCGGTTTCGGCCGTAATTATACACGCCCTGCTCACCCGAAGATGAAGAGGCCGGGCAGCCGAGTTCCCGCAGCCTGTCGAGAACCCGTTCCTTCTGGTCGTTGCCGAGGACGAGGTCAATGCCTTCTATCTGACCCATTTCCTGAGGCGAACTCTCCACATAGCAGCCAATGGCTATCAGCCGGGCAGCACCGTTCCGACGGTGTGCCTGCCGCATAAGGTTCCGTGCCTTGCGGTCAGCGATGTGTGTTACCGTGCAGGTATTCAAGATGTAGACATCAGCCTCATCCACGGATTCGACCAGTTCATAACCCGCCGCCACCAGTTGCCGTGCCAGTGACTCGGTTTCTGCCTGGTTCAGCTTGCAGCCCAGCGTATCCAGAGCGACTCTGTTTCCAATCATTGAAGCCATTCCCCGGTTACATTATAGTGGCGCCCTTCACGAACGGTCAAAGCCAGAGCCTTACTTGCAAATGGACAGCAATTATGGTAAAAAACTAATTAAACCATTAGGAATAAAAAGGGAGCATTACCCATGGATAACATTAAAGACCGGGTTGTTATCACCGGGATGGGCACTCTCAGCCCCCTCGGTTTGGATACCAAAACTACCTGGGAAGGGCTGGTCGCCGGTAAATCCGGTATCGACTACATTACATTATTTGACCCCACTGATATGGAGACCAAGTTTGCTGGCGAGGTGAAAGGATTTGTACCAACGGACTACATTGAACGCAAAGAAGCCCGCCGTATGGACCGTTTTGCCCAACTGGCAGTCGCGGCCAGCCTGGAGGCGGTGGAGTCAGCGCAACTGGAAATCGACCACACCAACGACGAGGACATCGGGGTTATAATCGGCAGCGGAATCGGCGGGCTGACCACCCTTTTTGAACAGGCCAGAATACTCGTGGAAAAAGGGCCCGACCGGGTAAGCCCTTTCCTGGCCCCGATGATGATTTCCGATATTGCCGCCGCCCAGATATCAATCGCACTTGGAACCAAGGGGCCCAATTTCTGCACCACATCAGCCTGTTCCAGCGGCTCAGATGCCATCGGTGCTGCATACGAACTCATCAGACACGGCGATGCTCAGGTTATGCTTGCCGGCGGTACCGAGGCAATCATCAACCCGCTGGGCATTACCGCCTTCAATGCCCTTAAAGCCCTTTCCACCAGAAATGATGCTCCCAAAGAAGCCTCCTGCCCATTTGACGCCAAGCGCGATGGATTTGTCATCAGCGAGGGCGCCTGTGTACTGATATTGGAGAAGCGAGAACACGCCCTGAAAAGAGGCATTCCTGTTCTGGCGGAAATCGTCGCATACAGTGCCACGGCCGATTCCTTTCATGTTACCCAACCGCTGAAAAACGGCGAAGGTGCTGCCAGAGCAATGCAAATCGCGTTGAAAAAGGCAGATGTGTCCCCGTCGGATATCGATTACATCAATGCCCATGGCACGTCCACCCAGCTAAACGATGCCATGGAGACCAGGGCCATCAAAACCGTCTTCGGTGACCACGCCTACAAGGTTCCGATAAGCTCCACCAAGTCAATGCTGGGGCACCTAATCGGCTGTTCCGGGGCTGCTGAAGCGGCGGTCTGCATCCTGTCCATCTTGAGTGGCACTATCCCGCCAACCATCAACTACAACCATCCTGACCCCGATTGTGACCTTGACTATGTGCCGAATGTTGCCCGCAAGGCTGAGGTTAATACGGCATTATCCAACTCATTTGGTTTCGGCGGGCATAACTCGGTATTGATATTACGAAGATATTCCGAGGCATAAGCTTGAGTCGCTACCGCTGGAATCTGCAGCCACCGATTCCGCGCCAGTATCTGGCGAACAACTCAAGCATTCCTCCTCTGGTCGTCCAGCTTCTGTTCAATCGCGGCTTGAAGGAGCCAGCGCAACTAACGTCTTTCCTCGCTGCCGACCAAAACCTGTGCAACAGCCCGCTTCTACTGCCGGATATACATAAGGCTGTAGCCAGGATATACCAGGCCCTGCTCTCCGCAGAGCCGATTGCCATATACGGTGACTACGACACCGACGGTGTCACGGCAACCGCCCTCCTGGTTCAGGGTCTTTCTGCACTCGGTGGCACCGTGATTCCCTACATCCCGCACCGTCTGACCGAGGGTTACGGCTTGAAGACCACGGCACTGGAGAACCTCCGTCAGCAGGGCATTGGACTCGTGGTCACCGTCGATTGCGGGATTACCAGCCTGTCAGAAGTCAAACGTGCGAAGAGAATGGGTCTGGACATCGTTATCACCGACCACCACACACCGCTGCCCGAAATACCGCAGGCAGTGGCCATTGTAAATCCCAAAATGGACGGCTCCGAGTATCCCTTTACGGAGCTGACTGGCGCCGGGGTGGCCTTCAAATTACTTCAGGCGCTCTATCAGAGCGTTGGCCGTGGAGACCAGTTAGAGGAGATGGTGGACCTGGCCGCGCTCGGTACCGTCGCCGATATGTCACCGCTGCTGGGTGAAAACCGCTACCTGGTAAAAGAGGGATTGATGATGATGAACTACAAGCCGCGCCTGGGGATAAGCGCGCTCATCGACCAGGCAGGCGCAGGTGGCGGAAACCTTGACGCCGAAAGCATCTCATGGATGATAGCGCCTCGCCTGAACGCAGCCGGACGGCTGGAACACGCCATGACCAGCTACAAATTGCTCATGACCGACTCCTCGATTGAAGCCCGCCGCCTGGCAAGGTGGCTGGAGCAGAAAAATGCCGAGCGACAGAGACTGACCGCCAGCACACTGGCACGGGCAAGAGAGCAGGTCCTCTCCCACGGTATCTCTCCTCTGCTCATGGCCAGCGATAGTGACTACTTCATCGGCATTGCCGGGCTGGTAGCCAGCCGGCTTGCTGAAGAATTTTACCGCCCGGCCGTGGTCATCAAAACGGGTGAAAAATTGAGCAGCGGCAGCTGCCGCAGTATTCCGGATTTCAATATCATTGCTGCCCTGAAGGAAAGCCGGCACCTGCTTTCGCAGTTCGGCGGTCACTCTCAGGCGGCTGGCTTCACACTGCCCACCAAAAACCTGCCGCAATTTGAGGAAACACTTTTGAACCTGGCCACCACCCAGCTCAGCGGAGTTGACCTGCGCCCCAGCCTCGATATTGACACCGAGGTTACACTGTCCAAACTCGGTGGAGATACCTTCCAGATGACGCAGCAAATGGCGCCTTTCGGTCGCGGCAACCCGGTACCCACCTATCTCAGTCGGCACGTTGAGGTGGTCAACTGCCGTACCATGGGTAACAGTGGTGAACACCTGCGCTTGAAACTCAAACAGGATGGTGCCAGATGGGATGCTGTGGCCTTCCGGCTGGGCAACTGCCTGGCAGATGTCGCCCCGGCTCTGGATATCGTATATAATCTGGAAATAGACCGCTGGCAGGGAAAGGAAACGCTCAGGCTTAATATTCTGGATTTCGCTCCATCGAGTCACTCTTTAGAAAGCAATCAGTACAATGAATAACCAGATAGCACTCATTATCATCGCCACTGTCTGCGCCTATGTCATCGGCTCCATCCCATCGGCGTATATCATGGGCCGACTGCGCAAAGGCGTGGATATTCGCCAGATAGGGAGTCGGAACATGGGGGCAATGAACGTATTCTACCAGATTGGGTTTGTGGAGGGACTTACGGTTCTGGCGATGGACATTGGCAAGGGGGTGGCGGCGGTGGCACTGGCCCGCTGGCTGGGCGTGCCACTCTATGCTCAACTACTGGCCGCAGCCGCCGTCGTGGTGGGTCACGGTTACACTGTCTTTTTAAAATTCCGGGGCGGGAGAGGAGGTGCCACCTGTATTGGTATTCTTATCTACCTCATGCCGTGGGGTATACCTTTCTACGCTGCCACCTTCGGGCTCAGCCTGCTGCTGACACGCTACCCCACTTTAAGCTACAGCCTGGCTTTTCTCTGCTTCCCCTTTGTTGCCTGGCTGAAATACCACTCTGTTGAATTCATTATCTTTTCCATCGGTATACTGCTTCTTCCCTCCATCAAATATATCCCAAGAATAAGGGAAATGCACACCAGGGGAGGCAGCTGGCGCCACGTCTTTCTCCGCAAAGGTCTGAAAGACAGGCTTTAGATATTTTAGAGCCGTTCTTATGCCGTGTGACCCGCTTTGCTGGCTCGAGGTGACATGGTCATGATGATGGCACCGATAAAAGCCGCGCCCGCCATGGTCACCCACGTGCCCTGATAGCTCCCCCAGGTATCAAACACCCAGCCGGCAATCGGGGGGCCGACCATGGTCCCGAGCATCAGAATACCCCAGGCAAAACCAATGATGGTACCGAAGTTGCCCCGTCCGAAGTGTTCCCGTAGCAGTATGCCAACCATAGTATTAATGCCTCCGTATCCAAAGCCCAGGAGAACCAGAAACGGCACCAGCAACCAGTTCCGCCCCGGAGAAACAAATTCAAAACAGAGCAGCCCCAGTGTCAACATGATAAGAGCGAGCGCTGACAATCTTTTGGCGACATATTTGTCGGCAAACCAGCCGAACCCAAAACGTCCGCCGATGCTCAGCAGCGGGATAGCGGTGGCCACAAGGCCTGACATCGTCCGGGCCATGCCTGTGCTGCTCAAGTACGGCATCACGTGCGTTATCACCGCCGGCATCACTATGAACTGCGGCATCACCGCCAGCACGATAAACCAGAAGGCGCGAGTCCTCATCGCCTGCCAGGCAGTGATGCTGGCTTCCTTGGCTGGCGGCTTTATGGAACTTCCGTCAAAGACTGTCCCGCCACCTTTCTCTCCGTCTGGCAGATAGCCATATTGCTCAGGTTTATGCCGCAGGAGCAGTGAGAGCGGTAACCCGATAACGAGCATGCCAATACCCAGAATGACTATCGCTGTCCGCCAATCGTAAAGGTCAACCAATCTGACTACTAATGGAACGAGGAACCCGCTGGAGCCGTAACCGCATATCGTGATGCCGGTGGCCAGGCCCACCCTGCGGTGGAACCAGTTGGCCACCGCGGTTGTGGTGACTGAGATACCGCAACTGCTTATCCCCAGCGACATCAAGATAAAGGCAAGGTAAAACATGCCGATGGATTGTACCTGGCTGAGCAGCAGCAGCCCGAGGCCGATGCAGAGTACACCACCGAAGATGAGCCTCCGCGGTCCCCAGCGGTCGACTATTATGCCCGCAACCGGAGCCAGCAGCCCGGCTTCCAGCCCGCGTATGGATGCGGCTATCGAAATCGAGGTATAGCTCCAGCCAAACTCCTTGGCAATCGGCTCAAAAATGGCGGTGAACCCATAGAAGACCGCACCCGCCATATACAGCGCAATGATGAAACAGGCGCCGACAATCCACCACCCGTAGAAGATTTGGGGGAAACGTCGCGGCGAAGGCATTATTTTTCTGCCCTCATCCACCTCGTCTTAAGAACCAGCAGTGGAACGGCGATCGCCAGGACGATGACGGCGATGACCTGCGCCTGATGCAGGCCGAAGAGGAAGGACGTTCCTTCGCGCAGAAAATCCGTGCCCAGTCGGTATACAGAGTACAGACTGAGGTAGAGCAGAAAAAGGGAGCCATCAGGTTTCAAATGTCCTTTCAGCCTGAGCAATACCCCGAAAACGAGCAGATTCCAGAATATCTCATAAACCGCCGTCGGGTGCGTGGATACCCCGAGCGGGCAAAAACTATCCGGATGCGCATAGACAATGCTCCAGGGCAGAAATGTTTCCAGCCCATAGCAGCAGCCATTGATGGTACAACCGACTCTACCAATCGCTTGTGCCAGGATGATGCCCGGTGCTATCACATCGGCAAAGTAACCGAAATTCATCTTGCTGAACCGGCTGTAAACCCAGACACCTATGGCGGCGCCCAGTATCGCTCCGAAGGCGGTCAGCCCGCCGCCGCCGATTATCTCCCCTGGATGTAGCCCGTAGTATTCCCAGTTGTCAACCACGTGAAGCAGCCGGGACAGTACGAGGCCAGAAGGGATACCCACCAGCGCCGCGGTGAACACGGTATCATATGATACCCCGGCACCCTTTTTCACCTGCCAGACCATCCACAGGACAATGGTGAGAATCGCCAGGGCGATAAAAATGCCGTACCATCTGACTTCTATTGAGCCGATGGTGAAAGCAACCGGGTCAATGCTTATCGTAATCATCGATTCATTTCCCAATCAGGCACAAAGTGCTTCTACAAAGGCTTCAGCGTCAAACTCGGCCATATCCTCCAGCTTTTCCCCGGTACCGATGTACTTAATCGGGATTTGCAGCTCATCACAGATGGCGAGAACAATGCCACCCCTGGCGGTGCCATCCAGCTTGGCCAGAAAAATGCCGGTGACGCCGACGGCATCGGTGAAGTATCTGGCCTGCGTCAGACCGTTCTGGCCGGTGGTGGCATCTATCACCAGAATTACCTCATGCGGTGCCGTATCGTCTGTCTTGGCAGCCACCCGCTTTATCTTTTTTAATTCCTCCATCAGGTTATACTTGGTGTGGAGACGGCCCGCGGTATCAATTATCACTTCGTCGACCTGCCGGTTTTGTGCCGCCTGCAGGGCATCATAGACCACCGCCCCGGGGTCGGCACCCGGCTGGTGGGCGATTACATCCACCCCAACCCGCTCACCCCACTTTTTTAACTGGTCGATGGCCGCCGCCCGGAACGTATCCGCCGCCACCAGCAGCACCCGTTTGCCTTCTTTCTGCAACCGATGGGCATATTTGGCGATGGACGTCGTCTTGCCGCCGCCGTTGACACCGACGAAAAGAGAAACCCTGGGCTGTATTGTAACAGACGGCTCACCTTGAGAAGCGATACTCAGAATATCAACCATCTCCGCCTTCAAGGCGTCTCGCACCATTGCGCCGTTCAGCCTCTCCTTATCCGCTTTCTCCTTTAGCACACCGAGCAATTTGCCCGCGGTATTGATGCCCACATCCGCGCCAATGAGCAGCTCTTCAAACTCGTCCCACACCTCATCGTCAACCGTGGCACGGTCGAAGAGGTGCATGGCCCGGGAAAACCAGGTTTCCCTGCTTCTCTTCAGGGCTTGAATGAGGTTTGCTATCTACCTTACCCCCTTTTCCTCCAAAACAGATGGGGAGAATTGTTGAAAGAGGGGCTTGGTCCCTCCTGAACACCCCACAATTGGTGATATATCTAGTGTTTAGCGAGCAATTCTTCCAACAGTACCTGGGCAGCTTGTTTATCCAGAGGCTGGTTGTTGTTGCCGCACTTCGGCGATTGGATACAGCTCGGGCAGCCGTCCTGACACGGACACTCCACAATCGTCCTTAATGTAGCTTGCCACAATTCAACAATGATGTCAAAACCTTTCTCGGTGATGCCGATGCCGCCGGGATAGGCATCGTAGATGAATACCTGAGCCCGACCGGTGTCCGGGTGCAGCGGCGTGGACACGCCGCCGATATCATTGCGGTCGCACATGGCAAACAGCGGCAGGATACCGATGGCCGCGTGCTCCACAGCGTGCAGGCCTCCGGCATAGTCGAGCTCCGCGCCCTCAAGGCGAGCTTCAATCCCGTCCGGCAGGTCAAACCACAGGCCAACGGTGGCAAAGGTCTGTGGAGGCAGGTCGAGCGGTTCCTCCCCGATAACCTCCTCCGTATATTGCGCCTTCTTTTTGAAACCCACGACGTGGTTGGTGACCTCGACCTCCCCCAGGTACAGGTTCACCTTCCCGACCTTCTTCTTATTCAATACCTTCACTATGTGCAAATCCTCGATTTCCTTGGTCTGGGTGTAGTAATTGGCACTTGTCGGCTCGGCATAGGCGGTACGCTCCTTCAGGTCCAGCTCTTTGACTAAATAAGACTCTCCCTGATGGAGGTAGATGGCGCCGGGGTGTATCTGAAAGAAGGCCACGCTGGCCTCCACCGTCTCCAGCAGTGAGTCCGTTGACGTGTCCACCACATCAAAATTTTTGCCCGACGTGGAACGAATATTGACCGCCTGCGCCGGATAGGCAATCGCCGGGGACAGGTACCACCTCTGGTTGCGCTCCCGCAGGATACCCTGTTCTGCCAGCATATCTCTTTCCTGTGTGTAGGCAGGGCCGAATATCTGCTCGTCACCGCTATCGAGAGGACACTCCCAGGCGGCACACAGCAGGTGGGCCCGTAAAATATAGGGGTTACTTGGATTTACCAGCGCATTTTCAAAGTTTTTGCCAAAGAATGAATCCGGGTGCCGCATAAAATACTGGTCCAGCGGGTTGTTCAGCGCCACCAGGAAGCTCATTGATTGTTCCTGGCCCCGCCCGCTTCGGCCTGCCTGCTGCCAGGTGCTGGCAATGGTGCCCGGATAGCCCGCCAGCACCGTCGCCTCAAGGTCGCCGATATTTATGCCCAGCTCCAGCGCATTCGTGGCCACCGCGCCGGTAAGCTGTCCGCTGAAAAGCTCTCTTTCTATCTGACGACGCTCTTCGGGAAGGTAGCCGGCGCGATATGGCTTAATCTGCGGCGGCCGTCCGATACTTATCTCCGTCAGTCTTTCTCTGGAATAGATATAGATTAACTCGGTAAGGCGGCGGGTGCGGGCAAAGGTCAGGGTACGGATATCCTGGTTCACCAGCTCGGTGAACAGATGGGTGGCCTCGCTGTTGGCGCTGCGGCGGACGCTTTTCGCTTCATCGATAACGGGCGGGTTCCAGAAAACGAAATCCTTGCCGCCGTGAGGTGAGCCATCACCGTCAACCACCTCGAATGGCAATCCGACCAGTTGCTCGGCGTGTTCACCCGGGTTGGCAATGGTCGCCGAACAGCAGATGAACTGCGGGTTGGAGCCGTAGAGTCGGCACAAACGCCGCAGTCGCCGCAGCACACCGGCCACGTGTGAGCCAAAGACGCCGCGGTAAGTATGGGCCTCATCCACCACCACGTATCGCAGGTGGCGCAGCAGCCTCGACCAGTACTGATGGTTGGGCAGGATACCCAAGTGCAGCATATCGGGATTGCTCAGGATTATCCGGGCGCGTTTCCTAATCTCGGCACGCTCCGCTTTTGGCGTATCGCCATCAAACGTATCCAGTTCCTCAAACTGGAAAAGGTCTGGGGCGAATAGTTTATGTAAAGCACGCAACTGGTCCTGCGCCAAAGCCTTCGTCGGGAAGAGATAGATAGCACGGCTCCCTCCGTCTGCCAAGAGTGCCTCGGCAACCGCGATATTGTAGCAGAGGGTCTTCCCACTGGCGCTGGCCGTGGCCACCATAACGTTCTGCCCCGCGTGTATCTTGTTGACCGCTTCCGCCTGATGTGTATAAAGAGGAAAAAGCCCTTGAGCCTGCAGGCGCTCCAGTAGTTCCGGAGCTAACGGCTGGTCAAGTTCAGCGTACTCGGCACGGCGGGGGTGAATGCGCTCCACATAAGCTATCTGGTCGGCAAAAGTAGGTTGGGACTGGAGATGATGCAGGAAGGCCAGAGTATCCACTGCGACCCTCTCTTATCAGACAGGCAGTATCTCGATTTCGTAATCGAGAATCTCGACCTCAAATCGACTGTTGATCACGAAATCAACCACTTTGGACAGTACTTCGTTGGCATGCCGGTTTTCATTGCTGACACAGCAGATACCGATGGTCGCCAGCTGCCAGCGGTCATGGTTGTCCACTTCGGCCACGGAGACATTGAACTTGTTTCGGACGCGACTGGTTATGGACTTGAGTACCTGCCGCTTGCCTTTCAGAGACAGGTTCTCCGGCAGGCGAAGGTTTATCTTGCACATGCCAACATTCATCGATGTATCCAGCTGGAATAAATGAATAAAACTGAACCTGGCCCGGCTCCGCAATAACCCTTGCTTCTAATGTAGCATTCCACCTCACGGGTGTCAAACCGATAATTCAATGGTCAATCGATGCTGCTTGCCCGCATCGGACAACCTGTGCTATGATTATATATCCGACTCGGGACTGACCCTAAAACCGTCCACCAGAACTTTCCAAAGGTGAATAGCCAGATGCCGAAGATTTATTTTATTGACGTGACCAACCGCGATGGGGTACAGACCGCCAAGCTCGGCCTGTCCAAGCTGGAAAAGACGCTGATTAACCTCTACCTCAATGAGATGGGCGTTTTTCAGTCGGAGTTTGGCTTCCCCACCACCAGGCACGAGACCCTGTACCTCCAGGCAAATCTGGAGCTGGCGGAGATGGGAGTCCTGCAACCGATTCGACTGGAGGGCTGGGTCAGGGCCATCGCCAGCGATGTTGAGACGGCATTCTACCTAGTACCGGATATCAAGCACCTGAATATCTCCATCTCCACATCAGCCCAGATGATCAATGGAAAATTCCAGGGCAGAAAGCAGCAGGAAGATATCATCCATGATATGACCGGGGCGTTAGACGCTGCCAAAGCGCTGGGGGCAGAATCGGTGGGGGTGAATGCGGAAGACGCATCGAGGACTGACATCAAATTTCTCCTCAGGTTCGGCCTGGCGGCCAGAGAACACGGTGCCGACCGTCTCAGATACTGCGACACCCTTGGCTACGATAACCCGTTTACCATTTACGAAACCATCAAAAGCCTGGCGGAAAACATCGGCATACCCATTGAAATACACTGCCATGGCGACCTGGGGATGGCGGTGGCCAATTCCCTGGCCGGGGCAAAAGGGGCTATTGACGGCGGCCAGGATGCCTACATCAATACCACCGTGAACGGCGTTGGCGAAAGGGCCGGCAATGCCGACCTGGTGGCGGTGATGCTGGCGATAGCCAAATCAAAGCAATTTGCCGAGAAGTACCAGCTGGGGCAGCCGATTGATTTATCCAAGTCGTTTAAGATAGCCAAGTTTGCCAGCTACGCTTTTGGTGTGCCCATCCCCATCAACCAGCCAGGAGTTGGCGCGAACGCCTTCGCCCACGCTTCCGGAATTCATGCCGACGGCGTGCTAAAAGACCCGGAGAACTACGAATTGTACGGATATGAGGAGCTGGGGCGAGGCGACCCGGTAATGGTGGAGACGGGTCGAGAAATCATCGCCGGGCAGTACAGCGGGATATCCGGCTTCAGCCATATTATGGGTAAAATGGAAGTACGGTTCAGCAGCCGTGAAGAAGCCTCTGAGATTCTGGAGCTGGTCCGCTATGCCAACGTGGAATCCCAGAAACCCCTCGTTGAGGACGAGCTTCTTTTTATCGCTAAATATCCTAAGATAGCCAAAAAGCTGCTGACACTGACGCCGCTGGCGTAGCAGAAATAATTATAAATCACCGGGGCTGCCATCAAAAGCAGCCCTTCTCATTTACGAACCATGAGGGAGGTGGCCGGAAATAAAAAACCAAAGAGCGACCATCCTGGGTGAAGCCATATTCGGAAAGTTAATGCCTGTCGCGCTACTCTGCAATAATAATCTTTGACATTAAATCATAAAACGGTTGACGTGAAGCAGGCGATTACCTAATAATTATGTCTGGAAAAGCCTTGAAGGGGGGGTGGAAAATGGCGACCAAAGAACTGGTAAAGCTGGAAAATGTTTGGGTTCACCATGACAGTGTTCCGGTGCTGGAAGCGATAAACCTTTCCATAGAATCGAATGATTTTCTCGGCATCATCGGTCCCAATGGCGGCGGCAAAACCACCTTGCTCAAGGTTATCATTGGGCTGATAAAACCGAGCCGGGGCAGGGTCACCGTACTGGGCATGTCGCCGGAGCGGGGAAGGAAATACATCGGCTACATCTCGCAGGTCAACCTCTTCGACCACGATTTCCCCATCAGTGTTTTTGAAGTGGTCTTAATGGGCCGCTATAACAAATCCGGCCTCTTTCAACGTTACAGTGAAGAAGATAGAAAGGCGGCCATTGCCGCCCTGAAGACCGTGGAGATGCTTGATTATAAAGACCGGCAGGTCGGCAAGTTATCCGGTGGAGAGCAGCAGCGCGTCTTCATCGCCCGGGCGCTGGCGACCAGTCCAGAGTTGCTGCTGCTGGATGAGCCAACCGCCAGCATTGACACGAATATGCAGGCCGAGTTCTACGAACTGCTGGATAAATTAAAGGAAAGTATGGCCATCGTCCTGGTCTCCCATGATATCAGCGCTGTTTCTATTTATGTAAGCGAGATCGCCTGCCTCAACCGTCAGCTGTTCTACCACGGCTCCAAAGAGGTATCAGCCGAGGAGCTGGAGAAGGCATACCACTGCCCTATCCAGCTAATCGCCCATGGCACCGTACCCCACCGGGTACTGAGGGAACATTAAGCAATGCTCGAAGTACTTCAGTATCAGTTCATGCAGAATGCCCTGCTGGCCGGCTTGCTGGCCGCCATCGCCTGCGGCATTGTTGGCGTCTATGTGGTGGTCAAGAGGGTCGTTTTCATCAGCGGTGGCATTGCCCATGCCTCTTTCGGTGGCATCGGACTGGGGTATCTGCTGGGCATCAATCCGGTTCTGGGAGCCATGGTCTTTACCGTTGCCTCGTCGCTTGGCATCGGCTTGGTAACCAGACGGACCAGACTGCCCGAGGACACCGCCATCGGTATCCTGTGGGCGATGGGGATGGCACTGGGCATAATCTTCATCGGTCTGGCGCCGGGGTACGCTCCTGACCTTTTCAGCTACCTCTTCGGCAACATCCTGACGGTGCCATTCTTCGATTTAATGCTGATGCTCATCCTGGATGTGGTGATAATTGTACTTGTCTCTCTTCTCTATAAAGAATTCCTGTATGTTTCCTTTGATGAAGAGTTCAGCACCGTATCGGGAGTACCCACCGAAAGCCTGTATCTTCTCTTGCTCTGCCTGATAGCCCTGACCGTGGTGGTCCTGATAAGAGTGGTCGGCATCATCCTGGTCATTGCCCTGCTCACCATTCCGGCGGCACTGGCCCGTCAGTTTACCCACAGCCTGAAAAAAATGATGCTGCTGGCCATTTCGGCCGGTGTGGTATTTATTTTTAGCGGGTTGTGGATTTCCTACGTGCTTAATCTGGCCTCCGGCGCCACCATTATTCTGGTCAGCAGCACGGTGTTGTTTATATCGTTCGGGATAAATAAACTGCGCCACAGGAACCCGAGGTACGACCGTGATGCCAGCACGGTCTGAGCCGCCGGGCCATTGCCCCTTCAGGATAGATAACCTATAATTGG
>Ga0180009_10005408_pt1 | contig 13694 bp, 13 predicted proteins | sample OS_PC_MetaG_FD_123537 | JGI IMG/M metagenome (GOLD analysis project Ga0180009, IMG submission 123537) | Groundwater microbial communities from the Aspo Hard Rock Laboratory (HRL) deep subsurface site, Sweden - OS_PC_MetaG | ecosystem: Environmental > Aquatic > Deep subsurface > Groundwater... | reverse complement strand
GCTGCTGACGCGAGAGTCTTGACCCTTGATTCAAGCGGAGACGCTTCAGTCTCTGTCCTCACTTCATCTGTCAGGTCAGGCAGGGAACTCTCTGCTGGAGTCTCTGGAGCTGTCGGAGTCGCAGGAGCGCGCTCACCATCCTTCTTTGCCAGAGCATCTTTTATCCTCTCATATGGATCATCAATGTTTCCTTTTCTTGTTGGCACGATCTCCTTGAGATACTCCGGACTGAGAAAAACCTTGTCTGAGCTTTCAATCGCCGGAGCAGGCAGGCCTTGCATGGTGCTTTTCGGAGGCGCTTGCTCCACTTGTTCCACCCGCCCTTCTTCAGCAGGCGCTGTTGCTTTACCTCTCAGCTCTTCAGGCGTCAAAGCAGGACCGGCACCAGACAGTGTCGGTTGGCGCAGACCCTCTTCGGGAGGAATTGCGGGAAGCCCCTTGAGAGTCCCTCTTGATTCACCCTCTTCTTTTCCTGCACTACCATCTACAACTTCAGGTATTACTATCGCGCCATGGCGTTGGGCCTCTCTCAGCACCTCTTCCCTTCTCTCTAGAGGTACCTTAGCCATAACCACTGCGGCGTAAGGCTTTGTGTGCTCTGGCCTTACAGGTTCGCCAGGTACTCGCTCATCAGTCTGCTCTGCCGGAGGAGATGTCGAGAAAAAATCATCATCTCCCTTCGAGATCCAGGCTAAAGATGCCCCTTTTGTCTGAGGCATGAGAACAGGGATGAGTCCGCTTCCCTCTGTGCGTCTTTGTTCATGCTGTTTAGGATCATCTTCAGGAGGAGTGGGCATGCTTGTAATCGTTGTCGGTTCTCGCGTGCTCATGTAGTATTCGTCAGCCTTGGCGACAAAATCACCCCAGCTTCCGAAAGCCTGACGCACTTGCTCCAAAGAAAAAGTGAGATCCTTCCCTTCAAGATCACTCTCTGTCGGCAGCGCGCCATTCCTGTCTATGTGCGACGCCCCCCACTCTACCATGTCATCTATCGTCTTTGGGTCTATACCTTTCCTATCATCTTGTCCTGACATCAGCCCTTCACCTGATCGCTCCTTGCCTGGACTGCTGATAAGCAGCTGTCTCATCTAGAAAGTCAGCTCCAGACATCAGAAGCTTTGCATCCCTTTTTCTGTCCCCTGAACAAATCTGGTAATCCTCTTTTATATATAAATTTTTGGGTTTTAGCCACTAAAAAGTGATGATGTTTTCATGGTTGATTGTGGCGGCTAATGCTAAAAATAAAGAAAGAAATATTGACAAAAAAAGAAAAAAAATCATTAAAAACCAGTTAAATGTTGAACTTGTCAGCAAACTGGCCGATTATGGGTATGGGCTTCTCCTCGCCTGACAAGGCATATACCCAGCCGATGATCCAGAGGATCAGCAGCAATATCGAGCCGAGGATGGCGATTATCCACCCAAGGATCGGGATGATGCCTATAATCCATAATATCACATACGCGATGAAAAGCACAAGCCCCTGCTTTGCATAATACATAGCATACTTGTTGTCTTTTTTAGCCAACAGCACTATGATAAATCCAATGATGGTCAAGAAAACTCCCAGGAAAGCGAATATCTTTCCTTCCTCAACCTCTTTTGAGCCGGCCTTGTGGGCCACTGCCGCATGTTTCTTAGCCATTTAATCATCCTCCTTTAGGGTTTTATTGGCCTTCCATAAAGATTACGCATATTTAAAAGTTTTGATTGACCGCTATCTTATAAACCTGCTTTGTTAGGGCCTGTAAACCTTGATAAAACAGTTTATGGGTTGTGTGCTGCCCAAGAAAAACCTGCTGGCATTATGGTCTCTCTCAAGCCAGCCCGAGATTGCTCATCACAATGCCCTTATCAAACTTCTGGAGGCTGTCATAGGTCTGGCCTGTGCCGAGGAAAAGAATGGGCTTGCCTGTGACGTATGATACAGATATCGCAGCGCCGCCTTTCTCATCCACATCAGCCTTGGACAGGACTATGCCATCGATGTCGATGGCCTCGTTGAACCTCTGCGCCTGTTCTATGCAATCATTGCCTGTGATCGACTCGCCGATGAATATCTTCATGTCAGGCTTCGCGACCCTTATTATCTTCTTCATCTCATCCATCAGGTTGGTGTTCGAGTGCAGCCTTCCTGCGGTGTCTATCAGGACAACATCGATACCTTTCGATTCAGCATACTTGATGCCGTCGAAAGCCACTGCAGCAGGATCGCTGCCGTAATCATGTTTGATCAGCTTCACGCCGAGTTTGTTGGCATGCTCCTCGAGCTGCTGTATCGCGGCCGCCCTGAACGTGTCTGAAGCTACCATCACTGTCTTGAGCTTGTTGTCTATGAAATACTTGGCCATCTTGGCTATTGTGGTAGTCTTGCCGGAACCGTTTATGCCGACAAAGACTATGACATAAGGCTTGTTCTCCTTCCTCTTCTCCTTGATCCTCTTGAGGATGTCGACAGGCTCTGTGCTGAGTATCTCCTCGAGGCTGTCCTTCAGCGTGCTGAGCACGATGCTCTCTATCTGCGACCTCTTCAGCTTCTTGTCGACCATCCTCTCCTTGAGGTCCTTCTTTATCTTCTCTATGACCTCGACAGCGACATTGTTCTCCAGAAGTGCGAGCTCCAGCTCGAAGAATATCTCCTCGAACTTCACCTCTGACAATCTCTTGAGCGTGAAACCTTCAGTGAGCTTCCCGAAGAACCCTGTCTTCTCCTCTTCAGGTTCCTCCTCTCCCTCAAGCTCTTTGTCTTCTTCCTTGACCCTCTTCTTCGCAGCTTCCTTCCTCTTGTCTATCTGCCTGAGCTCTTCTTTAGAGGGAATCTTCCTCTTCTCCTCTTTCTTTATCTTCTCTTCTTCTGCCTTTTCTGCTCTTTCCTCTTCCGCCCCCTCTATCTCTTCAGCCTTTTCTACAGGCGGCTTCGGAGGCGCTTCCTCTATCTCTTCTTTCTCTTCTTCTTCTTCTTCTTCCTTCTTCTTCCTCTTGAACAGCCTGCTGAAGAAGCCCTCTTTCTTCTCTTCCCTCTCTTCTACATCTTCAGGCTCCTCGAGCCTCTTCTCTTCCTCCTCTACCTCTTCAAGGATCCTCTCTTCTTTCTCTGCCTCTTCCTCTATCTTTTCTTCCTCTGCTTCTTCTGCTCTTTCCTCTTCCGCCTCTTCGGGCTTCTCTTCTTCAGGCCCACCGCCTTCCTTGATGGCCTCGAGCCTGTCCAATGCAGAAGTGATCTCGATGAGCGGCTTCGCCAGGATGCGTTTTGTCTTATCTTCCCTGCTGGCCTGCTTGGCTTCTGCAGGGAAACCCAACATGTTCATCACAGAATCGATATCCTCTTCAGGATGCTCGTCGAGGCTCTCCTTGAGACCCTGAAGCTCAATGCTCAGCTCCGGCTCAGCAGCCTCTTCTATCTCTTCCTCAACCTCCTCAGGTACAGGAGGCTTCTCTGCTTTCTTCGGTCTCTTCTTCTCAGGAGCAGGCTTTGGCATCGGCTTGGGCGCTGTGGTCTTCTTCTTCTCTTTTTTCTCCTCGACAGCAGGGGCCTCTTCCGGCATCTCTGCCTGTATGTCCTCTGCCTCCTCCTCTACCCCTTTAGTGAACTTCGATACTGCTTTTTTCAGCTTTTCCTTTAAGAAATTGAACATTTTCCTGGCTAATCTTCTATGAGCTTCTTCAATTCCATCTCAAGCTCCTGATACCTTGTTATGTGCTCTGCCATCTGCTGCACGACATGGTCCTTGAACTTGTCGAGCTCTCTTGACTGGTCCTGTATGAGCTTCTTTGTCTCTTCCAGGTCCTTCTCCACAACGACCCCGCTGCCTACATTGACGAGGAACCTGTCGCTGCCGCTCACTTTAGCGTTGAAGAAAATTCCTCCAGAAACAGGGACGAGCACCTCATCACCTGCCTTTGCCTTTGATATGTCCTCTATGCTCTGCTCGACCGCAGCGACCTCATTGGTCTGGGCCTCGAGCTTCTCCAGCTGCTGCTGCATCTGCCTTATCTGCTGCTCTGCCATCTGGTACTCTATATACCTCTTCTGTATCTCCTTCTGTTTCTTCAACTGCTTGTCTTCAGCCATCTTGTTACCTTCCATAGGCCCTTCCGGGTCACAGTCTCTTTAATAATTTTTCTAAAAACTCCTCGTATCTCTCCTCAAGAGCAGGGAATGCAGCATTGTCATAATTGATGACAGTCTTCCCTTCCTGCCTGAACTCTTCCAACTCCTTCTTCACAAGGAGCTTCAGGAGCTTCCTCTCATCATCTGTCAGTTCCATACTATCACCTTTTTTGATGCCTTTGATGCCTGGCTTCAGCGTGAGCCTTGTGTTCAAGGAAGCCGAGCTCTTCTTCTATGTTGACTATCTCAGGGCCTCCGCTGAGGTCACCTACGATGAATCCGTTGTCATTGCAGACAAGCCCGCTCTTGATGTAAGGCGAGCCCATGTTCACTGTCGATGGGATGCACTTAAGTCCGAGAAGCTCCTCGATGTATTCCTTCTCTCTTTTTGTGACATCCCTGTGGATTATGCAGCCGCGGCTGTTAAGTGCGGCAAGGCTTCCGACTGTGCTGAGCCCTGCAATCTTTCCAGGCTTCAGGCTCACACCCAGAGCCTGTCTTATCCTCTTCTTCTGGTCAGCAGAGAAATCAGTCCCTGCGAGGCATCCCTTGTCATTGCACAAGAGGCTGTTCCCCAGAGCAGTGACCCTTGACTCGATGACCTTATAATCTATGCCCAGCCTATCAAGATGCTTGAGCTCGTTGTCGAAAACTATCTCAGGCACAAGCAGCACCCTGCTGTTCCCTGTGACAAACACACCTATTAGAGAAGTCCCGCAGATGTTCATCTGGTGGACCGGAACGCCCAGAACGTGCGCCAGCTCCTTTGCCTTGTGCTCAGGAATCTCCCTGCCGAGCAGGCAGTAATCATTGCTGCAGTAGGTGTAAAGCCCTATATTCGGGTTTCCGTTGAAGCTTGTTTTGAGGACGTGCATGTCTTGGCATAATAGACAGGCCTTTAAATATCTTTTCAATAATTCCACCACAGCTTGCTAGGCGGCAGTCGCGGAAATGACAGAACTGGTTGTGAAGCGCAGAAGAAAAAGAACACAGAAGCCAGAAATCACCTCTTCTCGACTTCTATCTGGTACCCTCTGATTATAAGCTTGTTGCCCTCGCGCAGGATGTTTATCTCCTCAAGGTCATTGATGACAAGGTCATTGCCCTCAAGATAGTAAGAGACATTCAGCCTCTTGAGCCTGATCTTCTCAGTATCACTGAACTCATATGTCTTGACAGGGAACTCAGTCGTCTTGTGCGGGTTGTTCACGTTGAACAGCCTTATCACTGCTGTCTTGAATTTCTTCCCCTCGTCCCGCGGAAGCCTGCCTACGAGCGCGCTCTTCGTAGCGACCTTGATAACTTTTTCCTTGGGGTCTCTTATGATGTCCATGCCCTGAAGTAATTATCATTACTATTTAAAGCTTACTGAGGCCGAGAAACAGCATATAAAAATCAGCTCCCTAGTCGTCCGGTGACGGTTCATCATCGAACTTTATGTCCGTGACATCCTTGATCTTCCGGAGCTTTTCAGCGATGTCCTTCACCACAGAATTATCTTTAGACTCTATCTTGAACGTCAGCATTATCTTCTTCTTCTTGACCCTTGTGTTCACCGACTTGACATTGACCTTCTCGGTCGCAAGCAGATTGAGCAGGTCCGCAAGTATGCCCGGCCTCTCGCTGACATACACGCGCAGCTTCCTCACATTCTGGTCTTCAGGCTCTGCCCATGACAGCCTGACACGCTTCGACTCATCAACAGCATGGATGTTGACGCAGCCCTCCTTGTGGACAGTTATCTTGCCTTCTTTGGTGTAAAGCCCCACGATAGGATCGCCGAGCCTGGGCTCGCAGCACTTAGACATCCTGATGGGCGCCTTCTTCCCCTCGACAATGATGTAGTTCTGGAGAGGCATCCTCAGCTCTTCCTTCACCTCTTCCTTGCGCGCCTCCTTCGCCCTGTGGTCCACCTCTATGCCGAGATAGGACCTTATCTTGCTCTTCGCCTTCGAGGTCACGACAAAATTCAGCCAGTTTCGCGAAGGCCGCGCATTGTTCTGCGTGACAATCTCGACCACATCGCCGCTGTTCAGTCTGTAGTCGAGAGGCTCTATCCTGTCATTCACCTTGGCCTTGGAGCAGTGGTTCCCTATGCTCGTGTGGACCGCGTAAGCGAAATCGACAGGGGTCGCCCCTTCAGGCAGGGAGATTGGGTCTCCCTTCGGCGTGAGGACTATTATCTCGTTCTCGAAAAGGTCGATCTTCAATGTCTCGACGAATTCAGTCGCGTTCTTGGACTTGCGCAGCCATTCGAGTATCTGCCTGAGCCACATTATCTTCCTGTCGAACGCCTTGTCCTTCTCAGTGCCCTTGTACCTCCAGTGGGCTGCGACGCCTTCCTCTGCTATCGCATGCATCTCGTGCGTCCTTATCTGCACCTCGACGATCTTGTTCCTGTATTTGACAGAGGTGTGTATCGACTGGTAGCCATTTGCCTTCGGGTGCTGTATGTAGTCCTTGAACCTCTCCAGCTGCGGCTCGAACAAAGTGTGGATGACCTCCAATGACCTGTAGCATTCAGGTATTGTATTGACGACGATCCTTATGGCTATGAGGTCATGTATCTGGTCGAAGTCCTTCTGCTTCTTGATCATCTTCTTGTATATGGAGAAGAAGTACTTGGCCCTGCCGACGACCTCAGAATCGATGCCTTTCTCGGACAATGAGTTCCGTATGGTGTCCACGACGTGGATGGTGGCCTTCTCCCTCTCAGCCCTCTTCTCGGCGATCTTCTCCTTCAGCCTGACATATGTGTCGTAGTCCAGATACCTGAACGAGAGGTCCTCCAGCTCTCCCTTGAGCTTCCACATCCCGAACTTATGCGCGATAGGCGCGTATATCTCCATTGTCTCCTGAGCGATCCTCTTGCGCTTGTCAGCCCTGAAAGTCGCGAGGGTCCTCATGTTGTGCAGCCTGTCCGCAAGCCTTATCATGATGACGCGCATGTCCTTTGTCGTCGCGAGAAGTATCTTCCTCAGGTTCTCAGCCTTGTACTCCTCCTTGCTCTCGAACCACTGGCCGGTTATCTTGGTCACGCCCTCGACAAGGTCAGCTATCTCGCTGCCGAACTCCTTCCTCACTATGTCTAGCGAGGTGCTGGTATCTTCCACTGTGTCGTGGAGCAGCGCTGCGCATATGGTTGCGGTATCTGCTTTCAGATGGATGAGTATCCTCGCGACCTCAGAAGGATGTATGAAGAAGTCTTCACCTGCAGCCCTTTTCTGCCCCTTGTGCGCCTTCTCAGCGAAGCGGTACGCCTTCTCTATCTTCACAAAATCAGCATTGGGATTATTATCTCTAACAAGGCCGACGAACTCTTCAAATGTTATCGGTTGCGATTCAAATGCCATCTTCTCTCAATACACCAGCACATACTGACTATTTGGAACAAGATTTATATTCTTTTCTTTGTTTTCGGGCCAAAATGATAGGTTTAGGCATTGAGAGCACAGCACACACCTTCGGGATAGGCATAATAGACAGCTCGGGCAGGATAATGGCCAATGAACGGGCAGTATTCACCACAGATGAAGGTGAGGGGGGCATGATACCTGCAGAGGTCGCAGAGCACCACACCAATGTATTCAGGGAAGTCATTGATAATGCCCTCAGCAAGGCAGGGATATCGCTTGATGACATAGATCTTGTAAGCTATTCCCAGAGCCCTGGCATCGGCAACTGCCTGCGGGTCGGGGCTATGCTCGCGAGGACCATAGCAGCAACATACGAAAAGCCTATAATCGGCGTAAACCACTGCATCGCCCATCTCGAGATAGGGAAGCTGCTCTCAGACGCGAAGGATCCAGTATTCCTCTACGCTTCAGGGGCCAACACGCAGGTCATAGCGTATGACGGCGGCAGGTATAGGGTGTTCGGGGAGACCCTCGACATCGGGGTCGGTAACTTCCTTGACGCGTTCGCGCGCCATATAGGAATAGGGTTCCCTGGCGGGCCGAAGCTCTACAAGCTGTCCCTCTCGGCGAAGAACCTCATAGAACTGCCCTACGTGGTCAAGGGCATGGACGTCTCGTTCGGCGGCCTTCTGACCAACCTAAAGCAGAAATACAGCTCAGGCAGATATTCCAAGGAAGACCTCGCGTTCTCGATGCAGGAGACAGCCTTCGCCATGCTCGTCGAGGTCAGCGAGAGGGCGCTCGCGCACTGCGGCAAGAAAGACCTCCTCCTCGGAGGAGGAGTGGCGTCATCGCTGCGGCTGCAGGAGATGTGCAGGACCATGTGCCGAGAAAGGGGCGCGGAATGCTTCACCCTGCCTACAGAAGTCAATGTCGACAACGGCCTCATGATAGCATGGCTCGGCCTGCTGGAATACAAAGCAGGAAAGAGGATGAGCATAAAAGAAGCAGATATCAAGCCGTATCTCAGAACTGACCAGGTGGAAGTGTTCTGGTGATCATCTTATCATAGCAGGTCCACTTCTGCGTACTTCTTCTCCATGTCCGGAGGAAGCTCCTCAAAGATTGAACCGCAGTCCTGGCATATGAGCTGCTCTGTCTCCGGGTCAAATGTTATGTTAGCGCTGCCGCAGTCCGGACAGTCCTTCCTCCTCTTGACTTCCCTGGTGACCGGCTCTGTCTCGGCCACTTCCTTTTTCACCTTCTTAGTTGCTTTCTTTTTTGGCGGCATGACCATACCTACGGTTTTTGTTATATATAAAGTTTTTGCACTATCCTTAATGACTCGCAGGTAGTAGAATTAAGCGGTTTAAGGGGTTTTTATCAGTATCCTAGCGTTTCCTGCCATTGACATCCGCGATGGCGGTCAGGATGGCTGTCTTGCCCTTCCAGTCCAGCGCTTCCTTGAGCACTTCAGAGATGGTCTGGACAGGTATTATCTTTATCAGCCTGAGCCTCTCCTTGCTGATTATGATGTCCTGCAGGTTCGACTTAGGGACAAGGATCTTCTTAATGCCCGCGTCTATCGCGGCCTCTACCTTCGCAGAGACCCCACCTACAGGAAGGACCTCACCCCTGACTGAAAGCGACCCGGTCATCGCAGTGTCCTGCTTCACAGGTATGAACTTCAACGCAGAGATTATGGAAGTGGCGACCGCTATGGACGCGGAGTCTCCCTCGACACCCTCATATGTCTGCAGGAACTGGACATACACATCATACTTCTGGATGTCCTCTCCGAAGTACTTCTTTATTATCGCAGAGACATTCTTCACAGCCTCCTTGGCTATCTCGCCGAGCTTTCCTGTGGCGACAAACTCTTTCTCCTTGCCGCCCGGCGTGACCTGAGATTCAATAGGAAGTATTATACCTGAATAGGACGCCTCGCCACCGATGACTGCAAGGCCGTTGACCCTGCCGATTATCTTGCCCTGAGTTATTATTACCTCATACTCCTTCTTGCGCTCGATGAACTTGTCGGCGATCTGCTGCTCCAGCGACCTGGCTATCTTCTTTGCGCCCAGGATGTGCGCCTTGGTGACTATCTTCGCACCTTTCTCGGACGCAAGGTCACCTGCCGCGCGGATCAGCCCGCCGAGATCCCTCAGCCTGAGCGTGAGATGGTTCTTCCTGTTCGCACGCCTCCTCGCCTCCTCGACTATCTCCTCGACAGCGTCCTTCGAGAAGTGGGGTATCTTCTGGTCCTTGGTGACCTCCTGCGCGACGAAAACCGCAATCTTCCACCTGTTCTCAGGCGTGTCTTTTATCGTCTCATTCATGTATACCTCGTAACCATAACCTCTGATCCTCGAGCGGAGCGCGGGATGCATGTGCTTGACAGTCTCAAGATTGCCTGCAGCGACAAGCACGAAGTCGCAAGGCACCGCCTCTGTCCTGACCATCGCGCCGGCGCTGCGCTCTGACTGACCTGTTATCGAGTACTTCCTCTCCTGCAGTGCTGAAAGCAGCTCCTGCTGCGTGTGCGGCTGGAGAGTGGCTATCTCGTCGATGAAAAGAACCCCTTTGTTCGCCTTGTGGATCATGCCTGTGACGACACGCTCATGCGCAGGCGTGCCGAGACCGCCGCTCTGGAACGGGTCGTGGAGCACATCCCCTAACAGGGCGCCTGCGTGCGCGCCAGTGGCGTCGAGGAAAGGCACCTGTTCCTTCTTGAAATTGTCGACGATGACCTTCGGGACCCCCCCATCCTTGCCTGCAGGGGCGCGCCTGCCGAGATTTATGAATATCACAAAAGCCGCGAGGAACATCATGCCGCCGAGGAAGAAGGCTGTGAACATGATGTCAGACTTGTAGTATGACCTCACCCACCATGGCGCTATCATCGCTATTATCGCGAGTATGAACATGAGTACGTTCTGGTTCTTGAACATGGACATCGATTCGACCTTGGCCTTCCTGACTATCTCGCGCCCTTCGCCAGCAGCGACAGTCCTTATCAAAGGCTGGTTCTCATCATTGGGGTTGAAGAAAGATATTATGTCGACGAGCTTCTCTTTAGGCAGCAGCTCTGCCAACGCCAATCCCAGCATGGACTTGCCTGTACCTGGCTCACCGATGAGGAAGACATGCCTCCTCTGCTGGGCAGCCTTCTTGATTACCTCCACACCAGAATCCTGGCCGATGACCTGGCCCACTATCTGCTTGGAGACATTTATCTCGCTGGTGTCCTTCAGCCTCTCGAGCATCTTCTCAGGAGAAACAGTTGCTTTTGCTTTAGCAGCGGCTTTCACCATCTTCTTCTCAGGCTTGACAACACCTTTTTGGCCTTTCTTCTCAGTCTTCTTCACAACTATGCCTGCCATGCTTTAAAAAGAAAGATTAGTAATATATAAAGCTTGTTGAACAGGCCGGTGTGCTGCTCGCAAAGACAGCATCCTGCACAGAACATTCAATGAGCATCATCAATTGCTTCTCTGATTATCCATGTAAGCTTTCAGCATCGCAGGATGCTCAGCCAGCGCATCGTAATTCTTCACAACAGTCTTCAGAGCACGTTCTGGCAGACCTCCTGTGAAGTTCCTTATGCAGTCAAGAGCAACATTCGCGGATTCTTTCCTGTCGTCTCCGGAAGCGTTAGATGCGGCGACAAGCAGCTTGTATATCTTGGGCGCCCTTTCAGCAAGAGCAGGATGCTGTATTGAGCCTATCCTCTGCTCCTTGTCCCTCACGAGCTGCTCAACTGCCTCACTGATCCTCTTTGCACAGTCCCTGTTGCGGTCGATAGACTCACCGACTATCCGCCTAGCTGAGAAATCATCATACCTGAACACGCTCTCAAGCACTATCGAGAGGAAGCCCCTCTCTGTAGTGATATTCCTCATAAACCCAAGATGTTTCCGGTAATCATTGGAGACTGTTATGTCCTCCGCATCCAGGACAGACATGGTCTTGGACGAGACAAAGTCTTCCAGGCCGCTCCTGTCATGCATGATCTTGGCGTCGATCTCAAACATCCTGCCAGGCCAGTGTGCAGGCTTCACGTTGGGGCCGTATGGTGTTATGCTGGTCAGCACGCCAGGCCCGAAATAATTGAGCACCATGACCTGCTGTGGAAGCATGAGCTCGCCTCTCTCGCTAAGGTCGACTGCTGCCTCCAACTGCTCTTTTGTCACCAAGCCAAACAGGTTCCCATAGAGCCTTGCGAACATCTTCTTGTAAGCGTTGGACTCGACAGGGTCCTTCGGCACGAATGATTCGAGCCTGCCGAAAGCGTGCTCTATCAGCGCAGAAAGCCTTGATGCCTGCACCAGAAAGCTTCCGTCACTATTATCCTTGAGGTCGCTCCCTTCCGCTTTCACATTCTCGAATGCCTGGATGTACACACCCAGCCGAGCAGGGTCACAGCCGTCCATCTCAAGCGCAACTCGGAGGACCCTCTTCTCGTCCTCACCTATCCTCTCATCGAGATTGCGCAGGCGCTTTGAGGTCTCCATCCTCTGCAGGATATTGAATACCTTGAGGCCTCTCAGCCGGTCCTCATAATTAACACCATTATTCCCATTCATTACCATTCAAGACACCCTCAACACTAACCTGATTGTAAGATTGCTTTTTATCTATTGCTCACACCTTTTTTACACAATAAGTCCAGAACACCTTTTTATGGAAGATTTAAGTCAAAATCATGAAGCTTCTGCAGGCCCGACCTTCTTGGAGCCTTCCTTGTTTCTCTTCTTCTCCAACTTCTCCTTCTTCTCAGCAGCGCCCTCTTTCGCAATCTTCACCCATATCTCGCCGAAATGCTTCTGCTGCTCGAGATCGACCCTGCGCGCATTCGTCAGGTGGAGCAGCGGTATGAAAGTGAATACCTTGTCCTCTTTCGAGTCGCCCGGGACAAGGTCAGAGAAAGCCATCCTCTCTGTCTGCTCCTTCGTGAGGTGGCCTATCACATCATTGTAAAGGTCATCCATCAGCTGGCTGATGTCCACCGGCTTCTCAGGCACGTCCAGCGTCCTCGTCTGGATCTGGTTGAGCATCCTTCTCCTCCTCACGTTGAGGGCTACCGCGAGAGCATCTATCAGGTCATAGACAGACACCTTGCGCTTCCTTGGCTGCGGAGTCCTCGGGACGAGCCGCAGCTGCTCACCGTCGACCTTGATGCCTATGCCGCCGAACTCTCCCTCGACAAAGCTCTCGTCAGAGTAGAGGTCATCAGAGCTTTCCCCTGAAGCGAGGAGCCTGTCGAACTCCATTATGTCATCTCCTATGAGCCTGCTTGACTTTATCCTCAGGAGGATGGCCGCTGCGAGGAGGACCTTGCCTGAGAGCTGCAGGTTCATCTCCTTCAGCTTCTTCAGTGTCTTGATGTACATCTTGGAAAGCTTCGACAGGTTGATGTCCCAAGGGTCCATCTGCTCTGTCTTTATCAGCTCAATTATGATAGAACGCCAGGTGATCTCATCCTGGTTCATGAGGATCTCGTATATGTGCTCGTGGTGCTCCCTGCTCTGCTCTGCCGGCTGGCCGGTTCCTTCATCATTCTGCAGGGGGGTTTCTTCCGCCATCATGGTAATCACAAAAGATGCTCCTATTTAAATTTATTTTAGGTATCTGCAGAGCCCCTTTAAAAAGCTTTCGGTTTTGTAGTCACTTGGCAGTTACTAAAATAGAATATGGGCCCGGCCGGACTCGAACCGGCGATCAACGCCGTGTAAAGGCGCTGTCATAGCCACTAGACCACGAGCCCCTACAGGCATATGCCATTTCGGTGGTTTATATAATTATTGCTTCCACAAACTTTTTAAGCAGTGAGCTTTTTGGGTTCATAAAGAAAATCCCGACTCGTAATGTTTGAGTCTGAAATCCTTTTTTGAAAGGTAAGCAAAAACAATCCCGACTCGCAAGCTCGTCTGGGATTGTTGAGCTTGTAAAAAGGCAAAATGCCGATTCGCAAGCTCATCTGGCATTTTACCTTTCTCACACATAAAGAAAATCCCGACTCCAAAGTCATCGGGATTTTCAGACGTTCAAAACGACAAAAGTGCCGACTCCTTGCAGTCGTCTGGCATTTTGCCGTTATTAAACGCGCCGGTGGTTGAATGGTACAATGGGGCGTTGCCAACGCAGCGAGACAATCAGAGATTATCTCTGGTGTTTTTGCTGACGCAAAAACGCTTCGGCCCGGGTTCGATTCCCGGTCGGCGCAT
>Ga0180009_10005407_pt1 | contig 13696 bp, 4 predicted proteins | sample OS_PC_MetaG_FD_123537 | JGI IMG/M metagenome (GOLD analysis project Ga0180009, IMG submission 123537) | Groundwater microbial communities from the Aspo Hard Rock Laboratory (HRL) deep subsurface site, Sweden - OS_PC_MetaG | ecosystem: Environmental > Aquatic > Deep subsurface > Groundwater... | reverse complement strand
GCTCCTGCGCCTGTCCAGCCTGCTGTTCCAGCTGTTCCAGCGACGATACCGTCGCCTGTCCAGCCTGCTCCAGCTCCGGCTCCTGTCGAGCCTGCTCCTGCGCCTGCACCTACACCTGTAGCTGCTCAGGTCGAGGCTGCTCCAGCACCAGCTCCTGTTGAACCGGCTCCAGCTCCGGCTCCTGTCGAGCCCACGCCTGTCCAGCCTGCTCCTGCGCCTGTTGATCCTTGCGCAGACCCTGCATTCTCCCAGAGTCTCGGAGGGATTCAGTCAGGTTATCAGGCAAAGATGGCTGATCACGCCCCTGCTGCTGAAGTGCGTTCTCACGCAGAGGGCAGGTATGATGCTCTTAATCTGGAGTGCCCTGAAAACACTTCCAGGATAGCTGAGGCGATGGTCTCTCTTGACCATGCGATCGAGGCTTACATCACTGCAGAGAATGATAGGGTCAGGCCCACGTTGTTCACTGCTGGTGGAAGCTGGCTTGGTGGCGAGGGCATATCCAACTCGGCTTCAGGCCTGCTGCACGTCGGGTTCGGCAATCCTGCGCAGTCGCTCAGGGGTTCGATATATGCTGACGGAGGCAACTTATATGCAGGGGACATCGGAGCTCCTTCCGGTGGATTGGTATTCAATCTCGGCGGAAGGGCTTATGACCTCAGGCTCTCTTTCGGAGGCTTGTGGTTCGCGAACCAGTCCCACTACTCACTCGACCCTGTGACAGAGGATGTCACTGAAGCTATTGAGGGCGGCACTCTCCATAGGATAAGCACGACAACAGGGAATGGTAGCTCCTCGACTGACGGTTATCAGCCTAACTGGCTCGCAGCTGCAGAGCTCGCGGTCAGGATAGCTGACGGCTGGAAGCTCAGGCTAGGTCTCGGCGGCGGTCAGGACATTACTGTCGTGAGGGATGAGCAGCATGTCAGCAACTCTACCACAGAGGAGGGCAGTTCTCATACTGACGGCCCGCCAGGAGTCGACATAAACTACACTGCTGGTGCTGACGTGAACAGCGATGTCGTCAACCTGACCAGGGTCGACACGATGCTCCTGTCGGCTCTGCTTGGCGTCGATTACCATAGGGAATCAAGCCCTTGGACATTCGGCGGAGGCGTCTGGTTTTTCGGTGCTTTCCCGAAGGCAAGCATAGACACAGCTGTTGATACAGAGACTGCGGTGCATGACACTGTCACTGACATCAACATAGAGGGATTCCCTCCTGAGAGCGAGACCACGCCAGGAAGCACGACCACGTCGCATGACGATTTCCATGATGACATGAACGGTGTATATGATATCAGGGTCGTGCCGATGGGCGGATTCGACTATCTTGCAGAGACAATGGCATTCAGGCTGAGGATGGGTCCTGTTCTCGGAGGCAACCAGGATGGTTACCACAGCAGCGACCTGCCTGTGCTCGGCAATGCTGCCGCGTACTTCAACGTGCATGGCCTGACGATGGGCGCGAACGCGCTGTTCCACTCGAACGAGTTCGACCTCGAGGGCATATTCGCCACATCTGGTGACTTCCAGAGATATGTCGGTTTCATGAACGCCATATCTGACATCAGGGCGAGGAGCCTTGTCCAGGACCTTCTGGCAGGAAGGTATGCGAGCGAGCTCACCCGCAACCTGATCACAGGCGGCGAGGGTTTCATCGCACTGCCTGGCATGCGTGTGGATTCCGAGGGCAATATCTCTGCATACGGCTCTCTGGCTTACATGCACCAGTTCGGCAAAGGTCCTCTGGGTGGGATAGTCAGGGGCGACAGCGCAGACGGCACTGTGGGTGGCTCTATTGTCATCCCATTGGGCGCAAGAGGTCTCGGCTTGCTGGTGGACGGCCATTATACAGATGAGAACATGTGGACCGGCAACCCTGAGTGGGGCGTCGGCGGCATACTGTCTTACACGCCTGGCGGAAACCAGTAAATCATTTTTCATTTTTTGATGTTTTTTTCATTATATGCTTTTCATTATATGCTTATCAAACAAGATAAGGGGTTTTAAACATGGGCAATAAAAATATGGGAACTCTTTTTGTGTTGGCGGTGCTCATAGTGGCACTTTGCGCAGTGCAGGCTTTCGCCTTGCCTGACAATCCGCCTACATGCAGCCTGTCGTCCAATACGGCAGACACCGAGACTACAGCTGTATTGACTGCTGTTTCAGTCGATACTCTGGCCAATGCAGGTGTTGACACCATCAGGATATATGAGAATGGTGCTCTGATAAACACCAGGGACTGCGCTTTCGCGACTACCTGCGTAGCCACGAAGACAGTGGTCAAGACCAGCGGCGGTGATTATAATTACCATGCTGTGTGCCGTGACAGGGCAGGCCAGCAGACCACGTCAAGCACCGTGAGGGTGCACTTTGACGGCTTGAACAGGCCTCCTGTGATAGACACTTTCAGCCCCGCGACCCCTTTTACCATGCGCGAGGACCAGACGCAGGCTTTCAGGATAACTGCCCATGATCCTGATGGCGATGCTCTCTCCTATGAGTGGAAGGTAGATGGAGTTACAGTCGCCTCAAGCGGGACCTCTTATGATTTCTCACGAAGAGTTACTGGCACAGGCCAGACCTTTGTCATCGCAGTGTATGTCCGCGACGGCAGGGGAGGGGTTGATGTCCAGACCTGGTCAGTCACAGTCACTGATGCTGTCCCTACAGTCGTTCTTGCCAGGGATTCAGGCTCCACAGAGTGCGACACATTCAGGTTCACCGCGACGGTGAGCTCATATGATACTGTCTCATCTGTCGCTTGGAACTTCGGCGACGGATCAAGCTCTTCAGGCACAGCGACTTCAGTCACTCACCAGTTCCCTGAGAACGGGACTTACACAGTGAATGTCACGGTGACAGATTCTGATGGTGACTCAGTGTCAAGATCAATCAGTGTTGTGGTAAGAGATGTATTGCCCACAGTAAATGCGGGCCCTGACCAGACAGTGATGGAGGGCGAGACCGCCTATTTCAGCGGCTCTGCTTCCATGCCCTGCAGCGCAGACACGATACAGAACTACACATGGGATTTCGGCGACGGCAGCCCTTCAGAATCCGGCGCTTCTCTCACTGATGTCAGCCACAATTACACAGAGGAAGGGGTGTATACTGTCACTCTTACAGTCTGTGATGAGGACAGCTGCGCTTCAGACATTCTTATAGTCACAGTTGAGGATTCAGGCCCGACAGCTGACTTTGATTATGACCCTGCTGACCCTATTGAGGGTGACACAGTCAATTTCACAGACACCTCAACATCATACGACCCCATAGTTTCATGGGAGTGGGACTTCGACGGTGATGGTGTCATCGACTCCACAGACCAGAACACCTCATGGACGTATGCAGAGGAAGGCGATTACAATGTCTGCCTCACTGTAGAGGATGAGGACGGCGATTCTGACACCCACTGCGAGATTGTCCATGTCGGCAACAATGCGCCTGCTGTTGACCTGGTGGCGAATGTCACCGCGGGCGACGAGCCTCTCAGCGTAGAGTTCACATGTTCAATAACCGGCGGAAATGAGCCTTTTGATTACTCTATAGACTTCGGTGACGGTTCAGCTCCTGCAGAGCTGCTCGGCACCACAGACACTTCATTTGTCGCGGAGCACACATATGACAGCGACAGCTCTTACACTGCCACATGCACTGTTACAGATACTGATGGCGATGTCGGCTCTGATACTGAGGACATCACTGTCTTCACAGTGGCGCCTGTCGTAGACCTGGTCCTGAACACGACCAACGGGACAGAGCCTCTGGACGTGCATGCTGACTGCTTCGCCGCAGGCGGCAATGCGCCTTTCAACTATTCAATAGACTTCGGCGACGGCACAGCGCCAGAAACGCTGAGCGCGACTACAGATGTTTCTTTCGGCGCAGACCATACATATGTCCAGAACGGGACATACACTGTCGTCTGCACTGTTGAGGATGTTGATGGTGATGTCACGACAGACTCTGAAGTGGTTGACGTCTTTGATACAGTCCCTGTGATAGACTTCACATGGGATCCGCCCATACCCGAGCAGCACGAGAACGTCACGTTCGACTCCACTATCGATGTGTATGATACTCCTTACACTGTCGACTGGGATTTCGACGGCGATGGCATCTCAGACTCGACTGATGAGGATCCTTGGTTCGAGTTCCCTGCCGGAGGCGACTACAACGTCACCCTCACTGTGACGGACAACGACGGATCAGTGGTCAGCGTGACCCATACGATCCGCGTGACTGCTAACCCGCCTATAGCAGACCTTTATGTCGATCCGCTCAGCGGCGATGAGCCTTTGACAGTCAATGTCACTTGTGTCGGAAGCGGCGGTGACGCCCCTCTCAGCTATGATATCGACTTCGGCGACGGCTCTCCGCACGCGTTCACGAGCTCAGTGATGCACGTTTTCGTGCAGAACGGGACTTACAACGTGACATGCATAGTTACAGACATCGACGGCGACCCTGACGTGGATTGGGAGGTTGTCGACGTCTTCGACACTGTCCCTACAGTTGATTTCACTTACCTGCCGCTCGACCCTCTCGAGGGAGAGGTCGTATCTTTCGATGCGACCATCAGCGCATATGACGTGCCTGTCGATATAGTGTGGGACTTCGGCGACGGCTCTTCAGACACTGTTGAGGACCCGACACATGCCTACCTGCTTGACGGCACCTACACGGTCACCATAACTGTGACAGACGCTGACGGCTCTGTCGCGGTTGCGAGCCATAACATCACTGTAGGAGTGAACTCTGCTGATGTGACTTTCGTTTCGAACACCACTTCAGGCTATGAGCCTCTGGATGTCGATTTCGCGTGCGTTGCTGTAGACGGCAACCCGCCTTACACTTATGAGATCGACTTCGGCGATGGAAGCCTGACAAGCTCAAGCCCGACAGCATCACACACATACGTCCAGAACGGGACTTATGTTGCTGTGTGCACAGTCACCGATTTTGACGGCGATGTTAGCAATGATACTGTGACTATCGACGTGCTTGACACTGTCCCTGATGTGTCTTTCACATACAGCCCGCTCGCTCCGATAGAGGGAGATACCGTTGATTTCGACGGCACGATAACCGCATATGACACCCCTGTCACATGGGAGTGGGACTTTGACGGTGATGGTGTCGCTGACTCTACTGCAGAGGATCCTTCATGGACCTTTGCGCTCGAGGGAGACTATAATGTCACTCTCACAGCCACCGATGCTGACGGTTCAGTCGTCGTGTTCTGGGACATTGTCAGTGTGGGTAATAACGAGCCTTTTGTGAACCTTGAGGCTGCTCCCCTGGCAGGGCCCGAGAACCTGAATGTCACTTTCAACTGCACTGTGACTGACGGCAACGCGCCTTTGAGCTTCCTTATGGATTACGGCGACGGTAGCTTCGGCACAGACCAGGTCTCAAGCCATGTCTACACAAGCCCTGGAAGCTACACTGCGACCTGCACAGTGACTGACATTGATGGGGACATGGATTCAGACTTTGTCATAATAAATGTGGCCAACAACCCGCCTGTAGTCAACCTTACAGCGGTCCCGACGACCGGTCCTGAGGGTGTTACAGTCGACTTTGACTGCAACATAACCGGCGGCGACGCTCCTTTCGGCGTGCTGCTTGACTTCGGCGACGGCAGCTCGACCACATCAACCACTGCAAGTCATAACTACTCGCTTGAGGGTGTATACACTGCCACATGCACTGTCACAGATATAGATGGTGATATAGGATTCGATGACGAGCTCATCAACATAACTAACAATGAGCCGGTCGTCAACCTGGTTGTCAACTCGACCATGGGCTTTGAGCCTCTGAGCGTGGCGTACAACTGCACTGTCGGCGGCGGAAACGCTCCTTTCACCTATCTGGTTGATTTCGGTGACGGGACCACATCCACAAGCTCTACAGGAACGCATGACTACCCGACCCCCGGAGTCTACCCAATGACCTGCACTGTCACAGATGTTGATGGTGACTGGGATGACGACACTGTGGGCATCCATGTGATGGACAACCCGCCTGTTGTCGACCTTATTGCAGTGCCTACCGCAGGTCTTGAAGGAGTCACTGTTGACTTCTTCTGCAATGTCACTGGCGGCAATGCGCCTCTGAGTTACCTGCTTGACTTCGGCGACGGTACCAGCACCACGAGCGACACCGCAAGCCACACTTACGGCCTTGAAGGTGTCTACAATGCTACATGCACTGTTACAGACCTTGATGGCGATGTCGGTGTTGACAGCGAACTGATCAACGTATCCAACAATCCGCCTGTCGTGAACCTGGTCGCTAATGTCACGTCCGGCCTTGAGCCTCTGACTGTGGAGTTCAACTGCACTGTCGGCGGCGGCAATGCACCTTTCGTGTACTCTATCGATTTCGGTGACGGTAGCGCTCCAGTCGCAGTATCGACTGCGGTGCACACCTATCCGACAGAGGGTGATTTTGACGCTACATGCACTGTGACTGATGTCGACGGCGATGTCGGCAGCGACATAGAGCACATAGAAGTGATCAACAACCCTCCGATTGTCGACCTTATTGCAGTGCCTACTGCAGGACTGGAAGGCATTGATGTGGCCTTCACCTGTAATGTAACTGGTGGTAATGCGCCTTTGGCATACTCGCTCGACTTCGGTGACGGCAGCTCAACGACTTCACCGACAGCGACGCACAACTATCCGCTTGAGGGAGTCTACAATGCTTCATGCCAGGTCATTGACAATGACGGTGACATAGGTATAGATTCGGAGCTGATCAACATATCGAACAATCCACCTGTAGTCAACCTCAGGGTCAACACGACCTCAGGCTTTGAGCCATTGAGCGTGAACTACACCTGCACTGTCGGCGGAGGCAACATGCCTTTCGCGTACGTCATTAACTTCGGTGATGGCAGTCCGACAAGCTCAAGCCCGACAGGGACTCATGACTACCCTACTCCGGGAACATATGTCATGGATTGCACAGTCACAGACGTTGACGGTGATGTAGATAGCGATGATGTCAGCATAACTGTCATCAACAACCCGCCAGTCGTCACGCTCACAGCGGTCCCGACTGTCGGTCCGGAAGGCATTAATGTGTCTTTCAACTGCTCGTTCACCGGCGGCAATGCGCCTTTCGGCGTGCTGCTTGACTTCGGTGACGGCACATCGACCACGAGCACCCTTGCTTCGCATAACTACCCTCTTGAAGGGCTCTACAACGCCACTTGCACAGTGACTGATGCTGACCTGGATGTCGGAGTTGACAGCGAACTGATCAACATCACGAACAACGTGCCTGTCGTCAACCTTGTCACTAACGTGACTGACGGCACAGAGCCTCTAAGCGTGTTCTTTAACTGCACGCTTGTCGGAGGAGGCAACCCGCCTTTCACCTATCTCATAGATTTCGGTGATGGCAGCGCGCCTGTCGCGACCTCTACGGCTTCACACACATACATTCAGAACAGCACTTACGACGCTTCATGTGTGATCACTGACGTTGATGGTGATGTCAGCGTGCCTGACATAGCAAGTATTGATGTGTTCGATTCAGAGCCTGACACAAACTTCAGCTATGCGCCGTCAAGCCCGATCGAGGGTGACACGGTCTCATTCACCGACCTGTCGTCTGCTTATGATGGCATTGTCGCATGGTCTTGGGACTTCGGCGATGGCAACACTTCCAGCGTGGTCAATCCTACGCACACTTACTTTGTCGAGGGAGTATATATCGTGACTTTGACGACTACTGATGGCGACGGGTCCCAGACATCCCATGTCGAGGCTGTGAGTGTAGGCAACAATGCGCCGGTGGTCGACGTTACTGCAGTGCCTGCTTCAGGCACAGAGCCTCTGGCTGTGACTGTCAGCTGCTCTGTCGTTTCAGGAGGCAACGCTCCTTTCACGTACAGTGTATTGTATGGTGACGGCACATCCACTACCAGCACGGTGTCTGTCCACACATATGGCCAGAACGGCCTGTTCCCTGTCACGTGCATAGTCACTGACAATGATGGTGATGTCAGGAGCGATATGGCCACTGTCACTGTGAATGACACAGTCCCTGTTGCCAACTTCAACTGGACTCCTGTGAGCCCGAGGGCTGGCGACACCGTATCATTCACTGACCTGTCCACTGCTTATGACGGCATCGCCTCATGGGCGTGGGACTTCGAGAATGATGGTGTTGTGGATTCGATAGTCCAGAACCCGACTCATGTGTTCCCGGCAGCTGCGCTCTATATAGTGAACCTGACAGTGACTGACAATGATGGCAGCTCTGCGTGGGTCATAAGGAGCATACCCGTCAACATAAGCATCGGAGCTCCGATAATATTCGGTGTGGGCGCTACAGGCATAACCAACGTGACTGCGAACATCACCTGGGGCACTGACCAGGGTGCGGACTCCCTTGTGGAGTATGGTCTTGGTCCTTTGACACTCGCCTCGAGCGCGTTTGACGGCTCTTTTGTCTTCAGCCACAACCTCGTGCTTGTCGGCCTTACGCCTAACACCACATACTATTATAATGTCACATCATGCAACATGTTTGCTGCGTGCACGACCGTGGGCCCGTTCAGCTTCACGACCCTCGCGAGTGCTTCTGCTGACGTGACTCCGCCTGTCGTGAGCCTTATGCTCCCTGCTGACGGCTCGACAGATGCTGATGGCAATGTGACCGTGCAGTATGGTGTGACTGATGATCTGGCTGCTTTGATGTCTTGCGACGTCTACTCTAATACTAGCGGTGCCTGGGCTGTTGATGCTGCTGGTCAGTTGACTGCGAATGGCGGTACCAACGCTTTCAGCTATGTTGGCTTGTCTGACGGGCTGTATAGGTGGAATGTCATGTGCAGCGATGGCACTAACTCTGCTTTCGCGGCTGCTGACTTCACTTTCAGGGTCAACATGAGTGCTCCTGGAGATGTCACTCCACCTGTCGTGAGCCTTATGCTTCCTGCTGATGGCTCGACAGACATCGATGGTAATGTGACTGTGCAGTATGGTGTCACTGATGACATGGCTGCTATGCTATCGTGTGATGTTTACTCTAACACCAGCGGTGCCTGGGTGGCTGATCTGGCTGGCCAGTTGACTGCGAATGGCGGCACAAACACTTTCAGCTATGTTGGCTTGTCTGACGGGCTGTACAGGTGGAATGTCATGTGCAGCGATGGCACTAACTCTGCTTTCGCGGCTGCAGACTTCACCTTCTGGGTGAATACCAGCTCTCCGGGCAGTTCACCGGTCGTTACGGCTTCAGCATTACCGACATCAGGCGACCTTCCGCTTGTTGTCCAGTTCAACGCGACTGTTGTCGGCGGAGACCTTCCGCTCTCATTCGCATGGGACTTCGACAATGACGGGGCAACCGACTCGACAGCGCAGAACCCCATCTACATATACAATGTAGCCGGGACTTACACTGCTGTCGTGAACGTATCTGATGTTGACGGCGATTGGGACACTGACAACGTGACCATAACAGTGACTGCAGACACGCATGATATCGCGGTGACTTCGATAACAGACTCCAAGGTCGGCTCTACAGCATACCTCTGGGACCTGATAGACGTCACGTCAAATGTCCAGAACCAGGGTACTGCAGGCGAGACAGTGACTGTCCAGCTTGAGGTTGACGGCGTTGTCGTGAACTCGACATCTGTCGCGATAGCTGCCGGGGCGACTGTCCCTGTGGCCTTGAGGTATACTGCCACCACTGCTGCCTTCAACACAGTCATCATGAGGGCTGTGCCTGTTCCGGGCGAGACAGACCTTGCTGACCAGTCCAGGTCGACGAGCATAAGGGTCTGGTCTGTAGAGGACATCGTTAGCAACAGCACAAGGGAGATATTCCTATCATCTAGTGTTGTGCTTGCTGGCGGCGCACTGTCTGCGTTCCTGCCTGTGCAGAACAGCTATGGGCTGCAGAGCTTCGATGACCTGAGGGTCGAGCTCTGGTCAAGCGATCTCGGCGCGTTCACCCTCCTGAGCCCACAGGTCCAGCTTGTAGACCTTGCCGGCGGAGCCTTCGCGCTTGTCCAGTGGGACATGACAGCGGTGACCCCAGGGGTCTACGTCATGAGCGCAAGCCTGGGCAACAACGAGATCGATCGGACAGAGATAACCTCGAAGATCGTGACTGTCATTTAATTTTTTTATTTTATTATTGATCATTGTCGATTATGGGCAATACTAATTTTTTCATGTTTTTCATGTTCATCACGGGAAAAGTGTTAAGGGTTTAGACATGCTTGAATGAAGTAAGGAAGCAAAACGCAATAAACAATCAAAAGGTTGGAAAAATGAAATCAAGAATGTTTCAGATCGGAATCTGGGCGTTGTTCCTTGTAGTGCTCAGCGGGTTCGCTGCGGCACAGGTATGTCAGGGGACCCTTAGCGCGCCTACAAAGGAAGTCTATGTTGGGTCTGACTTCAACGTGACTTTCTTCAACGCAGAGCTTAACTCTACAGGCGGGACCATCACATTGGGCCTGCCGCCAGAGATATCACTGATCAGCGGCACGAATCCCGTGTCTCCCATCAGCCCTTTGACCGCCTACCGGTGGACTGTTAGGGCGGGCTCTGCAGGGACTTTCAGCATCAATGTCACTCTCGAGAGCGGTGGCGTGAACTGCACCAAGCCCTTCAGCAGCATTATTGTCAATCCAGTTCCTGCCCCTATAATCGTGCCGGCAATCACCAACCTCGGGACGCTGGTCATAAACCAACCTACCACCGTCCAGGTCAACCTTACCAATGTCGGAGGGACTGCGAGCCTCGTGAGAGGCATCGTGAGCGCGAACAGCGGCAGTCCTGTCGTGACTGACTCATTCGAGTACGCTCCGCTGGCCAACAGCACGACTGTCTCGAGATCGCACACCTTGACGCCTCGCTATTGCGGCGTCGATTCGGTGACTGCTTATGTGCAGAATATCCGTGACGCTAATGGATATGATGTCGCCCCTGTCCAGGTCAGTGATTTCTTCACTGTCACCGGGAGCAACGTTGCTTTCACGACAATAGGCGCCACCAGCCCTGTGAATCAGGGTGACAGCACGACCTTCAGCTTCACAGTGAGGAACATCGGCTCGATGGACGCTGCCAACGTGCAGGTCCAGATGCTCGTCGACGGCAGCTCAGTCACCACCGTGAGTGTCGGTGCATTGGCTGTCGGCGCTTCAGCGTCCGGCTCTTATGCTTACAGCACTGCTGGCCTCTCTAACGGGACGCATACTGTCGTCTTCAGGGTCAGCGGCGACCGTGAGTGCAGTTCAGTCAACAATGAGGTGAGCACGGCTTTCAGCGTGGTCGGCGGCACAGTGTCTCCTTTCTGCGGCGACGCTGTCTGCAACGGCGGAGAGACCTGCTCTTCATGTCCTGGCGACTGCGGGACCTGCCCGTCATCTGGCGGTGGCGGCGGTGGCGGAGGCGGTGGCGGTGGCGGTGCCGGCAAGATATACATACTTGTTCTCACGCCTGAGAACCCTATAAAGTCGCTGCATCTGGCTACTGGCGATACAGTCAAGTACTATTATGACAACAAGGATTACTCCTTTGTCTTCAGGTATGTCTACTCTGACAAGGCGAAGATGGGCGTCTCTCAGTCCACCAGCTACAAGGAGTACACGCTTGACGAGAACAAGAAGTACAACCTGAACCTCAACGATGATCCCCAGTCTGATCTCGGCATACTGCCGTCTCAGCTGCATCTCGGCGCAGGGAACTTCACGTTCGAGCTGCTCAACATACCTGAGAGGAAGCCGATCATAACCCTTCCGTTGCTGCCCAAGAAGAAGACGGTGGCTCCTGCTGAGACAGAGGCGTCTGCTGAGCTCGAGTCGCAGCCCGGGGAGGTTGAGCCTGAGGAGGAGAGCTTCTCCGAAGGTGTGCTCGACTTCATGGAGTCATTGACTGTCAAGAGCTCTGCCCCTCTGTGGGCGGGAATAGGAATTGCTTTGCTCATACTTGTGGCAGGCCTTGTCATCTATTGGCTGGTCACGAGGAAGGAAGAGTGATTCGTGATTTTTTGTTTTTTTTCTTCTTAATACTGGGTGCTAATTGTGATTGAAGATGAGTGATGAACGACAGGAGCGGCAGTCTCTTCCCGTGCACATGGCGGTGGCGGCGGGTATACTTATTACTGCAGTCGTTGGAGCTACTGCAGGCGTGGTGTATAGAGGAAAGATGGGGGATGAGCAAGCTCAAGCTCAGCAGCCAGCTAATGTCTCTGTTGAAAGTCCTTTCCTGCGTCCCGCAGCAGAAGACCTGAACAGTGACACCTTGCCTGACATGGTCCTCTATCTTGGTGGTGGCAGGAGAGTGCCGTTGTATGGCTTTGGTCAGCTTGATGGTGGCAGCCCTGCGGCATATCATCCGGCAGACTTCATGAGAGCGCAGTTCCCAGATTCTCCTGTAGATTACGATAGCATAGAAGCCAGGTTGAATCGATGATTTTTTTGTCTGATTATCCTTTTCCAGGGGGTTGGTATTATCACGCAGAAAAGCATTGACGACATCTTCAGGCTGCATGTCTTAGGGGCGGGCAACTATTTTTCTGAGAGCCATTCCACTGTCTCTTTTGTCGTCCAGACAGGCGACAGGCAAATCCTTGTTGAGGCGCCTGCCGAGATAGTGCGGAAGCTGGGCGAGTACAGGGCGTGCATCAAGGACAAGATAGGTGGGGGTGCTGGTGTTCTTTTCGGGATAGATGATATTGTTGTCGACAACCTTAATGATATAATAGTCACCCACATGCATGGTGACCATTCTGCAGGTCTGGAGGATATCGGCTGGTACAAGATGTTCATCCAGGACCGCCCTATATTCGACCGCAAGACCAACAAACCTATTCCAAGTAGGAGGCCGAATGTATATGGCACTGCTGGTGTGATAGAGGACCTTGTCGCCCGTGTCGATGCCACTCTGACGCGCGCTTCAGGCATGCCTCCTGATGCATTCTATAATTTTGTCCCTATTGAGCACAGCGGGCTGATATTCAGCGTAGGGTTGGACCCTGTTAAGGTGGATGTGATTCCGACTTATCATGGTCTCGGCCCTGGCAGGAGCTTTGCTATAAAGCTCACTTATCAGGACAGGGTGGTCTCGTATTCAGGCGATACGCGCTTCGACAGCAATCTGATAGAGGAGTTGAGCCATGCTGATCTGATTGTCCATGAGTGTGATGTGAATGGTTTTGTGCATACTACTCCTGATGACCTGGTCAGGTGGGCTGGTAATAACCCTGAAGCTGCCAGCAGGCTGTATGTCTGCCACTATCCTGCAGCGAATATACCCCTGGAGAGGGGTCTGAGGCCTCTTGAGGTGCCAGGCTTCATCGATGTCATCAAGGCAAGATAGCATCGTAGCAGCCGACATCTGCAGCATGGCAGCTGCCATCGCTCTAGCGTCGGTTGCTGAGAGAAGTGGAAACCGGCATCATTGCCAGCGATACGCAGTCAGGCGTGAGCCTCTCGCGCAGGGCCATAGACTTCTTGCCGGCAAAGCGTATTAGCAGCATGGCAGCTGCCGGACCCTTGCGAGAGTTAGGACCTGGCTTTCTTACTCTGTTATCCCGAAACTGCTACACACATCGAAACTGCTACACAGTCTTTAGGTCTTCCCAGACTTCTCTAGGTGTTTTATAGTTAAGGCTCATATGAGGTCTTTGTTCATTATAATGTGAT
>Ga0180009_10005406_pt1 | contig 13697 bp, 10 predicted proteins | sample OS_PC_MetaG_FD_123537 | JGI IMG/M metagenome (GOLD analysis project Ga0180009, IMG submission 123537) | Groundwater microbial communities from the Aspo Hard Rock Laboratory (HRL) deep subsurface site, Sweden - OS_PC_MetaG | ecosystem: Environmental > Aquatic > Deep subsurface > Groundwater... | reverse complement strand
TCCCCCTTGGAGGGGGTCGCCGGCCATGAAAGATTCGGCCAAATAATCCAGGCAAGTTCCGTTAATCACGACGCGGGGCTTTCCAGCAGCGTTAATCAAAGGCCGGCCGGCAGCATTGCCCAGAACGTAAACTGCGCCTCCCTTGGCGCCATACAGGAAGGTCTGTCCCACATCTCCATAAATGACCATCTTTCCCGACTTCATGATCTGGCCCAATTGATCCTGGGCGTTTCCGTGAACAAATATTTCCAGGCCGTCAATCCCCGACCCCAAATAATCTCCCGAACTCCCGTACACGTCAAGGTGCACATTCTGAGTTCCCGGCCCCAGGCCACAACCGAAAAATCGCTGTCCCTGGCATCCATACACGGTGAATCTCTTCCATCCCATATGATAGGCTTGGATCAGCAGGGAGGCTACGCTTTCTTCCCCTTCCGCGGCAAATCCCCGCGCATCCACGATGAGCACCCTTTCTTCCTCGTTGGGCTTTCTGAGCGTATCCCGTCCTTGCCCATCGATCCGCCTCATCGCTCCTCTGCGGTTTGAACTCAAAACCGATGCCGAAGAAAAGAGCTTATCCAACCCCTCCAGCAAAATTTCCTGGAGACAGTTTCTCCGTTTGTTCCCCGGGTCATAACGCAGGTCTAAGAAAAGAGTTAAAATTTCTATGGCCAACACCCGGGCTGCATCACTGGCGCTGGCAACCTGGACGATCTCGTGGCAAAATTCCCTAAAAAATTCATAATCCCACCCGGGAAGCTGAGCTTTAAAGAATTGAAAAAAAGAATGTCCATCACCCCCGCGCAATTTTTCGGCCACTTCTTTGCGCAGGGTTTCCCTTTTATCGGGCTGGAGGGCTCGGGGAATTTGGTCCCACGGGATTTGGTCTTTGGGGGCAGAAAGGACTTTCCCAAACTTGTCAGTACAGGTCAGCACCTTGCCTGGGACACCGTTCCCGCCTTCCCGGATAGAAAAGATAAATGCCCCCCCGTCGGTGTAGCTTCCTCCCCTGGCGTTCCAATATTTATCTGCAATGCTGTGAAAGCGGGCATCATCGCGGGACAGGCTCTGAAGAGTAGCATCAATGGCCTGCTTCTCCGAACAGATTAAGCCAATCTGAACCTGGCCCTCGGATAGGGCGAAGACCTGGGGCCTCAGCATCGCGGTGTCGGTGATACCGATGAGCTGAAAACATCTTTGATAGGAATCATTCCGGGCAATGATGAAGAACCAGGGCCCGTCCGGCGACCCATGGATATGCCTGGCCAGGATTTCCCGGTAGATTTTCTGTTTGGCAACGGGCAAACGGTCAAAATCCAGCTCCGCAGTCGGTGCCAAAGCCTCGATGATATACTCCAGCGGGTAACCGTACACCCGGTTCCAAAGGTCAAAAAGTAATACCGCGACTTCCGTATCCGTGAGGAAAAGGGGAACTAAATTCCACTGGCGGAGATATTCGCAGACGGAATGATAATTGGCAAAGTCTCCATTATGCACCAAGGCTTCATCCATCCCGATGAAGGGATGAGCTCCACCCGGATGCCAGACTCTGCCTTTCGTCGGATATCTTTGGTGGGCGATCCAGATGTGGGCTCGGCAATTTTCCAGTTTATAGTATTGGGCTGCTTGTTCGGCATACCCAACAATCTTCAGAATCATCATGTTGCGGCCGTGGGATAGGACAAAAGCCTTCTTTTCCCCGAGGGAGGCGTAAAATTTCTGGTTGAGTTGAAAGCTATTTTGAAAAATAAACTCGTCTTCCACCTGGCGAAGTTCCATGTCCAGGAATTGATTGCTGACGGCAAAGTCTCGCAGTGCTTCCTTCTTAACCCGTACAAAATAGCGGTAAACATCGGGTGGTTTCACTTCCAAGCCATCAATTTCCCGATAATCGCCGACCGTAGGAATTCGCGACCCGTGATGAACTTCCAGGAAAGGCTCGATGAACGATTGTTCCACTGCCAAGCGAGCCTCGGGGTCCAGAAAGGCGATCTGGAGCAAATAATCTTCCTCCATCACCTGTTCGGAGATACCCAAGTCTTCTGCGCAGAGACCTACAGCGGCAATCCCTCCTCCCTTTCCATTGCCCCGGTTGTGCATCTGGCGGGAGGGTTCGATGATTTGGCAGCCGCTCACCGGAATGGAACTGGCAAACCCCGTCACCCCGCACCCTCCCTCTTCCTCGGCCTTCCAGCGTGGACATTCCGGGATTTCTTTGACCATTTCTCCCCGAGAGGCGATGACTTTCTGGACATTTTCCCAATGGTTATTCATGGCAAACTCGTTTTCCACAATCATTGGCCCCAGAGGTCACAGAGATTACCGAGAAGAAATAGGATCAAAAATGTTTTTACAATTTCTAATCTTTGCCTTTTTATATTTTTCTTTCTTTCATCTCTGTGATCTCTGTGTTCTCTGTGGCAAAAAAAAATTAAAAACCTCTTTGGCCATTCCCCCGCAACAAAAAGGACCTAATATCGTCGTCTCGTAAATCCTCCTGTTGATAATCCAGGTGCATCAAGAGGTCCGTTCTTCCCACCAGCTCGCCAATATTTTTTAAACCCCAAAGTTGCATCAGCGCCACCAATTGTTTTCTCCAGGCGGCGTAGAGATTGATGATGCGCTGCAAACCCCACTCTACGTCCACCAGATTGGAAAGTTCAGGGTCCGTGGTGGCAATTCCCCGCGGACACCCCTGGCCGCTTTCACAATTGCGGCAGCGGATACATTCCAAGGCAACCAGGTCTGCCGTGCCAACCACCACCCCGTCCGCGCCTAAGGCAATTACTTTGGCAATATCATAGGCCGTACGTATTCCTCCGCTGGCGATCAAGGTTACCTGGTCGCGAATTCCTTCTGCCAGCAGGAAACGATGAACCTTGGGAATGGCATATTCAATCGGCATGGCGATGTTCTTTTTGGCGATATCGGGCGCAGCTCCGGTTCCTCCATAACTTCCATCCAGGTGGATGATGTGCGCGCCAGCATAGTAACTTCCCACTGCCACCATGTCCACGTCCGTCGGGGTGGAAACTTTCACCGCCACCAGGCAGCGTGTATTTACTTCTTTAATCCAGTCTATATGCTTCTTGTGGTCTTCCACGGAATAAACGCTATGGAAGGGAAAAGGAGAGAATAAAGAACTTCCCGCCACAACTTCGCGCATGCGGGCCACAGCCGGGGTCACTTTATCACCCAGAAGATGTCCTCCCAGTCCAGGTTTGGCACCCTGGGCATATTTCAACTCCACCAGACGTACCCGCTGGATGGTTTCTTCCCGTACCCCAAATAACCCCGTGGCCACCTGGGTAATCATGTGGTCATCATACCTTCGCAAAGGTTCAGGGTAACCCCCTTCGCCGGTGCAGGTAAAGGTGTCCCAAGCTTCAGCAGCCCTGGCCCGGGATAACATGGTATTGATACTCACCGACCCGAAAGACATCCCCCCACCATAAAAAGGAACGCCGATCCGAACCTGAGGCCGGCCATCCAACCTGCGATTCAAAACGATTGCTGTGGACACCTCTTCTTCTTTTTCACTCAGGGAGGAGGACCTATCTCCTTGAGCTGGAAGGCGCAACCTTATCCGGTCAAAACCCCCTCCGGAACGGCCCATCCGATACTCCAAGTCAGCATAAGGTACCTCGCCGGTCTCGGCCTGCCGCCAGGTAGATAAAAGAAGATCTGCCGGCCAGCGATAATCCTTCAGGGCCTGAAGATTAGGATTGAGGACCATCCGCAATGCCGCTTGGGGACACCGATCGATGCAATAAAATTCCTTGCTCGCGCAGGATGGACCAAGGCATAATTCATCTTTGGGAGCCAGCATTTTTTTGCCCAGACGAATGTGCACGCCCATCGGGCAAAGATCGGCGCATTGCCCGCAATGGATGCAGGCCGGACCACGGTGAATTTTATATTTACCGATGGGATTACGGAAACGCGAAGGCGTCCGCCTGATCTCAGGAGGCCAGGGCATGAATAATCTCTTCTCTCAGCGCAGATTTTTTGACGGGTTCACCGAATATCTGGCTGAAGGTTTCCTTTTCAATCTCTTCCAGAAAAATCGCCCGGCCCACTTCCCCCCGAAGTCGGCGGATATCTCGCAGGCCCATCGCTCCCAAAACCTCGAGGAGTTGTCCATGCCAGGCGGCTATCAAGTTCGTGATTCTCTGTCGGCCCCAATCGGGGTCAATCTTCTCCACTTCCACCGGGCAACTCATTCCCCGGCCACATTTTCCGCATAACCGGCATTCCCAGGCTAAGAGAAGGGGAATTTCAATGGAAACGGCATCTGCCCCGCAGATGATCGCCTTGGCCACGTGTTCAGCCATGGCGATTCCACCTCCGAAGATCAAGCTCAATCCGTCTCTTTTTTCTTCCTTTACCAAACGAAGATGGATACTGCGGATCAAATCTTTGATAAAGCGGGGTGAAGAAGTCTGGCGCTCCCTTCCCCTTTCATCCGCCAAGAGGTGAAGCACCTCGATTCCGGCCCCTTCCAGCGCGACAACGTTTTCCTCGGACTGGGGATCCTGGATAAGTCGAACCGAAACGACGACTCCTGGATTGATTTTTTTGATCTCTCTTACTCTTTCCTCGACTTCTGCGGTAGACGTAAAAGAAACCTGGACCATCCTTACCCTGGTTATCATTGGAACCGGGCTTGGCAGTGGCCCGGAGGGTAACAGGGGAATAAGGTGACTGGCCAGCGGCCACAAGTCTTCTTCCATGTCTTCCAATCTGATGACCATCAAAGTATTCGTTTCGCGGGCCGCTTGGGCTAAAGCCAAACGAACGGAGGAGTTGAAAGAATGGAAGGGAAGAAGATCAAAAATGATGGGAATGGATATTTCTAACCCAGGTCGAAAACGCCTCTATTCCTTCCTGCTGAATATTATCTTCCAAGATAAACCGGTGTACGCGATCTTCTTCTATGCCAATGGCGCTCAAAATTCTTTGGGTATAACGAACCCTACCCATTGCTCTTTGACTGCCTACTATGTAGTGGCATCTCCCTTCGGGGCATCCAAAGATCGCCACTCCATCCGCCCCCCTTTCTAAAGCTTTGGTTGCGTGGAAAACCTCCAGCTTCCCGGAACAGGGCAAGGCGATTTTCTTAAGGTCGATACAATCCGATCCGTTCAATTCTTTTAAGATCGGGGTGATCCTCTCCGCCTGATGGTGACAAAAGAAAATGGTAATTTGAGCGTTCTTCATCTTCTGAGTCAATCGTTAAAATATTCGTAAGGAAATTTTTCTTTCCCTCCCCTATTCTATCTTCCTCTGACCCTTTATTTATAGGATGGGGAGGTACTTCTCGATTTCGTACGAGGTGATCTGGATGCGATAGCGGTCCCATTCCACCTTTTTGTTCTCGATAAAGTGATCGAAGACGTGGTCTCCGAGGGCTTCTCGAACCAGTTTGCTTTTCTCGGTCAATTGAATGGCTTCACTGAGGCTTCCCGGAAGCTGTTTGATCCCCCTTCGTTCCCGCTCCTCCGCACTCATTTTGTAGACGTTTGCTTCCACCGGATCGGGCGGTTCAATTTTTTCTTCCATCCCCGCCAAACCTGCGGCCAGCATAACTGAGAAAGTCAAATAAGGGTTACAGGCCGGGTCCGGGCTACGGTATTCAATGCGGGTGGACTCTTCCTTTCCGGGTTTGTACATGGGAATCCGGATCAGGTCTGAACGGTTCCGTTGGGCCCAGGATAAATAAACCGGCGCTTCGTATCCGGGAACCAGGCGTTTATAAGAATTCACCCATTGACAGGTTATAGCCGTAAACTCAGGGGCGTATTTCAGCAGCCCTCCGATAAAATACCGGGCATTCTGGGAAAGGTTGTATTGCCCTTTGGGGTCGAAAAAAGCATTCCGCTTACCCTTGAACAAAGACATATGCGTGTGCATTCCGGACCCATTTTCTCCAAACAACGGTTTGGGCATAAAGGTAGCGTAAACCCCCTGCCGGTAGGCTACCTCTTTAACCACCAGGCGGTAGGTCATGACATTGTCAGCCATGGTGAGGGCATCTTCATAGCGCATATCAATTTCATGCTGGGAGGGAGCCACTTCATGATGGGAATACTCAATCTTCATTCCTAAGGCTTCGCAGAAAAGCACAGTCTCCCTGCGCAGATCAAGGGCCTCATCGCGGGGAATCAGGTCGAAATAACCGCCTTTGTCCAGAACCTCCGTTGAATTTGCATCCTTAAAATAAAAATATTCCAGCTCCGGCCCGACATAGTAAGTGAAACCCATCTTCTTGGCTTTATCTAAATTTTTCTTCAAAGTATACCGCGGGTCTCCCTCAAAAGGCTTACCATCGGGGGTGACGATGTCACAAAAAACTCTGGCCACGCCTTTTTCTTTGGGACGCCAGGGGAGGATAGCAAAAGTGGTTGGGTCCGGGATAGCCACCATGTCACTCTCATCAATGCGTACAAATCCTTCGATGGAAGACCCATCGAAACCGATCCCTTCAGCGAAGGCCTTCTCGATTACTTCCTTGGGGACGGAAAAACTCTTGAGGAAACCGAGTATGTCGGTAAACCAGAGTTTTATGAACTTTACGTCATTCTCTTCAATCATTTTCATTACTTTTCCGTAATCGCTTTTAGCCATTATCCTCCTCCTGTATTTTTATTTAAGAACAAAATCTCATGGTGAAGAACCCACTTAGGGCAAGTAACATTAAGGTTGACCTATTCTCTTTTTAGCCAGTGACCACCCGGGTTATGATGCATAATTCCTTCATTTTTTTCCTTAACGTGTTCCTGTTAATCCCTAACCTTTTCGCCGCCCGAACCTGGTTCCCTTTTTCTTCCTCCAAAACAAGGCCTATTAAGGCCTTCTCCACTTTTCCGATTATGTGTTCATGGATGCTTCCATTGCTTTCTGCCCCCAGCTGCTCTCTTAAATATCCGCGCACGATTTCTTCGAAAACCAAAGATGGAGGTCCCTCCCCGCTTCGGTCTCCCACATATCTCTCTTTCCCTAAGTTCAATGCCCTCGGATTTTTTAGATTGTCCTGGGGGAAAATCTTTTCGAGTATGCTTCGGACATTGCGATCTTCTTCGATCAGCAAAATTGCTCCCATCTTGCCCACTCCGGTTATTTTTTTACTATTCTTTTAAGCAATACCGATACCAACTGAACTATTACCATTACTTTTAAAAAATGTATAATTTTAATTAGTTATAATTTCATGGGGGAACTTAAAAAAATGGGAAAAGAGTTATTTCTTTTCGATCTTTGCTAATATTTTGAGCAGGTCTAATTATTATTGAGAAAATTATTCTAAAACTTGAGTATATCAGAAAGGTTAGCATTATGAATAGAAAATGGGCATGGTGCTTAAAATTCGGCAGTCAGCCGGATAGGATCTTTTAGCACTTTTCCAGCTCCTCGACGAGTTCCTGTTTCAGTTTCAGGATTACCTCTTCATCAGTCAATTTAGCCCCGCTTAAATCTTGAATATAAAAAACATCTACAACCTGGTCCACTTTAGTCGCAATTCTGGCACTCCAGATATTGAGGCCCAATTCGAAAATTTTCTGGGATATCCGGTATAGGAGTCCAGGGCGGTCGTGGGTGTAAATTTCAATGACGGTATAAAAATCAGAAGTTGTGTTATCAACTTCAACCTTGGTGGCCTGCCAGGAAGGTGGATAGTTCTGGAAAAGAGGAAGAACCATTGCCGCCACCAGTGAACTCACCTTGACATTTCCTTTAAGAACGTTTTTAAAATCTTCCTGGAGTTTCGTCCATCTGCGGGTTTGGGAAAGTCCTTCGTCGATCAAATTATGAACACGGAATCGGTCTACGGCAATGCCATTTTCCCAGGTGCTAATCTGGGCCGAGAGAATGTTCAAAAAATTAGCGGTCAAAACTCCAGAGATCTTGGAGAAGAGGCCGGGTTCGTCCCGGGCCACCACGGTCACTTCCTCACATCCTTCTTCTGGCTTCTCCTCACCTTCCAAAACCACTATTTGGTCAGTTAATTTTTCAGCCATGAGAATCTGCTGGGCAATGGACCACCCTTCTTGAACCGCATAATGTCTGGACGGAATGTTAACCAGATATTCCGCCACCTGCGGAGGGGGAACCTGCCCGGCAAGAAGGTCCATCACCTCTCTCTGAATTTTAATCAACCGGTCCTGGTCCTCCTGGCCGAGACCTTCTCCTTTTTCCAAAAGGTGCAGGGCCTTGAGAAAAAGTTCCCGCATCAGGGTGTCTTTCCAAGCTGTCCATGACGAGGGGCCGACTGCCCGGAGGTCCGCAAAACATAACAAATAGAGCATCCGCAGTCTTTCTCCGTCCCCTACGGTTTGGGCGAAACGAAAGATGAGGTTCTCGTCGTTTAAATCCCTCCGTTGGGCAATTTCGGCAAAGATCAAATGTTCTCGCACCAAGAACCGGAGAGTCTCGATCCTTGCGATTGAAAGTTGTAACCTTTCTCCGATAGCAGCGGTAATTTTTTCTCCGCGTTGGGCATGGGAAGATCCTTCGGCTTTTCCCAGGTCATGGAGTAGGGCCGCCAACTTTAATAGGCCGGGGTCTTTGATTTCCTTCATCAGCTCGCTGAACAACGGCCAGGGGTCTGTCTCCTGTTTTTTCTCCAGATTTTCTAACTCGCGCACGGCGTAAAGAGAATGAACATCTACGGGATAAATATGGTAGCGGTCATATTGTACATGGCAGTAGACTTGGTCAAACTCAGGGAGGAACTTTCTCAAAAAGCCGGTTTCCAGCATAATCTCCAAAACCCGATAAAGGTATCCAGGCTGCTCAAAAAAAGAGAGGAATGACTTGACCGATTCTTCGGCGCACCGAAACCGTTCTCCGACTGAATCCAAATGCTCGGTAATATTTTCTTTGAGGCGGGCTTCCATCTCCATCCCGTGACGATGGATGGTCTCAAAAGCCTTCCACAGGTGGAGAGGATTCCGGTCGAACCGAGCAGGGTCGGCCATAACCAGTTTGCCATGGTAGAGAAAGAATCCCGTGACAACTTCTGTTGGAGTTCCTCGCCCCCAATTCACCGGAAAAGCAGCTCCTTCGTTGAGACATTTTTCCAATAAGTTCTGAGAAAAGTGATAAACGTGGAGGGCGTGAGTAAAATATTCCTTCAAAAAGGATTCTGTGGCCATGAGGGAATTTTCTGCCCGGTACCCGAGGGCCCCGGCCAATGCTTCCTGGTCCTCGAAGGAAAGTCGATCTTCTTTCCTGCCGTGAAGGTAGTGGAGCTGGTTGCGCACTCGCCAGAGAAATTCAACCGCCCGGAAATAGGTTTGCCACTCTTTTTTGGAAAGCAAGGCATGTTCGGTCAGCTCCCCAGTGGCCTGGACATGATATTTAATCTTGGTGGCCCAGTAGGCTGAGTGATAATCCCTCAGTCCCCCTTTCCCCTCTTTCACATCCGGTTCCAGGACAAAAACAGAATCTCCATAATGTCGGTGCCTGACCTCAGATCTTCGCCGGATTTGCAGGATTACTTCCTGATCTTTTCCGGCCGGCAAAAAACGGGAAAACGTCTCTTGCCAACGCAGGAAAGTTTCCTTCTCACCCGCCACCCAGCGGGCATCTAAAAAGGAAAAAAAGAGGTCTAAATCTTTTTGCGCTGCCCGCAGGCTTTCCTTGGGGGTCTGAATCGTGTATCCCACAGTCAGGCCCCAATCCCAGAGCGGGTGAAGCACCGCACGAATCCATTCTTCAAGATCCTTCCCCTTGCCCGGGAGGTGAAGAAAAAAAAGGTCGATATCCGAGAAAGGGCAGAGCTCTTCCCTCCCGTATCCTCCCATAGCCAGTAAAGAAAATCCCAATCCCGTCGGTCGCAGCCCCCGCCTATCCACAGCTCTCCTAAAGAGCCGGCGAATCACGCTGTCCATTAAATTGGAGTGGTTCTGGCTGAATTCCACCGCCGAGATGCCTTCCTCGTGCCTTTTCTTCAGCCATTCCCGCCCTTTCTGGAAAAAGCGTTCAATGTCTTCAAGGTTGTCTTGACTCAATCCCATTTTTTCCTTGTGCCTTGCGCCTTGCGCCCAACGCCTTACGGTTTTATAACGCCCCTTCTCCCCTCTCCCCTGTTCGAATCCTAACCGCTTCTTCTACAGGTATAACAAAAATCTTTCCATCCCCGATCTTTCCGGTCTTTGCTGCTTTGGCAATGGTTTCCACCACTCGGGTGACAACCTGATCCGGAACCACCACTTCGATCTTAACTTTTGGCACTAACTCGACTACATATTCCGCACCTCGGTAAACTTCTTTGTGCCCTTTTTGCCTTCCGAACCCCCTGACTTCGGTTACAGTCATCCCCTGCACGGCGACTGCGCTGAGGGCGGTTTTCACTTCATCCAACTTAAAAGGTTTAATGATAGCCTCGACTTTTTTCATTTTTTCCCCCCCATTATATTGTGGATTTCGGAATATAGATTGCGGCCGGTAATATCTGCATTTTAATTCCGTAATCCGAATTTGGCAATCCGAAATTAAAAGTTGTATCCTGTTTCACTATGCTGGCTCAAATCCAGACCCATCTCCTCTTCTTCTTCACTGACCCTTAAGCCCATGGTCCAGTCCAAGATCTTCAAAATGATCAGAGTCATCAAAAAGGCGTAAATCCAAGTAGCAGCCACAGCCAAGACTTGGACTCCCAGAAGCCCTGGATTCCCCCAAAAAAGCCCATTCTCTCCAGCCTCATTGATCGCTTTGGAGGCAAAAAGCCCGGTAGCCAGAGCTCCCCAAGTACCGCCCACACCATGGATACCGACCACGTCCAGGCTGTCGTCATATCCGAACCTATTCTTACTGAACACCCCCAGGTAACAGAGAATTCCTGCAACCAATCCGATTAACAAAGCTGGCATAGGACCGACGAAACCCGAAGCTGGCGTGATGGCTACGAGTCCTGCCACCGCTCCACTCGCCGCCCCAAGGGTAGTCGACTTACCTTTATAAATCCATTCGGCCACTGCCCAGGAAAGGGCCGCCCCGGATGTGGCAATATGGGTAACTACAAAGGCATTGGCACTCAATTTTCCAGCGGCAATGGCGCTTCCGGCGTTAAACCCGAACCAGCCGAACCAGAGGATGGCCGCACCGGTGATGGTCATGGGCAGATTATGAGGAGCCATAGGCTCCAAGCCAAAACCCTTGCGTCTTCCCACCATCAACGCAGCTGCCAGAGCTGAGATTCCCGAACTAATGTGTACCACGGTTCCCCCAGCAAAATCCAAAGCCCCCATTTTCCGGATCCACCCGCCCACTCCCCAGACCCAATGGGCCATCGGATCATAAACCAGCGTGGCCCACAGAACGGTAAAGACGATGAAGGTTTTAAACTTCATACGTTCCGCAATTGCGCCGGTGATCAATGCCGGAGTGATGATGGCAAACATGCCCTGGTAGATCATAAAAACCTGGTGGGGAACCGTGGCCGCATAATCTGGGTAGGGGTCGAGGCCAACCCCGTTCAATCCAAACCAGGACAGATTTCCGATGATCCCGCCTACGTCGGGCCCAAAAGCTAAGCTGTAGCCGAAAAGAATCCATTGCACCGTAATGATGGCAATGATGATAAAGCTGTGCATGATGGTTCCCAGTACATTCTTAGCCCGAACCATTCCTCCGTAGAAAAGGGCCAACCCCGGAGTCATCAATAGGACGAGGGCTGCGGAAATAAGCATCCAGGCCGTATCGCCGGTATCTATTTTAGTCGTAGCGCCTATTTTCGCCTGATCCTGGGCCAGAACAATGCCTGCCGAATAAGCCAAACTCAAACCAATCAAACCAGCGACGACGAATGTAATGAACGTCCGTTTCATATCTCCCCCCCGCGAATTTAATAACTCAATGTTTTAATGACCTGGTGCCTTAATGGCTCATTTATTTAATGACCCTTAAATTATTATCAACTCCCATGCCAGTCAGGCATAAATTCTCCCGGTGTGTTAAATAACTTTAAAAACTATGGACTTGTTGATTTACACGGCGAACAATTAGGAATAAAGGATTGTGCAGCTTTTAAACAGAGAAAAGAGATAAAGATGAACGGCTCGCCAAACTCTTTTAGAAAAAACCGGGCATTAGAACGACCTGCTGGCTTTTCACCAGACTGGGCGAAATAGAGGCAGACCTGCTGATACTTTATTCTTGGGGGGAGACTTCCGTTCCTCTTGCAATGATCTGAAAAAGTTCTTGGGAGGCTTTTTCGAAAGAACCTGGAGGAACATTAGGATGGATGGTAGAAAGCTTGATCTCCAACCGAGTTTTTTTCTGGCCGGCCGGTTTTACCGTGATCTCAGTAGAAAAACGCTCCTGATGATGGTCACTTTTAAAAAAACCGCGGATAATGACCTTGTCGCTTCCGAGGCGCACGACTCGAAAAGAGTTCCCTTTTTGCTTTTGGGCATACTCTTGGAGGGACGAGTTCAACTTGGGGTGGAATGACTCAAAATCCATGGAATAAGTGTTGAAAAATTTATCTTTTACAATCTTTTCTTCCGGTATGATTTGTAGGCTTACACAGGAATTGAATAAAAGGCAAAAAACTGTGCAAGAAAAAAAGAGCCGGTTCTTTATTCTGGGTTCCAAAGCTTTTAGAAGGAGCTTAAGTTTTAAATTTTTCATTTCCAATTGCACCAAAAACCTCCCGCCGGGCGAACAGTTTTAAATCTTTTTCTCTATATCACAATTTTAAAAAAAATACTAAATCTCTTGTCATCCTCCCTGTTATTCATAAATTCAGATCTTGGAAAGAATTAAAAAACCCGGCCTCCCGCGGAAGGCCAAATGTTTCCGCTTTCCACTCCAATAGAAATCCTTTTATGTCCAAAAAGGTTCTTTTCTTTCAAACTGCCATGATTTCTATCTTCTGAACCACTGGTATTGATAGAACAATTAATTACTCAGGGTTGGCATTAAACTGGCATTATCTATAGGTAAAAATTTCATTACTACAAGAGGACAATTTATGGGAAAGATAATTAGAGTAAGTTTTATCTGTTCCGCCATAATCTTATCTCTTAGTAGTTGCTCCTCTTTGGGTACTTTATTAAGCACCGGGATAACCCTAAACCATTATTCCGGCGGACCAATTTACAATTTAAACCCTATGAGCAAGGAAGATAGTTTTGCTTTTCCCGCACCCGAGAAAAAGGACTATGCCCAATCTATTTACAATTTGGACCAGTCGTTATTCCCGTTGGCCAAGAAAAATACAAAGAACTATGTTCACGCAATTGCCCTTGCGAGACCGACTGATACCCTTACATTGAAAGTCATTTCCGGTTTAGTAATAGGTCAAAACCCATTTGAAGACAACTCCTCATATTGGGGTTTAGAAAAATACAAAGAAGCCGATATCTTTAACCACCTCAGTGTTGCCCTTGAATTGAAGTTAACGTTCTAAAATTTACCGCCTTCATTTTAATCTTGGAATTTTTTTAAATAATTTCATTAAATTTAATAGGACGCAGATTTACGCAGATAACCGCAGATAATTATTTTCTTTTTAGTTTATCCTGATAATCTGTGTACATCCGTGTCCAAAAAGGAATTTCCTATACAACAGCATTTTTTCAGCCCATAATATTTAGACTATTAAGGATTATTGACTGTATGTTACATTTACCATAGAGCTACAAGTTTAGCAAGTTACAGGGCCGAAAGGCTGACAAGAGTTTCCACAT
>Ga0180009_10005405_pt1 | contig 13698 bp, 15 predicted proteins | sample OS_PC_MetaG_FD_123537 | JGI IMG/M metagenome (GOLD analysis project Ga0180009, IMG submission 123537) | Groundwater microbial communities from the Aspo Hard Rock Laboratory (HRL) deep subsurface site, Sweden - OS_PC_MetaG | ecosystem: Environmental > Aquatic > Deep subsurface > Groundwater... | reverse complement strand
TACTTCTATGTCTCAATTCGATACTCTTAAAATCCCCTGGCTAAAAAATAAAAGTTTAATCTTCTCCGGGTTATCTCATTCGTAAATTTATGGCTTATTCCTTTCCGTGAAAATCTATGTTTAAGTTTATTATTAAAATTCAACTATTTGCTCCATTACTGAAAGAAATAAATTCTTTTAATCTGGGCTTCGGCTTGATTTTGCAAGCGCGACTTGTTCCGCTTGAAATCATCGACCAGTTTTTCTATTTCGGCCTTGGCTTGTTCCTTGCTGTATGCCATGTTTCCAACATTATACCCTATCGGCAAAAAAATTGGCACAGGAGCTTTCAAAATGTTCCATCCTCTCGGTTTGCCCGGAGGCGCTTGCCAAAAAGGCGCCAATCTGTTACTTTCAACCGTGATGAATTCCATTGCCAACGGAGGTTTCTAATGAAAAAATATTCATGTCTTTTCCTGATCCTGGCTCTGGCCGCTCTGGCGCCGCTTGCAGCCCAGGGGCCGGTTAAATTTATCGATAGCGGCATCATGCAAATGGTGAAGGCGGAACTGTTGAAGAAATATGGGGAAAGCGAAAAATTCCGCATCGAGCGCGGAGTCAGCCAGGTGGCCGATTTATGGCGCGCCACCGATGGCAGCAGCGAAGCGTTCACCGCCTTTTGCCTGGAGAGTTTCGTGGCCGACGGGGCAGCGCTGGAAGCCTTCTTTAAAAAATTGGAGTTTTACAGCGAAGCCCTGGGCGGTCATTTCAACGAGATGTCACTGGACAAGGACCAGCCGGTGGACCTCGACTGGGGAGAGATCACGCCGATCGATATCGCCATGAACGGGTACAACCCGGCCGCTCACGTTTCCGAGGACTTGTTCCAGAGCAAGCTGGCCTTCATCTCGCTGCTCAATTTCCCCGTCTACAGCCTCCAGGAAAAGGACGGATTGGGAGTCAATTGGAACCGGCGGCAATGGGCCTACGCCCGCATGGGCGGCAGCAACACCACCCGCCTGCCGGCCGAAGTGAACCAGGCCATCAGCGCCAAGATGGCCGCTGCCGGACGCTACATCTCCGATTACAACATCTTTATGGGCTCTCTGCTCGGTCCGAACCTGAAAACCCACTTCCCGGCCGACATGAAGCTGATCAGCCACTGGGGACTGCGCGACGAGCTCAAGGCCCGCTACGCCGACAAACAGGGACTGGTCAAGCAGCACGCCATTTACCGGGTGATGGAGCGCATCGTCCGCCAGGAGATCCCGGCCGTGATGATCAACTCGAACCGCTACCAGTGGAACCCGTTCAGCAACTACGTATATGACCAGGGCCAGGCCGTGGAGGTGGAAAGGGAGGCCGACGAGCGCTACAAGACATTCCTCGACACCTTCCAGGCCATGCGCCTGATCGACGCCTACAGCCCACTCTATCCCAACCACATCAGCCGCAGCTTCGACGTCGGCCGCGAGATCCCCGAAAAGGAGGTCGAAGCCATGTTCCGCGAACTGCTGTCCTCACCCCAGGTTAAAAAGGTGGCGGCCCTGATCCGCAAGCGCCTGGGCCGCAAATTACAGCCCTTCGACATCTGGTATCCCGGGTTGCGTACCGGTTCCAACGTACCCGAGGAGGAACTGGACAAGATCGTCCGGGAGAAATACCCCGACGCCGCCGCCTTCGAGAAAGACCTGCCCGACATTCTGATAAGGTTCGGCTTCAGCCCGGAACGAGCCGCCTATATCTCCTCCAAGATCCAGGTCGACGCGGCCCGGGGTTCGGGCCACAACGCTCAGGCCCAATCCAAAAAATTCAAGTCCAGGCTGCGCACGCGCATCCCGGCCGGAGGCATGAACTACAAAGGCTTCAATATCGCCTTGCATGAGTTCGGCCACGCAGTGGAGAACGTTCTCGACTTGTACCTTATAGATTACTATTCCCTGGCCGGAGTGCCCAACAACGCCTTCACCGAAGCCTTCGCCTTCATCTTCCAGGAGCGCGACCTGGAGATCCTGGGAATTCCCGAAATCGACCCGCGCCAGAAGGAATTGAAGGTTCTGGATACTTTCTGGAACGCCTATGAGATCATGGGGGTCTCGCTGGTGGACATGAGGGCCTGGCACTGGCTCTATGACCACCCCCAGGCCACACCCGCGCAACTGCGTGAGGCAGTCGTGGCCATCGCCAGGGAAATCTGGAACCAGTATTTCGCGCCGGTTTTCGGGAAGCGCGACCAGGTGATCCTGGCCATCTATTCGCACATGATCGACTACACCCTCTACCTGCCCCATTATGCCCTGGGCAACGTCATCCAGTTCCAGTTGGAGGACTATCTGCGCGATAAGGTGCTCGGCCCGGAGATGGAGCGCATGTGCCTGGCCGGCAACATCATGCCCCAGCAATGGATGAAGAACGCCGTGGGCAGTGAAATATCGGTCAAGCCCATGCTCAAAGCCGTAGACCGCGCTTTAAAAATCGCAAAGCAATGACAATCCAACAGATCGGCGGCGGATCTTAAAACCCACCGTCTGGCGGTCCCTGGCGGCCGGCAGTTCTACGGGGAGTGAGAATGCGAAAATACCATCACCTGGGTATTCCCACCGACAAGGCTCGCAGCGGGGAGTACTACCTCGAAAAATTCAAGGTTCATGTGCTGCCCTTTGACAGCAACCCCTATGGAGTGGAATGGATGCGCTATGAACCGGGCAGCCCTGTGCCCGATCTAGTGCAGAAGGTTCCCCATATTGCTTTCGAAGTCGATGACCTGCTAAGTGAAATCTCCGGCCAGGAGATCCTGATCGCGCCCAATTCTCCTTCTCCGGGGGTGACCGTTGCCTTCATCGTTTGCAACGGGGCCCCTATCGAATTCCTGCAGTACGACCAACCAGGAGACAGACCCGAAACCGAACCGTGATTCCACGAAACACTTTTCCAAGCAAATCTTGCCGCCACTATCTTTGCCAGGGGCAAGCTGGGATTGAAATAGAAACTGACCTTTTTCTTTCAAATTTCTTCTGATTCAGGTAAAATCAAAGACAGAGAATTTTTTTATTAAAAAGAGAAAAAATGAAAGAAAAAACCGATCACAAAAAAGCATCCCACAAGCTGCAGGCCCAACAGCTTATCCAGAATTTTAAAAAGCGGGCATTCGAGGGCATCTACTGCGACAGCAGCGCTGAGGCGGTGGAATCGATCTGCCGCATGATCCCGGCCGGCTCGCTGGTCGGCCTGGGCGGATCGGAAACCATCCTCGAGTCGGGCCTGGTCGACGCGCTGCGTCGTATGGACATCCGTCTGCTGGACCGTTACAAAGAGGGCGTCAGCAAGGAAGCAGTGGACGAAATGCGCCGCCAGGGCCTGGCGGCCGATATTTATATCTGCAGCAGCAACGCCATCACGGCCGACGGCAAACTGGTCAACATCGACGGCACCGGCAACCGGGTGGCTGCGCTGATCTACGGACCGAAAAAAGTAGTCGTCGTGGCCGGCATGAACAAGGTCGCGATCGACGTGCAAGCCGCCATCACCCGCGTCAAGAACCAGGCCGCGCCGCCCAACAGCCTGCGTGTCGGTGTGCCCACGCCCTGCTCGCTGAAGGGTTTCTGCCAGGACCCCCATTGCCAGCCGCCCAACCGCATCTGCTGCCAACTCGTGATCAGCGAAGCCAGCATGACCCCCGGCCGCATCACCGTGGTATTGGTAGGCGAAGCCTTGGGGTATTGAGAGCTTGCCCATGACCGGGAACAAGAATGTACGCATCAGGGAGATGACCCAGGATGATCTCGATTTCGCCACCGCCCTGACCCATACAGCAGGCTGGGCCAGCGAAAGCCGGGATGTTTTCGAAGCTTTCCTGGAGTACGATCCGTGCGGTTGTTTTATCGCCGAAACAGGCGGGGAAAAAGCCGGCATATGCGTGACCACGAAATACCGCAACAACGGCTTCATCGGTGAACTGGTCGTGAGCAAGAATATGCGCGTTTTCGGGATTGGCCAAATACTTTTTCAAAAAGCCCTGGATTACCTGCTGAAAAGCCAAATGAAAAACATCTATCTGGACGGCGACCTGAACGCGGTTTCCTATTACGAAAGCATGGGCTTCCGCAAGGTCTGCCGATCATTGCGCTTCCGGGGAAAAATCAAAGGCAAAATGCATGCCCACGTCCGCCGCCTCCAATCGGGCGACCTCAAGCGGCTGTGCAAGACGGACCGCGAGCTGTTCGGCGACGACCGCGGCTTTTTCCTGCGCCGGCGGGCGGAAAATACTCTTGGCATGTGCCTGGTTGCAGAAAGAGAAGGACGCCTCAGCGGCTGGATCATGTCCCGGCCCGGAGACGGCCTGCTGGCGGTAGGCCCCTGGGCCGCGCCCCACGGTGAGGAAGAGGCGGCATGCCTGCTGGAGCATCTGGCCAATGAAAACGGCACGGCGATTTTCCGCATCGGCGTCCTGGAAAAGAACGAGGCGGCGGCGCGCCTGCTGCGCACCTGGACGGGCCTGCAGGAAACCATCCATTCCTGGTTCATGGTCCGGGGCGGATCCGACCGCCTGGGCAATCACCCCGCCTTGTATGCCATCGGTTCCGGCGCCAAGGGGTAAAAGAGAAAAAAACATCGAACGCATGCTGTAGCGTCCAACGAATCGCAAAGCCGAAAAAAAGAATTCCCCAAACGTTTCCGCAGCGGACCCTCAACCGCTTGCGCGTCGGACTCACCTGGATTACAATAGTGGACAAGTAAAAATTCAATGAAGCTGAATATCGAAATGCTCCAGACCATGCTGGCCATCATACTGCCAATCGCCCTGGGCTACCTGCTGAAATTGGGCCGGCTTTTCCAGGAAAGTGAAATTGCCGCCCTGCGCAAGTTCGTCATGCGCGTCGCCGTTCCTTTCCTGATCTTCCAGAACCTGTACCGGGCCGACGTCGAAAGCCTGCAGCAGGCGCTACCCATGGTGCTGGCCTTCACGCTGCTGACCGCTTTGTACACCTTGGCCGCGCGCCTGGTATCCCCACTGGTGGCGGCAGGGGAAAAACAGCGGCTGACCTTCGCCTTCGCCGTCTTCGCCGGCAACTATGCCTTCCTGGGTTGGGGCGTGATCGTCTCTTTTTTCGGCGGCCGGGCCCTGACCCGGGCCGTGTTTTTTTCCGTGCTGTTCTGGCCGGTTTTCCTGACCTGCGGATTTTTTTTGCGTCGCCGCTTTGACAACGGCATTGGAAAAAGCGAGAGCGGCGGGTTCCTGGAGATCATGGTCCGCCATGCCGGAGTTCCGATTGCCACTGCCGCTACGGCCTTGGCCTTAAACATCAGCCGCATACGTGTTCCGGAAACGCTGGACCGTTTCATCGGCCAATTCGCTGCCCTGGCCATACCCATGATCCTTTTTGCCATCGGCCAGAATCTGCGCTTGTTCATGCCCGCCGCCCGCCTGCGCCTGGTGCTGGCCGCATCTTTTTTCCGCCTGGTCGGCGGCTTCGCCCTGGGGATCGTAACCGTGGCCGTGCTGCGCCTTTTTTTTAACGTGGATGTATTGAGCCGCCAGGTGATTCTGCTGCAGGCAGTGATGCCCACCGCAACCATGACCACATTCTTCAGTGAATACGTCCCTCTCGACGAGGAGCTGCTTTCGGGCGTAATCGCCGGTTCCACCCTGCTCTCCTTTGTCACCCTGCCGCTTTGGGTGATGGTGATACGCGGCCTGGTAGGTTGAGCGGCCCCCAGCTGTTGGAAATCGCCATTCGCCGAACATTTTCCCAAAGGGCTTCAGAATATTTTTAAATAATGTTAAAATATTATCATAGGATTGGATATCGCATCAAGGGAGGCAAGAATGAAGATCAGCGCCAGAAATGTATTCAAGGGCAAAGTAGCAGAGATCAACCCAAGAAACGTCAAACGGAAGTCATCATCGATATCCCCGGCGGATTCAAGGTTGTTTCCATGATCTCCAAGAACTCGGCGGCGCACCTGAATCTCAAAAAGGGCAAGACCGCCTATGCCGTGATCAAGGCCTCCTCGGTCATGGTCGCCATCGACTAAAGATCACGGAGCTGCCCGCCTACCCTGAACTGGCATTTTTTCCCAAACTCTGGATCCCCCCTCCGCCCCCCCCTTTTATAATTGTTGACAATAAAATTATTTTCTAATATACTCCCGACCTAACTCCGAGCCGAACGGGCTAACGCTTATTAAACAACCAGGCCCGCCGCTCTCTCATCACCCGCGAAGCCAGGTTGGAAAATGACGTCATCACTTTCAGCGGTTCCTACCGCTATGATGGTTATTCCCTTTTCGACATCCTGAAGGAAAAAATAGTTGCCAAGAAGAATAAAGCTGAGTTTAAATCGATCATCGATCTGCTGGTGGTAGTAGAAGACCAAAAAGGTGAAAAGGTGGTTTTGAGCTGGGGAGAAATTTATTATCCGACCGCCCTGCACCGTATCCTCATTGCTGATCGCGTGGCCGCGATCATCCCCAGCGAGACGCACGAGCAGTGGCCGCTGCCGGAACGGACAAAACTGGTTTGCGGCAACGACTTGATCGGCGCGCGCAACATCGAAAACCCCGTCAAGATAACGGTTTTTTCGGCACCGATGAGCTTTCCCAGTCGCAAAGGCTTAAAGCCGCTCTATGCACCGGGCTTCCAGGTGGTTCGTGCTGACGGCCAGGCTGTCGCAATCGACCTGGCGAACGTTCAAGCGGAAAAGCGGGTTTTCCCATCGGTCTTTTACGGCCGCGGCAAAGGCTTCCACGGCATCAACTTTTTTTCAGGGATATTGCTCAAAGACGCGCTCAAAACCTTTCTTACCTTGGACCGCGAAACGCTGCAGCGGGGCTACCTGGTCGCCGCTTCTATCGATGGCTACCGCATCGCCATGAGCTGCAGCGAACTATTCAACCGCAACGACCAGGCCGAGTTTCTGCTCATTGACCGCGGCAAAGGCCAGGACGGCGGGCGCTACGCCATTTTCCCCGCCGCCGATTTCTTTTCCGACCGTGCCCTCAAGGCCGTCAATTTAATTCATTTTCTTAAATATTAAAACGTTGGCTGGAGCACTCCTCGCAAACGTTTTTTTCCATCCTAACCCTGCTGCGCAGGATAAGTACCTTAGAAAACAAATTAACTTGTTTTTTTATTTGACTGACAGTGTTTTTGTCATAAGATTGCATACCCAATAAGGGTAAGGAGGAGTCTACTCTTCTATAAACAAGTTCTGAGGCTGTTTGACTGCTGATCGCCCAAAGCAGTTTGTTTTGTACATGGAATTTCCGCTTTTAAAGCGATCATCATTGAGGGCAAAACCTTTAACAATGTATTCCTTTAACCTTTTAGTTGCCCAGATGCGGAATTGAGTCGCAACTTGTGATTTTATTCTATATCCCACAGAAATAATGACATCCAGATTATAGAATTTCTGCTTACGGTTTATTTCTCGAGTACCCTCTTTTTGAACTATTAAGAAATCCTTAATAGTTGCTCCTTCCACTAATTCTTCTTCTTCATAAATGCTTTTAAGGTGCATGTTTATATTGGGTACAGTGGTCTGGAAAAGCTCTGCCATCAGTTTTTGGGTCAGCCAGACGTTTTCATCCTCCAGGCGAACATCAATTTTTATGTTGCCGGCAGGTGATTGATAGATAATTATTTCACTGCTTAATTTCATTGTTTCCCAACTCGTTTATATAGCATTTTAAATTTCCAGTAATTTTATCTAACACCCGTGAAAAACAATTTGCCAACTCAATAAAAGATGGTTTGTCATTTATTGGTTCGCCGTGATAATTTCGCAGATGGTCAAATAAATAATACGTCAAGCATCTATCTTTTGTCAATTTCTGCAAAAATCATTCAGCAAAGTCATTCTGCAAGTGAAATAAGCGAAACTGTATACATCTTTATAATGCTCCACAAGTCTGAGCATTTCTTCAGATACAATCTTTTTATTGTATTTTCGCTTTATTCTACGGCACATCTTCTCAACAAAGCCCAGTGGCATTTTACCACTATACCGTACTGTTTCGTTTGCTATATCGTATATAATACTTTTTTCCATTTTATTGACCTAACGAAAAGCTAAGCCGGAGCAGCCCGCCGGGCTGCGATCAGCTTTAGCAGCTTGTTAGCGAAACTTATCTTACCCATACGCAATATGGCGCTACGAGAAGACCTACCGCAACAACACACCGGAATCGAGACTTTAGTCTTTCGGGGTGTCCTTTCATATCCTTTTTTATTGCGCAGACAGTTGAACAGCCTAATATCATTCTAATGGGTTTCTCCTGATTAGCAAAATCTGCGTAGTGCCAAAGGTCTATTTCCTGTTTTGCATCGATCATTTCCAATTTATTGAAAACTAAGGCATAAGCCCGAGAATCGAGTTTGCCGGTAACAGGGCCTAACCGGTTTGGTAGCGGATTCCATATGAATCCATTTTCCGAAAATGTCGTGGCTTTTTTATCAGCAATAGCGGGGCGTGCACCGCCCTTGGTCGCCGGTTCAACGAAAACAACATAGTTAGAATCGAAGCGGCACATTTTCTGGACTAACTCGGGTTTTGCTTTTGGTGATTTAACTAACCAAAAAGTGCGGTTGATCTTTGTTATGTCTTCAATTTTTCGTTTGAAAATCTTGTCAACCCCTTCCCCAGCATGATCGCCCATCACACTGATGATGCACTGCGTGGCTTCCAAAGCATCTTCTATTAATTTCTTTGTCATCATTGTATTATTCATCGCTAACGCCAGCCATCACCCGTCGGGTTACCGGGCGGGTGCATGGCATTGTTGGGTGATTTCTTTATAATTTTGAGTCATTGAGTGCTTCGATAAGTTTTTTATTAGGATTTTCATAGCTATAGTTACCACGAATTTTCCACGATTCTGATGAAAGCCAAGAAGTCATTTTTTTAATCAATTTAATCAGCTCATCGTGCTCAATCAGATACCAATTGTCTTTTATTGGAAAAGACATATATAATTTTTTATAGCTGTATTTCTTTGAAATCGTTATTCGTGACTTCAGTTGAATTTTCAAAGTGTCTTTACCGTTTCTATGATATGCAAGAAAATCAGCGCTTTGCCAATCGTCAGCAAGCTTTATGCAATTGAAACCATAGTCAGCAAGTAGTCCTGCAACTTTTTGGAAATTGTAAATTTCTTTTTGACGTGATTTTAAATCTGCATATTTAATTTTTTCTAGTTTCATTTATTCACCCAACGGCCGGCACTGAGCCGCCGGCACCCCGTGGCTCACGCGCCGTCGGCTCCAGTGCTTGTTAGACGGTTTCTTCGCCTGCATTTCCGTCGACCACCCAGCCACCGTAGCGCATCGCGACCTCGTCACCGCTCACGCTGCCATCCTCGAGCGACAAGGTCGGAAGTGCATCTACCAGTTCCTTCTCAAGAACCTGTCGCTCAGCAAAGACCGCTTCCATGAGCTTCAGTGCCATGCCTCTAAACAACCGCGTGGGCTCCTCCTTGAGAGGTGCCGTCGTGTTGTGGTGAAGCGGCGCAAGCATCGCGCGACCAGGAGAACGAATGACACTCAAGCAAAGATTCCATGCCGCGGAATCGGAATGTGCCAAGACCTCGTTGCGATCTTTCATGACGACATTGTGCAAGTCGCACTCCTCGGGGCTGAAGCTGTTCAAGAATCGCTGGGGCAGTCCAGGCAACATCGTTTCCGATCCTTTGTTGCCCGAAAACGGTCGTGCGTACGCAACGATCATGGCGCAATTGAGAGCTTGTAGCAGGTGTCGATCCTTCTTAGGATATGTATCGTGCAGCTTCTCCGTCAGGATGTAGCTGGAGATGTGGGCTGCCTGCTTGAAATCGTTGTACGAGACGAAGATTCTGCGGAACAGCCTAACCTTCGCCTCTTGCTCTCCAGAAGTTATTGCTTCCATGATCGTGTTCTCGTGCCGTGCGTCAGCCCAGCCGTTTAACAATACTTATACGAAATATACTTTTCTGACAACATCATGATTAGCATAAAAAATCTTCGCGCAAGCTGCCGCCGTTACAATTTTTTCTTGCGGACAGGAAACCCCTTCATGCAACATTTCCAGCTTCAACAATCAATCGTAATATCCCTCAATGAAAAATTTTTAACACATTCAAAGACAATTTTCAATGGCATTTTGCTTTTTCAATTTAATTTCCGACAGTTAGGACAGTCAACAGTTACTCATGCTTCTATTACGTGCCGATATGACCGGCAACCGTTATCCAGGGAACGACCGAAATACCGTTACTGGCCAGGGCGCGGTCGCCTCCATAAACCAGGTATGCCGGCTTATCATCAACGCCGGCAACCTTTTTCCATTTATGGATTCCCTTAAAAAAGTCCGGGTTCAGAGTTGCGGCGGATTTGATCTCGACAGGAATCAATTCGCTCCCCCGGTCGATGATCAGATCGACTTCATCGCCCAGGTTGTTTCGCCAGAAATAGAGGTTGGAGACCAAGCCCCGGTTGTAGCGGCTCTTGAGCAATTCCATCACGATCAGGCTTTCGAATAAACCACCGCGCTGAGGATGGATGGCCAAATGGGCGGGGTCCTGGATATTGAGCAACCAGGCGGCCAGTCCGGGATCGTAAAAATAGATTTTGGGCGATTTGACCAGCCTTTTGCCGAAATTGCTAAAGTGCGGTCTCAGCAGGAAAATAATATAACTCGCTTCCAAAACTGAAAGCCAGTGCCGTGCCGTGTTATGAGTGATGCCGCAATCATTGGCCAGCGAGGAGAGATTCAGTAATTGCCCCACGCGGGCCGCGCACATTCTGAGAAACGTCTGAAAAACACTCAGGTCTTTCACATTGATCATTTGGCGCAAGTCACGCTCCACGTAGGTGGAGATATAGGCGGAATGCCAAAGGGGTGGGGCAAGATTACGATCATACAACGGAGGATACAAGCCCTTGAAAAGCAGAGCGCTCAAGCCGGGAATTTTCATCTTGGCCCGGGTCAACTCAGCCAGGGAAAAGGGAAGAAGTTGCACGAGTCCCGCCCTGCCGGCCAGTGACTGGCTTATGCCGGAAAGCAGCCCGAATTGTTGGGAACCGGTAAGGATGAAAAGGCCCATTTTTTTTCTATGGTCAACCACGGTCTGCAGGTAGGAAAACAGTTCGGGAAAGCGCTGCGCCTCGTCAATCACGGCACCATCGGGATAATTTTCCAAAAAGCCGCGCGGATCGGCAGACATGAAAGCGAGCACATCGGGATCCTCAAGAGACAGGTAGGGTTTTTTGGAGAAGAGCGCCTGCACAAGTGTGGTTTTTCCCGATTGCCTGGGCCCGGTTACAGCCACGACCGGAAAACCTTGAGCCATTTGCAGCAATATCTGTCCCGCCTCTCGATTTATCATGGCTTCAGCCTGACACAAATTATACAAATTGTCAATAGAACTCTCAATTTGTATAGAATTATTCCTGGCATCAGCCCACTTTACTCCATTTGCTTCATGCTACCACAAACATTTATTTAAGCTCAACTAGAGTGGGCGTACCCCATACGCCCCTTGCTGAGCCTATGCTCGATCTAAAAAGTCATGAAGTAAGCCATTTTCCCAATTAATATTATTTCTTATTGGCAAGGAATGAAAATCTATTTTGAAAAGCTATTTTGGACAAGAGTGATTTTCAATAGTATTTTGGAATTTATTTTATTTGATTTCAATCTTGTAAACGAGCGCTCAGGTATGTGCTGACGGCAAAATATTCCAATAAAAAAGGTGAATTTATGATAAAATAACTGCAAAAATTCATCATCCCAAGGAGGTTTCTCATGTTCAAGGTCAACGAATATTTTGCGGGCAAGGTCAAATCGATCGCTTTCAATACCGCAGAAGGACCAGCCACCATCGGCGTCATGGCTGCAGGCGAATACGAGTTCGGCACAGCGACATTGGAAATCATGAAGGTTATCAGCGGCCGGCTGACAGTCAAACTTCCCGGAAAAGACAGCTGGGAAACATTTGACGCCGGGAAATCCTTTACGGTACCTGCCCAGCAAAAATTCCAGCTGCAGGTAGCCGAAGAAACCGCTTATCTTTGTTTATATAAATAATATTCTATAGATTTAAGGACTATTGAAACACGAAGCTGTTTTTTTTATAATTGCATTTTGAGGTGAATTATGGGCAATCAAATGCAGATGCTGTTGGTCGTGGGGGGATATTTCATCCTGCTGATAGCATGGGGCTTGTACCAGGGGCGCAAGGTGAAAAACAGCTGCGACTATGCCATCGCCGGCCGCAGCCTTCCCGGTTGGGTGGCGGCCCTTTCGGAAAGGGCCACCGGCGAATCATCCTGGGCCCTGCTGGGATTGCCCGGCATGGCCTACGCCACGGGATTGACCGAGATCTGGACCGCGCTCGGCTGCGTGCTCGGCATCATCACAGCCTGGGCCGGGCTGGCCTGGCGCCTGCGCGACGAAGCCGAAAAATACCAGGTAAATACCTTCAGCGAATACATCGCCAAAAAGCATGGTGAAATGGGGAAATGGATCCGCATCGTCGCCAGCCTGACCATAGTTTTCTTTTTTTTCTTCTATGTCGGCGCCCAATTCCTGGGCGGCGGCAAAACCCTGTTCACCCTTTTCGGCATCCCGGCCAAGTGGGGAATGCTGATCACGGCGCTGATCATCGTCCCCTATACCATTTACGGGGGCTTCCGCAGCGTCGTTTACACCGATTGCATCCAGGCCATCCTCATGATCATCACCCTGATCGCTACCCCCATCGTCGGCATAATCGTGATCGCCAAGACCCCCGGTCTCTTCGCCAGCTCGATCCCCCAGGCCCTGGAGGCCGCCGGGCCCGCCTACCTTTCCCTGACCGGGGCCGCGTCGGGATTCGCCGCCGGGCTGGTGATCATGGCCGGCTTTTCCTGGTTTTTCGGCTATCTGGGCGGCCAGCCGCAGTTGAGCATGCGCTTCATGGCCATTAAAAACAAGGAACAGGCAAAAAAAGCCCGGAATATCGGCATTGCCTGGACCTTGGCCGCCTATTGCGGCGCCCTGGCCATCGGCTGGATCGGTATCGCCCTATTCGGTCCCTCGGGATTGACGGACCAGGAGTATGTCCTTCCTGCCGTTCTATTAAAACTTTTTCCGCCGGTCCTGGCCGCCATTCTGATCGCAGGCGCCATCGCGGCCATGGTCTCTACCGCCGATTCGCTGCTGATCCTGTCCGCCTCAGAACTTTCGGAAAATCTGATCAAGCCGCTTTCAAAAAACCGTGAGGGAAGCGACTGCCTCGGGCGATCGCGGCGCATCACCGCACTGCTGGCAGTAATTGCCCTGACCCTGGCCTTTATCTTCCCTACCCGGCTAATCTTCACCATGGTAGGTTATGTTTGGGCCGGTATCGGCGGCACATTCTCCATCGTTATCCTCTTCACCCTTTTCTGGAAACGTTACCACGGTCGGGCCGTGATCGCCACCATCATCAGCGGCCTGCTGTTCACGGTCCTGTGGAGCATCAGCGGCATGAACGCCAGGATCACTTCGCGGCTGCTCACTTTTTTCGTGGCCGGGGCCGTGGCCGTGGCCGCCACATTTATTTTTCCCAAGAAAAGCGACCGGTCCGAAGTGTAAAAACCGTTAGCCCGCATTTCTCACAAGCCTAATTTTTTCGTGGGAGTCGACTCTCCAGGAACAAAAATACGGGGCGATTTTTGTTGCATACAACAAAAAGCAGTGCTCTGAAAAATCATGGCGCTAT
>Ga0180009_10005404_pt1 | contig 13701 bp, 9 predicted proteins | sample OS_PC_MetaG_FD_123537 | JGI IMG/M metagenome (GOLD analysis project Ga0180009, IMG submission 123537) | Groundwater microbial communities from the Aspo Hard Rock Laboratory (HRL) deep subsurface site, Sweden - OS_PC_MetaG | ecosystem: Environmental > Aquatic > Deep subsurface > Groundwater... | reverse complement strand
TTGTTGATCCCTTCATTCAAACCTGAAAAATCAAGCAAATATCGCGACTTGATTTTAGAAAGATTTTTAACCAGTGATTCAGGACATCTGATATGTACTTCTATTCCTTTTAACGGGGGGTCAGTTATTGATAAGCCATCTGGAATTTTACTAAAATCTATTGGGATAAATATATCTGTTTCATGAAAAGATGAGTCACGCCACAGTAAAAAAAAGCAACTAACCAAAAAAAAACACAGAATAACCCATTTGCAGACCTTGTTAAAAATGATTTTCATATGGTCTTCAAGCCCTTTATTCGTAACGGATCTGATAAAAATTGGACATTGGGTCGGTCTGGGTTCAACCCTTGAACCTGATTAGTTACAATTTATGCCTTGTCATGGTTAACGTTTCTAATTGAATCAATTATTTTCAAGGTTGAACGTGCCTTACCAACGTCGTGAACCCTTACAATGTTAGCGCCATTTAAAACCGCAGCGGCAATCGAGGCCTGAGTCCCTGTTTCAAGTTCCGACATTTCAAGCCTGGTGTCACTGTTTTGGCTGCCTTCAAGAATATTTCGAATAAATGATTTTCTTGAAGGTCCTATCAAAATAGGACTGTCCAGAGTTTTAAATTTATCCATATGCTTAATTATAAGAAGATTATGTTCGACTGTTTTGCCGAAACCAATTCCTGGATCTATTATTATTTTAGACCTTGAAACTCCGTTCTTCTCAGCCCTGTCAATTGCTTTATCAAAAAATCCTTTAATCTCTTTTATAAGATCGTCATACTGAGGAGAAACCTGCATTGTCTTTGGAGAGCCCTTCATATGCATAATTACTACCGGCACTCCATATTTTGACGCAACACCCATCATATCAGGGTCGCTGCGCATAGCGCTTATATCGTTTATAATAGAAGCACCGCATTCAATAGCTTCCTTCGCTATAATTGCCTTTGTTGTATCAATTGAAATAGGAATTGAAAGACGTTTCGCAAGTTTTTCAATAACCGGCAAAACGCGCCGGCCCTCCTCTTCAATAGATACAGACTCGGAAAATGGGCGTGTGGATTCACCTCCTATGTCAATTATATCGGCGCCGGCGTCAGCCAGTTTTTCACCATGAGCTACTGCTGCATCACAAGAAAAAAAAAGGCCTCCGTCTGAAAAAGAATCAGGGGTCACATTTAAAATACCCATAATACAGGTACGATTACCCAGTGAAAGGCTATGTGCACCCCATGAAAGTTTATATGGTTTCATGGCATCTTTCAAAACAGGACAAAAGTAGTTGGCACTTTTTTAAAACTTGTACGATCAGGCAAAAATAAGTGCCTAAAGTGAGCTAAAGTGCCTAAAATGCCTAAAGTTAAGGAATGCACCTTCGGTGCTGCCAATTATATGTAAATTAATGGAGCGAAGCGACTCCATCACTTTAGGCACTTTAACATACTTTAGCTCACTTTAGGCACTTCATATTATGAAAGCTCAATGTCCGGCCTCATGGAACGAATGAGATCATCAAGCTCATCTCCCTTGACAGTTTCCTTTTCAAGCAGGAGATCCGCCAACTTATGGAGGATATCTACATTCTCATTCAGAATTTTCTTTGCACGTTTGTATGAATTCTTTATCAGAATAGTTACTTCTTCATCAATTTTTCTGGCTGTTTCTTCGGAATAATCTCTTGCGTGTGATATTTCGCGACCAAGAAAAATCTGCTCTTCGCCCTTGCCATAAGAAAGCGGTCCCAGCTCTTCACTCATGCCCCATAACCGCACCATTTGCTGAGCAATAGCCGTCGCCTGTTTGATATCGTTGGCTGCCCCTGTGCTTATACGGTTAAAAACAACATCTTCCGCAACTCTTCCTCCAAAGGAAACGGTCAAATCGTTTTCCAACTGATCCTTAAATTTAAAATCTCTCTCCTCCGGTAAAAACCAGGTAATTCCCGCAGCACGTCCCCTTGGAATAATCGTAATTTTGTTAACCGGATCCGCTCCCGGCAGGAAACGAGATACAAGAGCATGGCCGCCTTCGTGATATGCCGTTACTTTCCTGTCCTCCTCCCTGACTACTTTAGACTTACGCTCAAGCCCCATGTAAACCTTGTCTTTTGCATCTTCAAAGTCGGCCATATCAACCTTGTCTTTATTTCTTTTAGCGCCAAACAGAGCAGCTTCATTGACAAGGTTCTCCAGATCAGCCCCGGAAAATCCCGGTGTACCTTTTGCAAGAATAATTGTTGACACATCGGCTGCAATTGGGGTTTTCTTCATGTGAACTTTGAAAATTTCTTCGCGCCCTTTAATATCCGGAAGTGGAATGACAACCTGTCGGTCAAAACGGCCGGGACGTAATAGAGCAGGATCAAGAACATCAGGCCTGTTTGTGGCGGATATTAATATGACGCCTTCGTTTGATTCAAACCCATCCATCTCAACCAGAAGTTGATTTAAAGTCTGTTCTCTTTCGTCATGTCCTCCACCGAGACCAGCTCCTCTGTGCCTTCCAACGGCATCTATCTCATCAATAAAGATAATGCACGGAGCGTTCTTTTTACCCTGGACAAAAAGATATCTTACACGCGATGCCCCTACTCCGACAACCATCTCAACAAAATCAGAACCGCTTATACTAAAAAAAGGCACCCCGGCTTCGCCGGCAATAGCTCGCGCCAAAAGAGTTTTTCCTGTACCCGGCAATCCCATAAGAAGAACCCCTTTAGGTATTCGTCCTCCGAGACGTGTAAACTTCTTGGGTTCTCTAAGAAAATCAACAATCTCTCCCAATTCTTCCTTTGCTTCATCGATTCCGGCAACATCTTCAAAGGTTACTTTAGGGGCCTTGTCTGATTGAAGACGGGCACGACTCTTCCCAAATGAAAGCGCCTTGCCGCCACCGGCCTGCATTTGGCGCATAAAAAATATCCAGATTCCTATGAGTACAACCATAGGAAGCCATGAAACAAGAAGAGACACATACCAGGGTGACTCTGATGGTGGTTTTGCATTAATGGCCACACCCTTTTGCCTGAGTATCTTGATAAGATCGCTGTCCTGGGGCGCAAACACCTTAAAACGATTACGGTTTATATCTGTTACAAAGAGTTCCTGGCCTTGAATAACGACTCCCTCAATTCGCTCACCTTCGACCATTGCAAGAAATTCTGTGTAGCTAATCTTTCCTTCAGACAATTGCTGCTGATTGAAAAGATTATAAAGCATTATCATCAGCAGCGTAATGACAAGCCATAAAGCAATATTCTTATAAAATGGGTTCAAAAGATATTCCCTCCAAAAATGTAAAATTTAGGGTTCAAAGGTTCACGGTTCAGGGGTTCACGGTTCACGGTTCAGGGGTTCACGGTTAAAGAGCGATGAAGATTGAACGGCAACCAACCGTGAACCCTGAAGCGTGAACCTGAATAGGTATAGACTTTCAGATAATTAATTTCACAAGGCCAGAAGGAGGAAGGCGTATTAGTTATACGTCGACGACTGATAACACAGTGAAATTATTTATCTGAAAGTCTATACCTCATATTAATCATAATTGCACATTAGGCAAGAGAAACTTCCACTTTAAGTATATTTCTTGCTGACTGTTTTACTTTAAAAAAATCATCTATTCTGTAACCAACGACCCACATTATTTTATCCTGACTAAGCAGTATCAGGCATTTAGCACGCTGAACTCTTGCGACCTTATTATTAATAAAATATTTTTTTACCTTCTGTGTACCGGACATGCCAAGTGGTTGAAACTTATCACCAGGTCGAAAGTTTCTTAAAACCAAAGGGAAACTGAGTTTATCCATATCAAAAAAGGCAACATTATGTCCAGCATGATGGATATCCGGCAAATTTTTAATGTCAATCTTAGAAAATTCCATATTTAAACCAAGTTCCTTGATTAATAAGGATCTGGGGAATATCTCTGCTTTGAAGCCGGCTTCTGGTTTTAATATCCTGTATTCAAATGAAAGTTTATTCTCATCGCTTAATTTTTTATATGGGTCACGCAACAGGCTTTTTTCCCTTGAAAAGGAAACAGTATCCCCATCTCGTTTAATCCAAATGCGATCGGGAAGGTCGATACAGCCAAAAGCATGTCCGCTATTTAAAAGGGAAATAACTGACTCTATGTGTGAAAAGGCAATACGCCTCAAATTTCCTTTTATTTCTGCGATTGCTTTTCTTATAATTCTCCTTTGAGCTGCAATATGCAATTCATTAATTGAAGAGATTGAAAGGGCAACTGAATTATTCTCAGCAGCTAAAACAGATTTGTTAAATATAGGCTTTATTAAATCATCTATCCATTCCTCTTCAGATCTTATAATTGATGCAAAACGGTTAATGGTTTCCACTATTCTTTTATTATAAGAAGATTTTAAATGTGGTATTAAATGATGACGTATTCTGTTCCGAAGGTATCTCTGGTCATTATTAGACTTGTCTAAAACAAACTTCAATTCATTAACCGCCAGAAATTCAAGTATTTCGGATTTAGTTAATTTTATTAAAGGACGAATAATTTTCCCATTCCTTACCGGTGGAATTCCTGAAATGCCAAGGGGACCACTTCCCCGCAACAACTGCATTATTACAAGCTCTGCATTATCATCTGCATTATGACCAAGAGCAATCTTGTTGAACATGTATTTCTCTGCGACACTTTCAAAAAATCTGTAGCGAACAATTCTTGCCGCTTCTTCTAAAGATAACTTTTTTTCATGTCGATATTTACTGACATCTTCCTTTTTAATATAACAAGGCAAATCAAATTTACGTGCAAGAGATGCAACAAACTCGGCATCATCGTCTGAATCTTTTTGCCTGAGAGAATGATTTAAGTGAGCGACAGCGACTCTAAGGGAAAATCGTTGAGCCAATGAGAGTATAATATGAAGCAGAGCTACAGAATCAGGTCCGCCTGACACACCGACTAGAACTGAATCCCCCGGCTCAATCATCCTGTAGGCCTTAATGGTTGCCCCTACGGTTTTTATTAACTTATTTTTGTAATCTTTGAGCAGTGACGTCATAAAATAGTTCTTAATATCAATAATAATAAAAAGTTATATAAAAATATTACCTAATATAACTCATAATTAATATTTTTCAAATTATTATAATTGTTTGCTCTTGAAAAAATTATTTTATGAATTATTTTATATAAATGGTTGTGCTAGGCGGGGAGCTAGCGGTGCCCTATTCCCGAAATCCGCTTAATGCGGGGCTGAATTCCCCCTAAAGGGTTTTATCCTGGATGTTTTCGAGTCATTCCGACCGGCCGCTGCGCAACAGACAATCACGAACCTCGTCAGGTCCGGGAGGAAGCAGCGATAAGTGATACAGTCTGTGTCGTAGATTGATTCCGGTCGAGTTTTGACTTAAATATCTCAGGAAAAATTCGACAGGGGGTGCGCAACCATACAAGCAACCCTTACTTGGCATCCAGCATTAAAGCAAATCTTTCAATGAACACCTTGACATTCTTACATATAGTATTATTTTTTGTTCAAACTTCCGGCCGTGAAAAAGTGTGATAACAACATATAGACTTTCAGATAAATAATTTCACAAGGCCAGAAGGAGGAAGGCGTATTAGTTATACGTCGACGATTGATAACACTATGAAATTATTTATGTGAAAGTCTATAGGAGCGACTTTATCTGATGACCGACGATAAAAAGAAAATACAAAAAAAAGCTGAAACCGATAAACACGGTACAGATAATAAAATATCCACGAAGAATGATTCAGACAAGGTAAAAAAAGACGAGGCCGTTGATCCTTTAAAGGAGATGGAAGCGAGGATCAAATCCCTGGAAGAGGAATCCAAAGAAACATATGATCGCTTCTTGAGGGTTTCTGCTGAATTCGAAAACTATAAAAAACGATCTGCCCGCGAAATGTCTGAGTTTAAAAAGTTCGCGAATGAATCTTTAATTAAGGAATTGCTTTTAATTGTTGACAATATGGAACGGGCAATAAATTCGTCAAAAGATGAGGTGAGTTCAAATAATTGTTTAGCTGAAGGGGTTGACATGACCCTTAAAGAATTACTTAAAATTTTGGAAAATTTTGGTGTAAAACAAATTGAATCACTGGCAAAGCCTTTTGATCCAAATTTTCAACAAGCTGTTATGCAGCAGGAGAGTGATGAACACCCACATAATACAGTTATAAATGAGCTCCAAAAAGGGTATATAATAAATGAAAGATTACTAAGGCCGGCAATGGTTGTAGTCTCCACGTCAAAAGAAAAAAAATAACTACTCGGGTTCAAGGTTCAAGGTTCAAGGTTCAAGGTTAAAAGCCGACTAACCGTGAACCGTGAACCGTGAACCTTTACTTATATATAAATACAAGGAGGAAAAAAATGGGCAAGGTAATAGGAATAGATCTTGGCACCACAAATTCATGTGTTGCTATAATGGAAGGGGGTGAAGCAAGGGTAATAAACAATCCCGAGGGGGGGCGTACCACCCCTTCTATTGTTGCCGTTACAGAAAGTGGTGAGAGATTGGTAGGACAGATTGCAAAGAGGCAGGCGATCACAAATCCGGAGAACACGGTTTTTGCTGTAAAGAGGCTTATAGGGCGAAAGTTTGCCTCACCTGAAGTACAAAGTGATATTAAGATTCTTCCTTACAAACTTGAGCAGGCAAGCAATGGCGATATACGAATAAATCTTCGCGGGAAGCAGCACAGCCCTGCAGAAATATCGTCTTTCATACTGGCAAATATAAAGAAAACAGCCGAGGAATATCTCGGAGAAAAAGTATCTGATGCAGTAATTACCGTACCTGCCTATTTTAATGACAGCCAGCGCCAGGCAACCAAGGATGCGGGAAGGGTTGCAGGCCTGAATGTTTTAAGGATTATAAATGAACCAACCGCTGCATCACTTGCTTATGGTATGGATAAAAAGAAGGAAGAAAAAATTGGAGTCTTTGATCTTGGCGGAGGTACATTTGATATATCAATACTTGAAATCGGAGAAGGTGTCTTTGAAGTAAAGTCCACAAATGGTGATACCCATCTTGGTGGAGAAGATTTCGACCTTCGACTTATCGATTATATAGCGAACGAATTCAAAAAAGACCAGGGTATTGATATAAGAAACGACAAAATGGCTCTTCAGCGTCTGAAAGAAGCTGCAGAAAAAGCTAAGATGGAACTATCCACATCTATGGAAACAGATGTAAATCTACCATTCATAACCGCCGACGCCAGTGGACCAAAGCACCTTAACATAAAAATAACAAGAGCTAAACTCGAAGCACTTATAGGTGATTTACTCGATAAGCTGGAGAGACCATGCCAAGTTGCACTTAAAGATGCAGGTCTCTCTCCAAAAGATCTTGATGAGATTATACTTGTTGGTGGCATGACTCGTATGCCGGCTGTTCAGGAAAGAGTTAAAAAACTATTTGGTAAAGAACCTAACAAAAGCGTTAACCCTGACGAAGTGGTTGCGATCGGCGCCGCCATTCAGGGAGGAGTGCTTAAAGGAGATGTTAAGGACGTTCTTCTCCTCGATGTTACGCCACTTTCTCTCGGAATCGAGACATTGGGCGGCGTTATGACGAAGCTAATCGAAAAAAATACAACGATTCCTACTAAAAAGAGCCAGATTTTCTCAACTGCAGCAGACAGCCAGCCTGCAGTTTCTATTCATGTTCTGCAGGGAGAAAGGGAAATGGCTGCCGGCAACAAAACCCTGGGACGATTTGAACTCGTTGGGATTCCACCAGCACCAAGGGGCGTACCTCAAATTGAAGTAACCTTTGATATAGATGCCAACGGTATTGTAAACGTATCTGCAAAGGATATGGCTACAGCTAAAGTGCAATCGATCAGGATAACAGCTTCCAGCGGCCTGTCAAAGGAAGAAATAGACAAGCTTGTAAAAGATGCGGAACTTCATGTAGAGGACGACAAAAAGAAAAGGTCTTTGGTAGAAGCACGCAATACTGCGGATACTCTGATCTATTCAACTGAAAGATCCATAAAAGACCTTGGAGACAAGGTTGACAGCGCCACTAAGAGTAAAATTGAAGATGCAATAAACCGGCTTAAAAAAGCAATGGAAGGGGATGATGAAGCTGAGATCAAGAGGTTGAGCGATGAATTGACTCAATCTTCCCACAAGCTGGCTGAAGCTATGTATCAACAGGCATCCAAGGCCGCTGAACAGCAGGCTGGTGCCGGCACTGAAAGTGCACAGCAGGCAGGAGCATCTTCATCCACAGATGAAGATGTGGTAGATGCCGATTTTGAGGAAGTTAAAGACGATAAAAAGTAATAAAAAAGTGCCTAAAGTGAGCTAAAGTGAGCTAAATTGCCTAAAATGCCTAAAGTTAAGGTATTCTGCAGGCGTACCACAACTTTAGGCACTTTAATATACTTTAGGCACTGTTTCTTTTCAAAGAAGGTCCAAATCCCAATTCCAAAGCCCGGGTCTTTTTTTCATCTTAACCTCTTTGGGCAACGGTTCTATAATATTTACAAAAAGACTGTAACCAGCTTTTTTAAGCATTTCCTTTTTATCGCGGAGATCCAGCTCCCAGTTGGGATATACCCAGAATTCTGATCCGTATTTTTTTACCCAGGCATGTTCTCCCTTTGGACTGCTGAACAAATGCTCTGTTTTAACATCTTCTGCCAGAAAGCGTGAAATACTGAGAGGCCAGTTGCCGGATATTACAATACCCAAAGGAAGAGGACTGTGCTCCGGTAATTGCAAATAATCTTTCTGGCCCAACTCAGGGCTGACAATAACTCCAGTAAAACCCAAATTTGCCAGGGAATCTATGGCCAGCGTATTTGTTATATTGCAAAACGGCCCTGCCCATAGATTCAATTTTTTTTGTTCCTTAAAAAAGGCCATCTGCCATGGAATATTCAGGACAAAATTACGGCCGCCTTTTTTTAATATAAATTCGATGGTCTTTTTATATTTTTCTTCATGTTCAGGCCATATAACAGGAGGAAGCCACCACCAGGCACCAGACACAAAGTCTCTATGAAGCTTTTCCTGGAATTCATCATACAGCCAGATTCCAGTCTGATCATGGGGTTTTTTCGTGTTCATTTCCCTGAATACATAAGTTTCAACTACCCTCTGCTTTTTGTCATATCTCTTTGAAAGTTTAGCATGAAACGTCGAGGAATCAACTCTAACCTCTTGCGGTTTGGAGAGCTTATTCTCAACTTCGGCCATCATATCTCCAAGGGCCTTTTCCCTTCTGTCTATCAGGAAAACAGGGGATCCTAATGAAACATTTTTTCCTGAAGTCAGCTTAAGATAAAGTCGCCCCCTTTCAGGTACGTATTTGCCGACCCTGCTTACACTATGCCAATGATCATCTTCATATCCTATACGCAAAACATCGCCAGGTAAAAGCTCCTCTATTGGAATAAAATAAGGTTTCCCTTTAGGACCTTTTATCTTCCCCATATAAAGTCCGGAAGCTGTTTGACCATTTGTATTTATCGGATTATAAGGCCGTTGCGGCAGAAAATTAAAATGCGTACTTTCCCTGCCAAGGGCTCTCGATATCAACTGAATAGCTGTTTTTTTCATCTGCGGATCGCTTCCATGATCTCTTAATATCTGATAGGCTTTAATTAAATAGTATACATAATGTGGCCCTTTTTTGCGACCTTCAATTTTCCAGACCTTCACCTCGGGAATAGACAACAAAACCTTGACAAGCGCATCGAGACTTAAGTCCTGACACGAAAAAAATCTTTTTATGCTGTTTCCCTGGGTATAAAACCTGCGGCATGGCTGAACACATCTGCCCCTGAGCCCGCTTTTGCCGCCCATATAACTGCTCCAGTAACACCTGCCTGAAATTCCATAACAAAGAGCCCCATGGACAAACACTTCAAGACCAAGGCCGCTTGGGCAGGCCTTAGCCATAGCTTTGATTTCATCTATGCTCAGCTCCCTTGGAACAACCACCAGGTTGACTCCAGGTTGTTTTTGAACAAGATTTAAAGCCATTGGAAAGCTTATATCCGCAAGTGTAGATAAATGAATTCCTCCAGTGAAACCTGTTTGCCTTATTAACTCTACAAGTGACAGGTCCTGTATTATAAGGGCATCAGGTTTAACAAACCTCTCCAACTGATCAATAAGCCTTCCAGCAACATTAAGATCCTCCTGCTTTAACAGCGAGTTAAATGCCACATAGACTTTCGTTCCCATGTCATGGGCAAGCTGAACAAGAGGGACTAGTTCCTCAATAGAAAAATTTTTTGCTTCCATTCTGGCGGATAAAATATTAAGCCCACAATATATAGCATCCGCCCCTGCTGCAAGAGCAGCTAAAAATGAGTTTTTATTCCCGACCGGAGCTAAAATATCGGGGACAGGTTTTGTTTCTTCTTTCATAAATTTAATACCCTAATTGTAACAATTGAATATTGAATATTGAATATTGAAGGAATCCTATTGATTTTAAATGAATTACCCCCAAGCAAGCTACAGGCTATCGCGCATCTGATTTTCACAATCTAAACGAAGCAAGCTTCGGGGAATTTAACCCAATAACTCACGAAAATCTGTGTAATCTGTGGATTAAAATGATAGAGCGAAGCGATACCACAAATCTTCAATATTCAATATTCAATATTCAATTTGTTTCCGGCTTATCCGGGTTAGGGTTACATATCTGCAACCAGTTATAATTGCAATAATTCAGGTTGCAATTTTTTTAGAAAAATTATAAAAATATTAATATGCCTACTTATACTTACAAAGCACTCACCGCAGATGGTTCTAATGTTAGTGGAACTGTTGAAGCTGATTCTCAGCCACTTGCCGCCATGCAGTTAGATAAAATGGAATATATACCAATCTCGATCAGCGAGAAAAAGGGTATGTTTTTAGATGAACTGGCGCTCAAACTGGAACGTGTTAAAATAGATGATTTAATATTTTTTACCAGACAGTTATATACTGTAATAAAAGCAGGCATCCCTCTCTTGCCAGGGATTAAAGCGCTCGAGCAACAAACTGAAAATAAAAAACTAAAAAAAGTCCTTGGAATTGTTGCAAAAGATGTAGACCGTGGCAAGAGCTTCTCCGAATCTCTTTCACTGCATCCGGATGTTTTTTCTGAACTTTATATAAATATGATTGAGGCTGGTGAAATAGGTGGCAGTTTGGAAGAAATATTAGAGAGACTGATTCTTATGCTTGAATTCACCAGGAAGACTAACAGTAATCTAAAGGCTGCCGTGCGTTATCCGATTATGGTCGTATGTTCGCTATTTGCTGCTTTCGGTGTCGTAATTACATTTGTCATACCCAAATTTGCGGTTATCTTTGAAGCCTCCACCGTAGAACTTCCAATTCCTACAAAAATTATGATGTTTATAAATTTCCTGGTACAAAATTACTGGTATTATGGACTCCTTATAGCCGGCTCTCTTATTGCAGCCTTTTACTTGTATACAAGTCGAGAGTCAGGAAGACTTCAATGGGACTTTCTAAAATTAAAACTACCTGTCTTAGGCGATGTTTTTCTTAAAGTTTACATGTCTAGATTTTCAAGTATGCTTGAAACTTTATCCAGAGGCGGAACCTCAATCGTTTCAGCACTCGATGTTGTTTCAAGAACTATAGGAAATGAATATATTGCTCAAAAAATAAAAGCCATTGCCGAGCAGGTAAAGACAGGAAAAGGTATCACTAATTCTTTAAGAGAAAGTAAAATTTTCCCGCCTTTAGTCCTCCATATGGTTCTAACCGGTGAAGAAACAGGTGCTCTGGACGATATGCTGGCAGAGATTACAAGTTATTACGAAAGGGAAATAGACTACACTGTCAGCCGCATGTCTTCCTATATCGAGCCGATTCTAACCGCCGGTTTGGGATTAATGGTACTTTTCATTGCTCTTGCCATTTTCCTGCCATGGTGGAATATGATGGAAGCTTTTAAGGGATAAATAAAAGTTCACCACGGAACGACACGGAGTTTCACTGAAAATTGGTAATTACTCAGGTGTATATGCTGAAAGCTGAAAGGTGGAAGCTGGAACGGATTGATAACATTGGGATCACATGTTACAATATAATTAATTTTGTATCCATGGAGGTTTTTAAAAGATGAATATGCCACTGAAAGAATTGACTCCTGCTGAGATTAGAAGGGCCGGCTGGAAAGCTCTGAGAGAAAAATTAGGCCCGGCCAGCGCTTTAAAATTCATTCTGGATTATGATCGCGGCAAAGGCGATTATACTGAACTGCGTAAAAAGATATTTAAGGAAAAAACAGTCAAAGATATCATCGAGGATATGAAAAAGGAAGGTTATGTATGAGTTGAAAGCTCAAAGGAATCTAAAGCATCCAATAAAAAAATATACCATCTGACGCAAGAAGCCAATGAATCTCGACAAATTATTCATAGCACGGTAATATTAAAAATATCCTCAGGCAGCCCAACTTCTCGGTATCACAGAAAGAAGCATGTGGCACCGGATAAAAAAATATGCTATTGACATAGAAAGTATCAAGGTGCTACACAAATTGTAGGATACAACTACAATTTATGTAGAAAAAGCAACGGTCATGTGTTACTTAGCTTTAATCTTTAACCTTTCAGCTTTGAGCTTATCAGCTTCTTTATTGCTTTAATCTTTAACATGGCACAGACCTTGCTTTAGAAAGTTATGCAGCTTGCAGCTCAAATATACTATTGACATTGAAATTATTAATAAGTTAATTAGTGAATTAAGTAAGCTAATTTATGAAGTTAGCGCCCTCGGGCGGACTTTTCTGACAAAACTAATGAGATTTATATGATTTCTTTATTTTTTCTTATATCCTGATAATCCTGTATATCCTGTCAAAAAAAAGGGGGAGGTGACAAAAATGGGCAATAAAAGGGTGGGTTTGTTGAAAAACAATAAAGGTTTTACATTAATTGAACTTATTATGGTTATTGTTATCCTCGGCATACTGGCAGCAGTTGCCATCCCAAAATATGTTTCCATGAAAAGTGATGCCGCTGATGCATCGGCCAGGGGTATTACCGCAGGCTTGAGAGGAGCTGTGAGTGTGCTTTATGCCAAGGGTGTGCTCGATGGCAGCGCTGGTGCTGGCGTCTATACCATGCTAAACGTATTTAATGACGCCCAGGTATCTGGAGTAGAAGGTTCAGTTACACCCGGTGCTATTACCTATCTCGCAACTTTAGGGGGCACGTCCTATGTCTGGACACTCAGCCCTGTATCCAACTTACCTACAACCGCCGGTGGTATAATAGCCAAGGTAACAACCTGGTAAATATAATCATTCCTTATCGGTCCTTTCTTCGCACTTTAGGTATGTTGCGGAGAAAGGACTCATCAAAATGAATCTTGCCAGGAAAATATTTCTCCCGAGCCTCCTTTTTGTTGTCTGCCTGATTTACTTTCATGATATTCTAACAAGCAAATTTCTTTTCACAGAAAGAGACCTGTCTATCTTCTTTCTGCCCCCAAGAATATGCTGGGTGGATATGATTAAGGGGTTCCAGTTCCCTTTTTGGAATCCCTATTTTTACTGTGGCCAGCCTCTTTTTGCCACTCTTCAGCCTGGTATACTTTACCCTCTAAATCTTCTTCTCATCCTGCTTCCCTTCGATTTAGCCTTTAATTTGATCATTGTTTTGCACTATTTTTTAGCCGGAGTCTTTACCTA
>Ga0180009_10005403_pt1 | contig 13702 bp, 12 predicted proteins | sample OS_PC_MetaG_FD_123537 | JGI IMG/M metagenome (GOLD analysis project Ga0180009, IMG submission 123537) | Groundwater microbial communities from the Aspo Hard Rock Laboratory (HRL) deep subsurface site, Sweden - OS_PC_MetaG | ecosystem: Environmental > Aquatic > Deep subsurface > Groundwater... | reverse complement strand
TTGCTTCTTTTGATAATGTTTTTGCATAAATTCTTGCCATGCATTAATTCTGTAAATTACAGAATTTAAACATATTGTTTTTGAGCTAATAAAATGGTTTAATCCCGCCTCCCGGATTTGCTTATGGAAGGTTTTTGGTTTGTGGTTAGAGGTTTTAAGTTCATTTTTTTGAGTGTTGTTTTATTATTTCTTCTGCCAAGAATTTTGTAAATGGTTTGTGGTTTTCTTTATTTCCTGCTGCTTGTGTTTTCATATATGCCTGTCGCCTCTTTAACGGGATGTTTGTGAAAGGAAAATTTTTCTGTTGCAGGATGTAGTTCATTAGTAGTCTTGCCATTCTTCCATTGCCGTCTGCAAAAGGATGGATTGAAGTGAATTTTGTGTGGAATTTTGCAGCTAATTCTGTTGGATGAATAAGTTTTTCATTTTCTTCAAACCATTTTATCAGTTTTTTCATCAAATTTGGAACTTCCTGGGGTATTGGAAATTTATGGGTTGAGCCAACTATGTAAACCTGAACAGGCCTGTAAATTCCTTGATATTTCTCATAACCTGAAATTTTTTCTAATAAAATATAATGCAGTTGCAAAATCATTTTTTCTGAAATTTTTGAATTTATTTTAAGGTATTTGTCGTATCTATCCAGACATGCTTTTAAGTTCAGTGCTTCCTGTTCTTCTCTGTTAATTCCTGTTATAATAACGTGTTTTTTTTCTGCTTTTTTTATTTTTTTTACTTGTGAAAGAATTCTTTCTGTTTCGCTGTATTTTAAGGAGCTTCCTTCTATTGCATTGCTTTCTGTTATGAATGTTATTCTTTCTCTTTTAATGAATTCTTCTCTTTGTTTTTTTGAAAGTTTTTTAAGCAATGTTTTTTTCCTTTCTGAAGCTTGATGCAATTTTGCAGCAGTTTTATTTGAAATGAATTCTGTGAAAGGCTGGACTAAAACAAGATGGTTTTTGTTTTTGCATTTTTCCTTCAGTTTCTCAAAAGCAGCCAGTAATTTTTTTTGTAAAGGTTTTTCTGGACCCAAATAGATGCTTTCTTTTCTCCATTTTCCTTTAGCTTTGAATGATTCTTCAAGATAAAAGTATTTTTTTCCTTTAACTGTTCTTGTGCTTAAATGACTCATAATAAGTTATCACCACAAAAGGTATTTAAACATATTTCGGTGATAACTTTTGGTTATTACTCAAATGTTTTCTGATAGTTATTCCAGTGATAACTGTCAATAGTGGTCGTCGTTCCTTTTTCTGAGGCAGTGCGAGTTTATCTCGCACGTTTTGGCAACTTGCCTTTTTTTAAAAGGCAGATTCCCGCCTCCCAGATTTGGGAGAAAGTGTGTTGTTGGAAGTATGAGGTTTGGAGTTTTCAGAGTTCATATAATTCCTTTATTTTTTGTTTTACTTCTTTGAGTTTTTGGTTGGAAATTCTGCCAATGCTTTGTGTAACACTTCTTTTTTCTATCACTACAGGGAAGTCTGCTTGTATCGCACTTTCATGCATTAGTTTGCCGTCAGTTAAATCTTTTTCTTTTAATTCAATGTCAAAAGGATAATCTTTTCCTTTGCTTGTGATTTTTAATACAATTATGTCTTCTGTTTTGTTGTTGTATTCTTTTTTGCTGATTATAAGTGCTGGTCTTATTTTAGCTGAAAACTGGCTTGAAAAAGGAATTGGAGCAACAATTATTTCTCCTTGTTCAAAACTTGAATAGTTCATGTGCTTCGCTCCAGCCTCTTTTAATTGCATGTGTATGAGCATGTTTCATCCACTGCCTTTTTTCTTCTTCTAATTCTTTTGCTTTTTCTTCTATTGCTTTTCTTGCTACTTCAGTCCACTTAATTTCAGAGTGTTTTTTCATAATGTCATGAAGTTCTTTTGGAACTGCCATAGTCATATTAACCATTCAATCACCTTAAATAAGTAAAATAAGTAAAGTTATTAAATTTATCTTCCGCTCGGCGTGTTTTCTTTTTGGACAACTTGCACTTTTTCTTTTTTGAAAAGAAAAAGGGCAGATTCCCGCCTCCCGGATTTGCTATTAAGTTGTTGGTGGTTTGTGGTTGGAAGTTTGGAGTGAAATTCTTTGTTCATACTATTCCACTACAGGTTGCCTTCTCAGTTTTTGTTAGTCCATTTTGGGTGTAAGTAATTGTTATCTCTTCATTTAGTTGTTCTGATTTTATTTGATTCGAAAAAGAGCCTTTTAAATCAAACCTTCCTATTTGGTTTGGTTCAAGTTCTTCATTAAGTGAACTCCAAGTTGCAGGAGTAGGATAACTTGTAATATTTTCTATTGTTATATTGTTTTCAGTTGTGTTTTGTATTGTTAACATTATAAGATTGTACTGGAAATAGTAATCTTTTATTATCAGATTTCCTCCAGTTTGAGTGCAGGCTCTTGGATTTTTTATTTGGTTTATATATTCTTGATCAAAAACTACTTTTGCTGTTCCTGCTGCCCATGCTTCTAGACATTCGCCCATTAATCCAAATGCATCTTCTCGCATTTCAACTTCTTTTTCGCTATAAGTGCCTAATGGAAAAGAATCTTTAATTACTTTATATGAATTGTCTATTGGATTAACTTCAATTGTAGCATATTCAAAACTTGAAGAAAGATTTGCTTTTTCTGTTTTATAATAACTGACCAAGAATTTTCCATCTATCTCTTTAATCTTTCTTTCAAAATCAACATGAAAATCTTTAAGTTCATTTAAAGAATCATTAATTCTCTGCATTTCTTCTTGATTAAAATTAAAACTTAAATCATTAATATTTTTTTCTTTTGAAACATAAATATGAAACATATCAGGATATTTTGCATACAATTGTTTCATTTTACCAACAAATTTTTCTTTAGTGCATTCATCATCTTTAGAATAGTTTTCCTTTAGCATAGTTAAGCGTTTTCCTTCAGGACTATTTTCTGCTATTTCGTATATTGGTTTATCTTTTTCACTAACTTCCCCCCAGGGATTTTGTTTTCCTAACAGAGAAGTGCATCCACTAAAAACCAATGCTAAAACCAACAAAATTAATGCAATTTTTTTCATTAATATACTAAAGAATTAGTTCTATTTAATTGTTATTGTCCGGTCGTCGGTTCTTTTTTTAGGAAAAAAAAGTCCCGTCTCCCAACACTGCTCTGCGGGTGCAACTCCCGCCGATTTTACAAAATTAGAACTATTTTTTGTAGGTTAAGTTGTTTTTTGGTTTTTGTATTTTAAAGTAGTAGTATGCTGCTCCTGCAATAATTATTAGAATAATTAGAATAATGAATGGAGTAAAGTCTGTTTCTTCTGGTTTTTGTGGTTCTTTGCCATCATCGCCTGTAACTGTTTTTGTAATGCATTCTCCGTTTTTGCATTCTTTGTTTGTTCCGCAGCTTGTTCCGTCAGTTAAGTTTGTGTAAGTGCATTCTCCTGTTGTAGAATCACAGGAATCTTGAGTGCAAGGATTGTCATCATTGCAGTTTTTTCCTTGACATAAATCTGTTGGAGGTTCTTCTTCTGCGAATTCTGCTACTATTGGCGCAGTCATTTCATTTATTGCCTGATTGCTTACTTCATTATTAACAGTATAAGTTATGTTTTTTGTTTGATTTGGGTTAACTTCGTCAATAGAAAACTCAATTACTGGGTCGTCTTTTAGTACAGTGAACTCAAAACTGCTTTCTATTTGTGAGGCGTTTAATGCAACTGATTTTGGAATAAATTCAATTATTTTAATGTTTGTTTTCTTTTTTCCTGGATTATTTATGTTAATTGTCATTGTAGTTTGATAAGTTATTTCTCCTGTAATAACATCAGTTATTTTTTCTACTTTTATTGTTCTGCTTACTGTTGTTTTTCCTACTGCCTGAGAAGCTTTTTCTATTGCATTCTCTGAAGCACCAACTTCAATTAATTTGTTTCTTATTTCTTCTGAAGTGGGTTTTTTTGTAATTGTTTTCTCTAAAACAGTTTCTTTTGTTTTTGTCGGGCAGTCTGTTGGGCAATTGCTTGCATTTTCGTCTCCAACACAAACCCCGTTTCCACAAACTTCCTGAACTGCAGGAGTGCATTCAACTGAACAGCACCTATCAGAATCCTGTGCTGTAAGCCAGTTTCCTGTGCATTCTTCATCTTCATTACAAATGTCTCCGTAGTGACCGTCAATGTATTGGGCACGACAGTAATTTGGGCCTCCTGTATTAGGTGCTGGTGGGGAGGTTACAGATATTGTCACTGAAGCAGTGGAACTGTTTACATCTGATTTTGTTTGTGCAATAACATAAAATGTATGGCTTGCGGTTGTCAAATTATTAAAGTCATAAGTTAGGTTTGTGCTGTTGTCTACCCATCCATTTGAATCAACTTGAACATAATATTTGTTTATGTCTCCTGTGTTTGTTGCACTGTAAACTAATGTTACTCCTGTTGATGTCTGGCTTGAGCCATCTGTTGGATTAGAGATGGTTACTACTGGCGCAGTTTGATCTATCAAAACATAAAATACGTTTGAATCTCCATAATTTCCTGCGTTATCAAGTGAATTAAAATCTATTGCAAAATTACCGTCTGATGTAATTAGAATGTTTGTGTCGTATGTTGTCCATGCTCCGTAGCTTATTCCTGTTGCAGAATTTGTATCTAACCTGTATTTTGTTGAACTGCAACCGCTTGTTGCATCACTACAAGTTAAATGAATGTTAGCATCCATTGACTGCCAAGTATTATGGTTTCCGTCCCATGAAGTTGAAGGAGCAGTTTTGTCAACCAAGACATAAAAAGTATTTGTGTCTCCTACATTTCCTGCTCTGTCAGTTGAATTGAAATCTATTGCCCAGTTTCCATCTGAAGAAATCAAAATGTTTGTGTCATAAGTCAGCCATGAACCATAGCTTACTGTATCAGATGAATCACTGTCTAATCTGTAGGTAGTGTTTGCATCGCCTCCTGCACAGCCTGAACCAGAATCATTGCAGGTTAAATGAATGTTTACATCTGATGCCTGCCATAATTCATTTGCATCCCATGAAGTAGTTGGGGCAGTATTATCTATCATAAAGCTTGTATTGCTTGAATCATCCCCGCTGTCTCTGAATGTTCCGCCTGCAGTTCTGTCAACTACATTTATGTCAACAAAATAGTTTCCGTCCGAGACTCCAGTTGTGTTCCAGCTGTAAGTGCAGTTATTCATTGAAGCAAAGTTTTGGTCATCACAATTGCTTGTATTCATTAAATTCAAGTCGGTTATTAAAGTAGTGTAAGCTCCTTGTGTAGCACTATAATAAATAAATGCCATTAAATTTGAGTCTGCGATTGAGTTTGCATCAGTATCAGTTACATTAAAATCAATGGTATAACTTGATTTAATATACTGGCTTCCATTTGGCTGGTTAACTAAAACAGTCGGTGCAACTGCATTAACAATTCCAAAAAGGAGTACTAAAATTAATGCAATTAAAAATTTTTTATATTTCATGTTATTTTCCTTTACTTATTTGTTTTGTTTTTGATTTTCTTTTATTATTTAGTGTTTTTCTCTTTTTATTTGTTTTGTTTTTGGTTTCTTTTATTATTTACTGTTTTTCTGCTAAAACGAAAATATGCGCTCCGAATAAAGTGTTTTTGAATAAATATTGAAGCAAAGGAAAAGTGAATTGGCGGGTTGTCAGCTTTTTTATTTTAAAGTCTGCTCTGGTTAATTCTTTTATCAGATTTTCGGGGCTAAATTCATGTAAGTGGGTTGGGTCAAAACAAAATTTTTCTCCTCTAATCCTGGAAAGAAATTTATGGTAATAAGCCCATTTGTTTGGACAACATAAAACCAGTTTCCCGTTTCCTTTTAGAAGGTCTTTTGTTTTTTGGAGAAATTCTTGTGTGTCTTCAATATGTTCAATTAAATGAAGTGCATAGACTGCATTGTATTTTCTTTTTTCTTCAAAAACATCTTTTTTTTCAAAGTCTACTTTTGAATATTTTTTTTTAGCTGAGTTTACTGCATTTTCGTTTACGTCAATTCCTTTAACTTTACAGTTAAATTTTTTTTGCAATAAATAACTGAATTCCCCTGTGTTGCAGCCTAAATCAATGCATTCATCTGTTTCTTTTGGCTTGTATAAATCAAGCAATACTTTGAATTCCCAGTAATTCTCAGGTTTTTGTTTTTCGTGCTCTAAAGCATATTTTTCATCAAAATAAGAGTGTTTTTCGTTAGCTAATTCAATGTAAATTTTGAGTGTTTTTTGAGCGCTGGTTTTTGGGTTGAATTCTTTTGCTCTACTCAATCCTTTTTCAATTAATTCTTTTCTTGCTTTTTTATTGCTTAAAACTGTTTCTATTTTTTTTATTAAGTCATTTAAATTGTTTGACTCAAAAATTAATGCTGCATTTCCTGCTGCTTCAGGCAGAGAAGCTGCATTAGAACAGACTACTGGGCAACCACAAGCCATTGCTTCTAAAACAGGTAAACCAAAACCTTCTTCTGTTGAAGGAAAAGCAAATAAATCAGCTAAAGAATAAAATTCAGCCAGTGTTTCTTCAATTATGTTATCAATAAAAAAAACTTTTTCTTCCATTTTTAGTTCTTTTATTAGTTTCCTGTTTTTCTCTTTTTCTTTTTTATCTCTAAAACCGCTTATATGAACCAAATTCAAACCAAGTTTAGCCACTGCTTTAATTAGCAAACCTAAATTTTTTCTTGGAATTTCTGAGCCAACGCACAAAACAAAATTTTCTGGAATAGAATGGTTTTTTAGAATTTTTTTATTTTTGCGTGGAAAAAAAACTTTTGCATCAATGCTTGGATAAACAAGTTTTATTTTTTCTTTTGGATATTCTAAAAATTTGTTAATCTGTTCTTTTGTGTAATTTGATATTGCAATGATCTTGTCTGCTTTCTTCAGACCATCAAGAACCAATTTTTTTCTTTTTTCAGGTAATTCTTTTATTCCGATGAAATCCAAGACAGAAACAATTGATTTGCAGTTAATGTAATTTAATATAAAGGCTTCTTCTTGGGAAATTAAATGAAGAATCTTTTTTCTATGTTTTTTTTTTACTTCGTCTGAAAACAGTTTGTAAGCGAATTTGTAAGAGAAAACTGATAAAATAGAAAAAATTTTTTTTTGAAATGAATCAATTTTTTCGTTGACAATGATTTTTGCATCTATTTCGTTTTTTAATTCTTTGTGAACTCCGTTAAAAATTTTCATTGTTCCGCATTCTTTTGGGCGTGGAAACATTGCAAAATCTATTATTAACTTTTTCATTTAGTTTCACTTATCCAGCAAACTGTTGTACAGTTTAATATATTGTTTTGCGCTGTTTTTAATGTTGTATTCTTTAATGATTTTTTCTCTTGCTTTTTTTCCTAAATTTTTTCTTTCTTTTTGGTTTTCTATTAAAAAATTAATTTTTTCTGCTAATTTAAGATAGTTTCCTGCTTGAAACTGTAATTCATTTAATGCGATTTCTTTCATCCCCTCGACAGATGATGCAATTACAGGCTTGCCGCAGGACATTCCTTCAATTAATACATAGCAGGCTGACTCAGAAAAAGAAGGTTCTACAATTAAATCTGCTTTATTGTATAATTCAATTATTTTTTTGTCTGATTGGTAACCCAAAAAAACTATGTTTTTGATTGAATGTTTTTTAATTAAATTAATTATTTCTTTATGGTATGAAAGTTTTTGGTTTAATTTTTCTCCTAATACAAGAACTTTTACTTTTGCTGTTACAAAAGGAATTGCTTGAATTAAAACTTTTAGTCCTTTTCTTGGTTCAATTCTTCCAGCAAACAAGATTATCAATTCATTGAATTCTTTTTCAGTTTTTATTGGTCTGAATTCTTCAGTATTAATCCCTTGTTTGATTGTGGTTATTTTGCTAAAATCAGATTTGAAGTATTCTTTTAGGATTCCTTTTTTTGAATAATTTGTTGCAGTAACTATTGAATCAGAATTTTGGATAAGTTCTTTTTCTAATTTGTAAACTAATTGTTTATCAAAAATCAAAGTCTTTTTTGTTAGTCCTTGTGATAGAGGAGTTTGAATTGAAGTTATTAAAGGAGTAAATTTGTTTTTTGAATAACTGGATGAATTGAGTGTTGCAATTGGTGCTTCAATTAAATCAAGTTTTCCTTTGAATTTTCTTAATTTTTCATGGAATTTTTTGCTGTAATTAATTGAATTCAAGTAAATGTTTATTGGAGGTAAAAAGAATTTTTTGAGTTTAATTGAATGAAAAAAAATGTTTTCTTCATTTTCTTTTTGGGTTCCAGTAAAAACGTGTATTTCATCTAATTCTTTTTTTAGTTCTTGAATTAATCCTGAATAATACCTTCCAATTCCTCCTGCGTATTTGTCTGGAGGAAAGCCTTCTGAAACAATTCCTAACTTCATTCTTCAGAAAATAAAGCCAAAACAGTTCTAAAACCTTTTTGCCATTAATTTCAAGGAAGAATGTGATAAAAATGAGTTTTTTTGATACTTTTCTCTATTATTATTTCAAAATTTTTAAGCCAAGTTTTTTGTTTCAAAATAAAACCTATAACTATTTTTGTCACAAGTACAATTTTACTTGGAGAAACGAAAGAGCAATTGAAATTCCAATAATCTGGACAATGGTGAAAAAACATAACGCAAAAGAAGTCCTTGAAGTAGGCAATGTTTTATCACATTACTTTAATGTAAAACACGATGTAATTGACAAGTATGAAAAAACTAAAGGAATAATCAATAAAGACATAGTGAATTTTAAACCTTCAAAGAAGTATTCTTTGATTGTAAGCATTTCAACTTTGGAGCATATTGGGTTTGAAAAAGAAATTAATCCAAAAAAAGCATTAAAAGCTTTAGAAAATTTAAAATCTAATTGCCTTGCTTCCAAAGGAAAACTTATTGTAACTTTTCCTTTAGGTTTTAATTCCTTTCTTGACAATTTGTTGGTTAGCAGAAAATTAGATTTCGCCAAAGAGTTCTACTTGAAGAGAGTTTTACCAACAAATAGATGGAAAGAAACAAATCTGCAAGAAATAAAGGATTCAAAATACAATTACAAGCATTCTCATGCCAATGCCTTAATTATAGGAATAATTGAGAAAGGATTGCCAAGTTTTTATTGTTTTTAATAATTGACTGTTTTTATAAATTAATTGCAAAATATAATATACAATGGCTGAATTTATTTTGTCTAATGAATTAATTTTTAATAGTTTGATTTTGTTATTGCCAGCTATTTTTGCAATTTTTGCGTTATTCTTTCAGAGAGGTTTTTAATCTTTTAACTATTTTTGTTTGCTTTTGATATTTCTGTTACAAATTTCTCTGTTTTCATTTCTTTTCTTTTTTTTCTGAGTTCTACAATTCCTTGAATTATCTGCTGATTGGGATTTGTTCTGATAGGTAAATCCCGCCTCCCGGATTTGCACCGGGGACCTCTCGGTAGCTGCTTTCGTGCAGCTGTAACGGCGCACTACCTTCACTTTCGTTCGGTAGAGCTGCCTTTAACACTTTTAGTGTTTGATTTTCCACCGTTTTTCTTTTGGATAGACGGTAGACTTTTCTTTTTCTGAAAAAGAAAAGGCTTCGAACTACAGCCGAGCGCACTACTACTATGCAAAGGCGGGTTCCAATGAGTTAATAGATTAAAATTAGTGTTTTGAAGGATTTAAAGCTTTTTCGTATAAAACCGGAACAATAACTGAAACCCATAATCCAAGCACTAACATTAATCCAAACTGTATTGTGTCAGATAAACTGTAAGGCATTAAAATAATTGGAAAAGTAAGCAATGCCATTCCAAGAAATCCAATAACAGTTTTTGTCATTACATCGCTTTTTGAAATTCTTTTTTGTTTAAATTCTATTTCTCTGAATAAAAAGAATCCTCCATAATACCCAAAAAATAATCCAATATAAACAAACTGTGGAGCCAAAAAAAGCAAAACTAATACAATTAAAATAAATATTCCTATAAGCACTTCATCTTGCAGTTTGCTTAACTTAAAACTGTAATCTTCAAATCTTTTCAACACCTTATTGTTGCTCATGCCAATTAATGTTCCTAATGCAACTCCTACAACCACATCTGAAGGAAAATGTGCTCCAAGATAAACTCTAGAGTAAGCAACTAAAATTGTTGCAATCCCTAAACCAAAAACAATTAGTTTGTTTTTATGATTTAAAAAATAACCAAATATTGCCGCCATTGTAGTTGAATGCCCTGAAGGAAAACTAAATCCGCCAAACCTTTCATGCACTAAAACCCTGAATCCTTCTTCAACTGAAGGCCTTGGCTTATGAAATAATTCTTTTGCCGCTCCAACCACTAAAACAGAAAAAACAATTAAGTTCATTAAATGAAAAGACTCTTTTTCTTTTCCTTTCCAGTAAAAAAAAGCAACCAAAAAAAACCACAGCAAAGGAGAACCTAATTCAGTTAAAGCCCTTACAAAATAATCCATGTAATACAAAGGAATTGGATGAAATGTTTGAACTGCATGCAGTATTGCTGTATCAGAAAACTCTAAAACCATTTATCAAACCTTTGCTTTTTTTACTTTTTTCATTCCAGGAATATTTATTTCAGAGTAATCCACTCTGATTTTCACTTCTTTTAATGCTTTTCTCATTGAGTAAACTTTAAGGAATTCGCCTACTTCTTTTTTTTCGCCTTTCTGCCATTCAGGTTTTTCCACTAATTCGTTTACAATTGCATTCACTTTTCTTCCGTTGACTTCTCTTAAAACTGCTGAAACATCTTTTCCGGTTTCCCCTAAAATTTCGTTTAAGACATAATTCAGTTTTTCTATTTCCACTATTTTGCCTAAATTTTCTTCTACTTTTCTGTCTATTCCTGTTCCAAGTGAAGCAAGGAATTCCATTACTGTCCTTGGGTCAGTTTGTTCTGTTACCTTTAATTTTTTTACTGAAATCCATCCTTTAGTGTTTGCTATAAATTGAATGCTTTCTTCCATTAATTCACCTCTTGCCGATATTAAGTTTTATTTAGTATAAAATGGTTTCCCTTGCAATGAATAAAAAAGAATAAGAGAATTTGTTTAAAAAAGGAGAGTGCGCTAGAGGGGAGAAAACGCACGACTCTCTTAATGAAATAAGTTAGGCGCACCTTATTTAAATATATTGTTTAAAAAACCTTAATTTTTCTTTTCATTAATATTTAGTCATATGTTGAAGGATATTTTTCAAGATATGCTTTAGTTAGAACATCAAATAATTCATCGTCTATTACTGTTCCTAAATCATTTCCATTCCATCCTCTTAATATATTACTTCCAGATATCCAAAAAACATATCTTTGTTTTCCAATTTGTATTTCCGAAGTTCCTTCAAAAATTTTGTTTCCATTAATTTCTTTTATAAATACATCCCATTGATTTCCTGCATTACTGACAAGATGATCAAAACGTGTGTTTGCTTTTTCTGAAGAATTATAAATATCAATAGCAAATTCTGAATGCTGGTCATTGTCTTCTGGGCTAATATATCTCAAATCTATATGAGTATAATCTTGTTCTTCATGCCATTCTCCGCCAAAAGCATATTCATAAAGTTCAGGCAGATCCCAAATCATTTTTTCTCTTACAAAAGGATCTTCAGGACCTTGGTTGATTTTCATACATTCTCCATTCTTGCATTTTGTTTCTTCAGGGCAAGCAGTTATAGAATTCCATCCCAAACAAGAATCTTCATTATAATTTCCACAAACCTGAAAACCATTTCCTATACATTGTTTTATTCCTGTTTCAGAGCATTTATTTTCACATGACTTAAGGCAGTCTTTTGGACAAGAATTAACAGTTTCATTGTTTTGGCAGATTCCATCCCCGCAAGTTGGATCAGGTTGAACGCAACCAATAAAAAAAAGAGTTAATCCGATTAACAAAATTAATGCTTTTTTTTTCATTTTTTCACTTCTTTTTTGTTTTTTACTTTATGACGTTTTGAGTTGCTTAATATCTATAAGAGCTCCAGATTCATCGGCGCTTAACACAGAAACGGACATTTCATTAAACTGATCATAATATGTTTGGTTTTCTTCAAGGAAAAAATAAAGATCTTCGCATCCAGTATCGCCGCAAATTTCTGAATTTCCAGGATGAAGATTTAATAACCAGCCATTTTCAAATCCTTTAACATCTTCTGTTGGTCGGCTCCAATCATCTTTTCCTATTACTATAAAAACTCCATATCCTCTTTGGAAAATATCACTATCAAGCAGTCTGTATTCAATATAATAATGTGTAGGAGGATCCCACCAGCCAATAGGATCATAAAATGGATCGCGGTTTTCTTCGTGATAGTAGAAAATTGTTTCTTCCGGATCCCATAAAATAGGAATTTTGATTCCTTTTTTTTCTGCAGTGGTTGTAAACTGTTTGTTTATTGGGGCGATCCAATATTCTCCTTCAATCACTTCTGACATGTCTATTACATTTTCTTCTGTAAGCCACCCCAGTAACTCATAAGAATTTCTAAGACTGTAATATTCTGTTGACCCAGCACCCATTGGATCAAAATTAAAGGCTAGTTTTCCTTCATAATTTTGGCCTATGGTTACAGGATTGTCAGACTCATCCTTGCAGAATAATACATTATGGTGAGGCAATTCAAATGCGTGTCCAATCTCGTGGGCTAAAAGAGAAGGTGAAGGAGAGGAATACACGCCGTTTTTTTCTTGAGTCTTAAACGTCACAAAAGTCATTTGCACTTCTCCATCTTCAGAAGAATATATTTCAGGCGAACCTGCATGATTACTGCAACTCCAAAAAGAATTTCCTTTATCTGGTTTATACACTGTTATAATTCCATAATATTCTCTTAAGTCAACATTTGGATCTATTAAGTCAACAATAGATTCTCTCCAGTTCCAAAGATCACAGGGTCCTGTATCATTTGCAGGAATTATAGTTGTATAAAAGTCAATATCTATATTCATTTTTCCATAAGAAGCTTCAACAAAATAACTATTTGCAATATCTTCTAGTTGTTCAGAATAAGTTTGAGCATCAAAATCAGAAAGGTTTTCCTGGAATGCATATACTATAGCGAATTTTTTTTCTCCAAGTATGTCTGTTGGCTGAATACAGTTTTCATTTGTTGTGCATTGGTTTGTTCCTGTTCCTTGTATTTCAATGCATTCCTGGTTAATACATTCAAAATGTGTTTCATTTGTTTTGCAGTCTTGTGGACAGTTATCATAATTTTCTCCATCATCGCATTTTCCATTACCACATTCAGTTGCTGGTAAACAATCTTCTGGGCAGTTTTCTTGGTTTTCTCCTGCTTCGCATATTTCGTTGCCGCATATTTGTTCAGCTGGACAGTCTTGTGGGCAGTTTGAATTGTTTTCTCCTATTTCGCATTTTTCGTTACCACAAACAGGTTTTTGTGTGCAGGCACTTAAAGCAATTAAAACAAAAATTATTAACAAAACTTTTTTCATGTGTTTATTATGTTTTTTATTATATTTACATTTTTCGGTTTATAGGGCGGTATTAGAAATCCTCAAAATTGAATTTTAAACTGCTTTACACAAGCAAATAAACAAGTTTTATGAATTCAATTTTCTTTATTTATAAAGGATTTCTACAGAGCCGGTTTATAGTTTTAGCAGCTTTTCCGCAAGGATTTTCACAAAAAGTAGCCCTGTTATCCAAAACTAACCATTTAGAGCCTCTAGGGGGA
>Ga0180009_10005402_pt1 | contig 13703 bp, 12 predicted proteins | sample OS_PC_MetaG_FD_123537 | JGI IMG/M metagenome (GOLD analysis project Ga0180009, IMG submission 123537) | Groundwater microbial communities from the Aspo Hard Rock Laboratory (HRL) deep subsurface site, Sweden - OS_PC_MetaG | ecosystem: Environmental > Aquatic > Deep subsurface > Groundwater... | reverse complement strand
CCCCAACTGACCCCCAGCGAGCCCATACCCGCCTCGCCCCCCACGGTGCCGACGGGCCTGCCCTCGGATCTGCTGACCCGGCGGCCGGACATACGCCAAGCCGAGGCCAAGTTGCACGCGGCCACCGCTCGAGTGGGTGTGGCCACCGCAGACCTGTTCCCCCGCTTCATGCTCACCGGCTCGGCCGGCTACCAGTCCACCAGCTTCGACTCCTGGCCGAACTGGGGCAGCCGCTTCTGGTCCATCGGCCCCTCCATCAGCTGGCCCATCTTCGCCAGCGGCCGCATCAAGGCCAACATCGAGTTGAAGGACGCCCAGGCCGAGGAGGCCTTGCTGCTCTATCGCCAGACGGTGCTCAACTCCCTGCGGGAAGTGGAGGACGCCCTGGTGGCCTCCACCCAGGAGCAGTCTCACCGCCGAGAGTTGGCCACCGCGGTGGCCGCCAACCAGAAGGCCCTGAAGCTCTCCACCCTGCTCTACACCGAGGGGCAGGTGGAGTTCCTAAACGTTTTGCAGGCCCAGGGCGCCCTGTACGCCACCGAGGACGCGCTGGTGTCCAGCAACGGGGCGATGGGCACCAACCTGGTGGCCCTGTACAAGGCCTTGGGTGGAGGGTGGCAGGCCGAACCCAAGACCGGCAAACCGGCCGCGCCCCTGGCCTCGTCCAACTGAAAGGCGGATGTGCTTTCAGTCTGACCTTCTTCCCAAACTCTGTACTCGGTGAGGACTCTTAACATTAGGGCCCTCGCGGCCAAAGATACGGTTACGAAGGGTGCCGGCTCGGAAAATATGGTCGAGGGGCCCTTTTTCCCTTGGGGTCGGACAAGCTGCAAAACAAAAGACAGGACGGAAGTTGGTAGAGTGCAAGGTTGATTGCTGAACTGCGCCAACTTGAATCAACTTGTTGTGGGTCTGTCAGATATTCTGTGTAAGAGCCATTCCGCCTGAAATTGGTTCTATGTCCACGCCGGCATTCGCAGGCGGTCCTCAAAGAGTATAGCAAATTGGTTTAGCACCATCTTCCAGCCCCTGTGGGGCATCCTCCATTTTGCGCTGACATTCCGGATCACCAGGCAGAGCAGTTTTATGGCCGCGTCGTCGTTTGGGAAATGGCCCCGGTTCCTGACGTTCTTGCGCAGGCCGCGGTGCAGGCTCTCGACGGCGTTGGTGGTGTAAATCAGCTGGCGCACCTCTGGGGGGTAGGCCAGGAAGAGAATGATCTTCTCCCAGTTGCGCCGCCAGGAATGACCGATGGTGGGATACTTGCCGCCCCTTTGGCCCGCACGGCGGCCAGGTTGTGGTCCATCAACTCCCCGGCCTGCTCCAGCATGCCCGCCCCCAGCAGAGGGAAGCCGCAGCACCATTCATCTTCGCCCAGCAGGGTGAAGTCCACCCCGGCCGCCTCCAGGATTTCGGCCAGGGCCAGGGGAAAAAAGGCCACGCAACCGGCGAAGTAGACCACCTCGGCCCGGTCGGCCAGCTCGTAGCGCAGGCCCAGCCACAGACGGCGCAGGCCTATGCCCGAGGGGCAGACCTCGGCGCAGGCCCGGCAGTTGGTGCAGGCCTGCATCTCCAAAAGCTGGCGGCGGCTGTAGGGGGGAGGGCCATTGGCCCGCTCCTAGGCCTGCTCGGCGTGTTTGGCGATTTCGGCCGCGATCCAGACCTCAATCGCCTCGTGGCCGTGCAGCAGGCCCTCCACCTGGCTCACGTCATCGGCCGCGATGCGGTACATCCAGCCTTCGCCGTAGGGGTCGCGGTTGATCAGGCCGGGGTCGGTCTCCAGGGCCTCGTTGACCGTGATCAGCACCCCGTCCACCGGGCTGAAGATCTTGCCGAGCCACTTGCCGGACTCCACCTTGGCCAGCTTCTTGCCCTTCTTTAGCTTCTTGCCGTCGTCGGGCAGCTGGACGTAGACGATCTCGCCGGCCAGCTTCTGGGCGAAGTCGTCCATGCCCATGACCAGCTCGTCGCCCTCCAACCGCACCCAGAAATGCTCCGGGTCATAGTAGAGTTCCTCGGGAAATTCGTATCCTTGAATTTGCATGCTTTGCTTCCTATCTAGCCCCGGGACTAGTCAATGAGTTCCGCGATGAATTGGGCGGTGGTGAGCACGCGAAACTTCTGGGCCCTGAGCTTGGCGTTGGCTAGGTTGTGCACGCAGGAATTGCACTCGGTGAGCACCACCTCGGCCCCCACCTGGTCCACCTCGGCCAGGCGGCGGCGGGCCATGTCCAGCGAGTTCTTGGCAAAGGCCCCCCGCACCCCACCCCCGGCCCCGCAGCATAAGGCGTCGGCGTGGTGGTGGGGCAGTTCCACGAAGTTGGGGGCCAGGGTCTGGATGGTCCGGCGCGGTTCAGCGTAGATGCCGGTGTGGCGGCCCAGGTCGCAAGGGTCGTGATAGGTCACCACCTGGTCTGTGATAACCCCCAGGTCCCGGTTTGCCAGGAACTGGGACAAATGCAGTATCTCCACCCCAGCCTCTTTAAGCGGGGCGTAGATTTGTTTGTTGTTGAAGGTGCGGAAGCAGTAAGGGCAGCCGGTGACCAGGGTCTCCGCGCCGGTGGCCAGGATAAGCTCCAGGTTCTTGGCGGCCAGGGCCGGCTTGATGTCAAAGCCCACGTCCTCCAGCACCCCGGAGCAACACACCTCGTCAATGAGGGTGTAGTCCACCCCCAGGTGACCCAGCACCTCCAGGGCCGCTTCGGTGGCCTCCTCCTCACGGTACTGGCCCACACAGCCCATGAAATAGACCACCTCGGCCTGCTTTCCACGAGGGGCCTCGAAGTCGCCGGGCTCGTCCTCGGCGTAGATGTTGGGATTCTGCTCCAATACCTGGTCCATGGCCACAAAGGCGGGATGGCATGCGCCCAGGCCCACCATCTCCTTGCGCGCTGCCTTGATGATGGTGGGCACATCCACCCCGGAAGGACAATTGACCGTGCAGGAGGCGCAGGTGGTGCATTGAAACAGGCTCTCCACCAGCTCCTCGTTCAACTCCAGACTGCCTTCCAGCACCTCCTTCAGAAGCAGCATCTTGCCCCGGGCGTTGAGGGCCGGACGCAGGCTGGTCCCGAACACGGGGCAGTGGGCCTGGCAAAAGCCGCAGCGCGAGCAACGTTGGATTTGATCGCGGAAGGTTGCCAACAGGGGATGTTTTTCGCTCATGGCCTTATCCATCCAGGGCCATCTTGCCCGGGTTGAGAATGTTGTTGGGGTCACAGGACCTTTTGAGGTTGCGCATGGTTTCCATGGCCGCCGAGCCGTGCTCAAGCCCCATGTAGGCCGCCTTGGAAAGGCCGATGCCGTGCTCGCCGGTGAGGGTGCCCCCCAGTTCGATGGCCAGGGCGAACAGCTCGTCCACCGCCTTTTCCACCCGCTCGGTTTCGCCCGGCTCGGCCGCGTCCCAGAGCACCTGGGGGTGCAGATTGCCGTCCCCGGCGTGGCCGAAGGTGGCGATGCTTACCTGGTGGCGCCCCGCTATCTCCTGCACCCCGGCCAGCATATTTACCACCTGGCTTATGGGCACGGTGACGTCCTCCAGCACGAAGTTGGGCTTGAGGCGAGCTAGCACCGCGTAGGCGCTCTTGCGGGCCTGCCACAGGTCAGCGACTTCCTCGGCCGCCGTGGCCTGGCGCACCGAGCGGGCCCGGTTGGCCTGGAACTGCTCCACCACCCGCTCCATCTGATAGTCGGCCTCGGCTTGGGTGAAGCCATCGGTCTCGCACAGGAGCATGGCGTCAACCTCGGGCAGGTTGAGTTCGGTGTTCTGGTTGATCGCCTGCAGAGTCTCCCGCCCCAGGATCTCCAGCACGCTGGGCAGAATGCCGCTGGACATGACCCCCACGATAGCCCCACCGGCGTCCTCCAGCTTGTCGAAGACGGCCAGGGCGGTGGCGGTGGCGGTGGGCTTGGGGTTGATCTTTAGGATGATCTCGGTAAGCACCCCCAGGGTTCCCTCGGACCCCACCATCAGGCGAGTCAAGTCGTAGCCGGAAACGCTCTTGATGTTGCGGCCGCCCACCTTCATCTCGCGCCCGTCGCCCAGCACCAGGCTCAGGCCCAGCACATAGTCCCTGGTGGTGCCGTACTTGGCGCCCTTGACCCCGCCGGCGTTGGTGGCCACGTTGCCCCCCAGGGTGCATACCTTGCTGCTGCCCGGATCGGGCGGAAAGAAGTAGCCGTGCGGGGCCAGGGCATTGTCCAAATCGGCGTAGACCACACCGGGCTCCACCACTGCCACCCGGTCCTGGATGCTGATGTCGATGATGCGGCGCATGCGGGCCAGGTCCAGCACCAAGCCATCGGTGCTGGGCGTGGCCATGCCCGACAGGCCGGTGCCAGCGCCCCGGGGGTACAGTGGAAAGCCTAGCTCATTGGCCAGCAGCACCACCGAGCGCACTTGCTCAACATTGGTGGGCCAGACCACGGCCTGGGGCCGGATGGAGTGTTCGCTGGCGTCGGAACTGTAGCTCACTAGGTCGATGACCGCGTCGCTGAAGTTGTCCGGCCCCACCAGTTCGGCCAGCCTTGGTTTCCAGGAAGCTTGCATAGTCGTTTGTCTCCCGTGCCGCGCCACCGGGTCTACTCCTGCTCGCTGCACCGCAGGGCCAGCGCCAGGGGCGCGGTGATCAGATGGAACATGCGGCCAAAGGGCAGGTAGGCCACGAAACCGCACCAGGCCACGGCGTGGGCGTACCACAGATAGCCGTAGGCCTGTTGCAGGCTGGTCCCTGGGCTGAACAGGAGGCTCAGGGCCCAGCCGGCCACGGCCCATTGGCCTCCGGTGGGCCAGCTGGTTATGGCCAGGCGAGCTCCTTCCACCACGAAACCCATGAGCACCGCCCCGCCCAGCAGGCCCAGGGCCACCCAGTCTGGCCGGGGAGGGCCAAAGGGAAGCCCGTCCGGCCGGACAAGGCGGCGAAGGATGGCGGCGGCCACTCCGGCCAGCACCAACAGGCCGGTGAGGTCGAAGAACAGGGCATAGGCGGGCTGGTTCTTGGCCGCCAGGATCTGGGTGAGAGGCAGCTGCGGCCACCAGGTCTCCAAGACCAGAGAGGCCAGGGCCCACATGAAGCGCAACACAAAGGGCCAGAAGATCAGGGCGTGGATCAGGCCACGTCCCGGGGAAAAGCGCCAGAGCCGCCGTTGTAGCAGGCCGTCCAGGAACAGAGCCGCCACGCCCTTGCCCACCCGCCGCATCAGGCCCGGGTGGGATTCGTTCTGCGTAGGCGAATGGGAACCCGTTTGGCGGCCGCCGCACAGCCAAAAGCCCAGAGAGGCCATCATGCCCAGAACGAATATGCCCAGGGCGATGCGGGAGAGCCAGTCGGGCAGGCCCAGGCCAGCCACATGGCAGGGCAGGCACAGCAGGCCCTTGCCCGGCAGCACCGCGGCCGGGGCTCCGGCCTGGTTGCCCGCGAAGTGACAGCGCCGGCAGGAGGCCTCCTTGCCGGCCGGGACCAGGGCGTGCGGTCCTCCCTGGCCCCCGAAGTGACAGGATTGGCAGGAAACCCCGTCATGAAGGTCGCCGGTGAATTGCGCGTTGTGGGGAACATGGCAGTTCAGGCAGGAGACCAGGTCCGGCTCCTCGTGCGGGTATTTGGCCACTCCCTGGTGGCACTCGCGGCAGGACAGCTCCTGGTGCGGCCCCAGGTCGCGGCCGCCGCCGTCGTTCATCCCCTCGGCCGCGTGGCACTGCAGGCAGGAGGCCGGCTCTCCGGCCGCGGCAGGCGAGGCCGCCGTCGGGCCCACCGTGGCCAGCATCAGGGCCAGAGCCAAACACAGCCCCATGCCCGCTATGGGCAGGAGGCGAGCCATCATTTTCCGTTGCGCAGCTTGGCCATGGTCTCGCGGTGGCGCATGCCCCGGGCCGAGACCACGGTCACCGGACAGTGGCGGAATATCTTTTCGGCGTTGGAGCCGAACAAGGTGCGCTTGCCCTCGCCGCGCCCCTTGGTGCCCACCACCAGCATCGCAGCCCCGGTTTCCTCCACTGCGTCCAGGATGGCCTCCCAGGGCACCCCCACCCGCACCAGGACCTGGCCGGCCGCCCCGGCCTGCTTGAGCAGCTCCTCGGCCTGAACCTGGCGCTCCTGCCGGCGCTGAGCCAGCACCTGCTGAGCGTCGAGCATCTCGGTGGTGCCCTGGATGAAGTTCAGGGCGTCCACGTCACGCTGATGGACCACGTTAAGCACGATAAGCTCCGCGCCCAGACCCCGGCTCAGCTCCAAGGCGCAACGCAGGGTTTCCCCGGTGTAGGCCGAGAGGTCCAGACCCACCAGGATCTTTTTGAACTCGCCAGTCATGCCCAGACCCTTTCGCCTAACGGTAGGCTATGGCCGGCAGCCAGATAACCAGTTGGGGCCACATGGCCACCAGCAACAGGCCGATGAGCTGCAGGCAGATGAAAGGCACCACGCCTTTGTAGATATCGATGAGTTGCACATCCGGTGGACACACCCCTTTCAAATAGAACAAGGCAAAGCCCACCGGAGGCGTGAGGAAGCTGGTTTGCAAACTCACCGCCACCAGGATCACGAACCAGACTAGCTCCGGGTTTTCCACCACCCCGTAGCCATTGACATGGATGCCCAGGGAACTAACCACCGGGGCCAGCAGGGGCAGCACGATCAGAGTGATCTCGATCCAGTCCAGGAAGAACCCCAGGATAAACACCACCCCCAAGATCACCGCCATGATGCCGTGGGGGCCCAGGGGGATGCTGGTCAGGGTCGCCTCGATGACCCCGTCGCCGCCCAGGCTCCTGAGCACCAGGGCAAAGGTGGTGGCTCCCAGGAAGATGGCGAAGATGTAGGCCGTGGTGTTGAAGCAGGCGAAGATGACCTCTTTGATCACCTTGAAGCTGAGCCTTTTGTTGAAGGCCGCCAGGAGGGTGGCCCCCAGGGCGCCCACCCCGCTGGCTTCGGTGGGGGTGGTGATGCCCGCGAAGATGGAGCCCAGCACCGCCATGATCAAGGCGGCGGGCGGCAGGATGGTCTTGAACACGCTCCAGGCCATGGACCACTGCAACTTCCTGCGGTCCGGGGACAGGGGAGCCGCCTTGGGGCGAAACAGGGAGTAGATCAGAATGAAGGCCACGTAGAGCCCCCCCAGCAGCACCCCGGGCATGAGCGCCCCCATGAACAGGTCGCCCACGGATAAGCCGAGTTGGTCGGCCATAATCACCAGCATGATGGACGGGGGAATCAAGATGCCCAAGGTGCCCGAGCCGGCGATGGTGCCCAGGGCCAGAGACTTGGAGTATCCCTGTTTGAGCATGGCCGGCAGGGACAGTAGGCCCAAGAGCACCACCGAGGCCCCGATGATGCCGGTGGACGCGGCCAAGATGACCCCGATTATGGTGACGGTCACCGCCAAGCCGCCGCGCACCTTGCCGAAGAGATCCTGCATGGCCTTCATCATCTTCTCGGCGATGCCGGAATGATCCAGCATCAGGCCCATGAAGATGAACATGGGCAGCGCCACCAGCACCCAGTTGTCCATGTACTTGTAGACCCGGTTCACCGCCATGCCCAGGGTCATGTAGTCCAGGCCGGTGAGGGTGCCTAGGTAGATGTCGGAATAGTAGCCCACCACCGTGAACAGGACTCCCACGCCACCCAGCACGTAGGCCACCGGGAAACCGGTGAACAGGAAACCGCAGAAGGTGAGGAACATCAGCGCGACAAGGATTTCATTAATTTCCATGACGCACCTTCCGTTCACCGAAGATCACGGCAAAGGAGCTGACCAGCCGGGATACGGTAGCCAGTCCCAACAGGGTGAAGGAGATGGGGATGACCGCCTTGATGATCCAGCGGAAGGGAAGCCCCAGGGGCGAATCGGAGTGCTCGTTTACCCGCCAGGACTCGTTCCAGAAATCGAGCCCCTGCAGGAGAAGGATGATTATCCAGGGGAGCAGGAAAACCAGGATGCCAAAGATCTCCCATTTGGCCTTGGTGCGGCGGGAAAAGCGCTGGTGGAGGATGTCCACCCGAATGGGGGAGTCGACCACCTGGGAGTAGGACAGGCCGATCATCACCGCCACGGCATAGAGTTGCCACTGCAGCTCTTCCAGGAACACTTGTCCCATGGCAAATACGTAGCGGAGAATTACGTTGATGATGATGGCCAACACCAACAGTCCGTTGGCCCAGGCCACGACCTTACCGATGCCCAGCACTACCCCGTCCAGGCTTCGGCAGATGGCTGGAATTTTTTCTTGCGGCTCGCTCATAGGCTTGTCCTCGCCTTTATTGCTGGGGCCTTGGGCCGGCTGGCCTGCCTGAGTACACATTGGCATTTTTATTTTACCAATGATAGGTTTGTCAAGAGTTTTAAATGGCGCCGGGTGGTCACTAAATGTACCAGTGGTGTTATAGTATTATTATAATTGATTTTAATGCTGTTAACCTCCATTAAAGTTTCCCTGTTTTGGCTGGAAAAGGCCCTGGGCCATGCATGAGGAAGGCCCGCTGGGGATGCTTTGGGCAAGCATCCGGGCCCCCGAACTTAAGGGCGTTTCCACCACCGCCAGCCCTTCGCAAACAGCCTCCCGCTGGGGAATCCCTCAAAAAACGTGGCCGGATAACTCTATTTAACAATATTATTTAATTATCAAAACCAGACTAGCGTTCTATGGGCGCCCCCCGGCGGCTTGGCCAACCGTTACGTTTGAATCTGGCCGCAAGACAAGGCGCCCAGTTGGGTTGCCACACCCTGCCGTGCCGGGTGAATTTGTGTACGTTATAAATTATTACCTATAATAAACGCATTATTATGATTTGCAACATACTTAAATTAAACATAAAAATAGTTGTTTGGCTTTAATGAGAATTTTCTTGTTGACTTGATTGGTAATTATGTTTTAGCAATGAATGCAACTCATCGGATCTCGCTAGAGATATTTTGGTTAGTTTGTTGGACCTAGTATGCCGGCGGCACCGCACCCGCCACACCAGTGACACCGGGGCTTCTTGCCCCACAGAAAACGTGAATGGGCCCGGCCGACCCTGCCGGCAAGGATGCTTCGGATAAAGCTTTGCTAACTAACCCGCATGAAAGGGAGAGACCATGAAAAAGTTGCTTAGCCTTATTTTGGCGCTGGCCCTGGTAATGGCCGCCGGCGTGGGCGGAGCCATGGCCGCCAAGGAAAAACCGGTGCTGCTCAAGGTGCCGGTTTGCTTCTCCACCCAACTGCCCGCCCTGGGTTCGGCTATTGCCTGGATGGCCGAGCGCATCAAATTGGCCAGCGGGGGCAGCGTGGCCATGAAGGTCTACGAGCCGGGCAAACTTGTAGCTCCCTTCGAAATCCTGGAAGCGGTCTCCAAGGGCAAGATCAATGCCGGCTATGCCACCGCCGGCTATTGGGCCGGCAAGATTCCGGCCTCTCCCCTGTTCGGCGCGGTGCCCTTCGGCCCCGAGGCTCCCGAGTATCTGGCCTGGCTGTGGTACGGCGACGGCATGAAGCTCTACCAGGAAATGTACGACCAGGCCGGCTACAACGTAAAAGTGCTGGTGGCAGCGGTAATCGCCCCCGAGACCTCCGGCTGGTTCAAGGCGCCGGTGAACAAGCTTTCCGACCTCCAGGGCATGCGCATGCGCTTTTATGGCCTGGGCGGCAAGGTGATGCAGAAAATGGGCGTGCAGACCAGCCTGCTGCCCGCCGGCGAGATATTCCCGGCCCTGGAGAAGAAGGCCATCGACGCCACCGAGTTCTCCATGCCCGCCATCGACAAGCGTCTGGGTTTCTACAAGATCGCCAAGTACAACTACTACCCGGGCTGGCATCAGCAGGCCACGGTGTTTGAACTGCTGATCAACAAGGACACCTGGAAGGCCATGAGCAAGAGCCAACAGATGGTCATCGAGATGATGTGCAAAGCCACCGTGGCCGACCAGCTGGCCTACTCCGAGGCCATCCAGGCTCCGGTCATCAAGGAAAACGTGACCAAGCGCGGCGTAATCAACAAGTACTGGTCCCCGGAGTTCCTCAACGCCTACCGTAAGGCCTGGGAGCAGGTGGCCGCCGAGGAGGCCGCCCGCGACGCCTACTTCAAGAAAGTCTACGACAACCTGCAGAAGTTCCGCGACGAGTACCGCTACTGGCAGTCCGTGGGCTTCCTGCCCCGGCCCGAGCCCCCCAAGATGTAAAGGGTTGTTGGATTATTCGCCTTCCCGGGTGGCCGCCCCGGCGGCCACCCGGCCCTCCCTCTTGATTCGATCCAAGCCCAGTCTTTAACCAGGCCGCGGCATTGGAAATCTAGCTTTCCGCCTTTCGCCAGCGGCCGGAGGGTATACAGGAGAGATTTGCCATGCGCACTGGCATCCTTTACGGACAAAAACAGATAGGCCTGACTCTTCCCGATGAAGCGGTGATCCTGGAGGCCGGCTCGGTGGAGCCCCTGCCCGACCCCGAGGCTGAGCTGCGGCGCGCCATGGATCAGCCCATCGCCTCGCCTTCCTTGGCCGAGATCGCCCAAGGCCGCTCCGATGCTTGCGTGGTCATCTCCGACATCACCCGGCCGGTTCCCAACCAGGTTTTGCTGCCGCCTCTGTTAAGAACCCTGGAGAATGCGGGCATTCCCCGCGAGCGCATCACCATCCTCATAGCCACCGGCATGCACCGGCCCAACCAGGGCGAGGAGTTGGAGAGTATGGTGGGGCGGTGGGTCATGGACAATTACCGCATTGTCAACCACCAGTGCCGCGACCGGGAGCACCTGCGACAGGTGGGCACCCTGGGCGGTGGGCCCATCGAGCTGAACACCATCTACCTGGACGCGGACCTAAAGATTCTAACCGGTCTCATCGAGCCGCACATGTACGCGGGGTACTCGGGCGGGCGCAAGTCGATCCTGCCGGGCATCTCCAGTCTGGTGACCTTGCGTTACATGCATTCCTTTGCCATGATTGCCCACCCCGGGGTGACCAATTGCAAGCTGGAGGGCAACCCCTTCCACGAAGCGGGCGAGGAAGTGATGGCCATGGCCGGGGCGGACTTCCTGGTCAACGTGGTCATCAATAAAGAGCGCCAGATCACCGGCATCTTCGCCGGCCACCCCAGCCAGGCCCACCGGGCCGGCTGCGACCTGGTGCGCGAGCATACGGTGCATCAGATGCCTGAGCCAGCCGACCTGGTGATCACCTCGGCGGGCGGCTATCCTTTGGACGCCACTTTTTACCAGGTGAGCAAGGGCTTGATCATGGCCCGCAACATGCTGCGACCCGGTGGCTGCATCATCGTGGCCTGCGAGTGCCGCGAGGGCCTAGGTTCACCCGAGTACTGCGAGATGATTGCCCGTGGCCTCACCCCCCACCAGTTCAACGTCCATCATGGACAACCGGCCAACTTCGTGATCGACCAGTGGTGCCTGCAGACCACCTATCAGGCCATTGAAACCGCGGGCAAGGTGTATTGCTTCTCGGAAAACTTGCACCAGCAGGCCCTGGCCGGCATTGGGATGGAAAAGATCAGCGATGTGCAGTCCAAGGTGGACGAACTGCTGCCTAGCCACGGCAAGGTGGTGACGGTGCCCCAAGGGCCCTATGTGGTGGGGTTGGCGCCGGGAGCCTAAGTCTCTGCCTGGTTCGGCTTCAGTCTTGCGCGCCAGAGGCGGGCTGGTCTTCCCCGTCCTCTTGGCCCTCATCAACAGCGAGTGATCGGCTGGCTTTGCGCAGGTTCATCTGCTGATTGGAAAACTCCATCAAAAATGAGATGTGTTCGCGCATGGCCTCGGCAGCGCGTTGGTGGTCATGCTGACGGATGGCCTCGGCCACGGCTTGGTGCTGCGCCAGGATCTTTTCCAAGTTTTTGGGGTCGCGGTACAGCGCCTTGAGGCTCTCCTCAATGCCGAAGTGAAGGAACTCGTAGAGGTTCTTCATCAGATGAATCTGCACCGGGTTCTTGGTGGCATAGGCCAGGCACATGTGGAAACGCAAGTCTTCGCCCAAGCCGAGCTCGCCTTCGCTGATTTTGTTGCGCATCTCGTTGTTATGGGTGAACAGAAGGTCGATGTCTTCACCCGAGGCGCGTTGAGCGGCCATGGTGGCGGCGTGGCACTCCAAGGCCAGGCGCACGTCCAGTAGGTCCAGCAGGGTTGTTTCGTCCTTGTCGATGAAGGCGCCCAACGGGTTTTGGTCAAGGGATTTTTCAGGCGAAGCCACAAAGGTGCCCCGGCCCTGGCGGTTTTCCACCAAGCCCCGGTCTATGAGCTTTTTGATGGCCGCCCGCAGGGTGGGACGGCTCACTTCCATGATGATGCAAAGCTCGCGTTCGGTCTTGAGCTGCTCTCCGGGCCGTAGCTCACCGCGCAGTATAAGATTCTGAATTTTCTCAAAAACTTGATCAGACAGCTTTTTGGGCTTTAAAGAGTTGGGAGCCATCACTACCCCTATCCCTCAGGTCCGGTGAGCCCCCGGACCATGGCATTTATAATGTCGCGGAGGTTGTTGCCGCCCAGTGAATTAAAGCCCTGCCTGTAGGGCTACTAGGGCCAGCGACTCGCGCATTGTCAAATTAATATACCATTTTTACCGTCCCCGGTAAGCACTCATTGTGCATAAGCCCAGTGATTTTGCTGTTTCCAGGTCGTTTAGCCCGGATTAGCTCCCAAAGGAAGAGTTTCCTAATGGCATGACTGGCTTGGCACGTGGTGGCCACCCGTAAAGAATTATTGACAGCTTTGAACTCAATCCAAAACCCATGCCGAACGGTTGGTTACGAGTAAAGTCATCCATGCCGATAACAGCGGGGACAGTTTTCCCAGTTCTAGCGAATTATTTAGGCGTGAGGCTGCTAATAGAAGCAAAAACTCTGATGGATTGCTGGGCAGAGCTTCGATAGAACATGTCGGCTACTCCTTTAACTGGGGCCCACCCAGCCAAAATCAAAAGAGTACCCACAAGGTGGTCAACGGTAGCCAACGCACCCCATTTTTCTTCGGGACTCACGGTCCAATTCCCGCTCCAGGATCGACGATCCCCACTCATGCGGGTCTGGGGTGGGAGACTCACAGTTGCCCCGCCCACAACTCAATATTGTTAAGACATATGTGCTGCCACAGAGGATCACCCAAGCCGTGTGTAGAGGTGGCCGGTGAACCCGGGCAACCCCTTTGGGCAACAACGTGATGGCACAAGTCAGATGCTAAAGTTCATTTTCCTTCACCGAAAAATGTGGCACAAAGGTGGCATAAATCCATCTTATAGTAAAAAAATGGGTTAGCTCAATTGAGCTAACCCATTGATATTACTTGGTGCCGAGGGACGGAGTTGAACCGCCGACACGGGGATTTTCAGTCCCCTGCTCTACCAACTGAGCTACCTCGGCCTGTAATTGCCGTGCTTCCCCCGCCGCCGGAGCGGCCCTGGCCGAAACACACGCTTTTTATACCGCCCCTCTTTTAAGGCGTCAAGAGCTAAGCCTTGCTTAACCCGGATGCTTTTGCTATCTACTAAACACTTGCTTTGTCCTTCGTGGGGGAAACATGCTGGCAACCGTGACTTCGCTGGCCGTACTGGGAGTGCGCGCCTATCCCGTGCAGGTGGAGGTGGACCTGGCTCCTGGCCTGCCCGCCTTCAACACCGTGGGTTTGCCCGACGGGGCGGTGCGTGAATCCAAGGAGCGGGTGCGCGCCGCCTTGGCCAACAGCGGCTTTTACCTTCCGGTCAACCGCATCACCGTAAACCTGGCCCCCGCCGAT
>Ga0180009_10005401_pt1 | contig 13703 bp, 10 predicted proteins | sample OS_PC_MetaG_FD_123537 | JGI IMG/M metagenome (GOLD analysis project Ga0180009, IMG submission 123537) | Groundwater microbial communities from the Aspo Hard Rock Laboratory (HRL) deep subsurface site, Sweden - OS_PC_MetaG | ecosystem: Environmental > Aquatic > Deep subsurface > Groundwater... | reverse complement strand
TTTAAGTAACCCACCACCACGTGCGGGGGTCAATATAATCTGGGCGCCCCATGTTACGAGGCAAATCCACCGAAGCCCGCGATTGTACGGGATAACCCCCCAGGAAATCAAGCCCACCCCACCCCTAGTGTTGTGAATCAGAGATATCTGAAACATAAAACGACGCCTTTTACCCAACAGCCTGACGGCTTGGGCACACGTTCCGCATGGCGGCGTTGCGCGTCGATGCCATAGTCCCAGCTATGTCGCCCACCCGCAAGGAGTAGGCCGTGGTGTAAAGCCGATAAATCGGCAACAACCACGCTCTCCTCGCGCCCCTTGTGGCCAAGCCGTCAGGCTGTCGGGTATGCCCTGCGAAAAAATCCATCCGTTTTATCTTGTTCCCCTATTTCTGATTCGCGGCACTAGTTGCAGCGCGCCCGCGCGACCCGCACAATGCGCACAAAATACAACCCACCCAATGAATCTTCTTAAATCTCTCGCTGCAGTCAGCAGCATGACCTTTCTCTCACGCATTCTGGGATTCGTCCGCGACGCCCTCATTGCTCGCGTGTTTGGTGCAGGCATGCTCACGGATGCATTTTTTGTCGCGTTCAAAATCCCCAACCTGCTACGACGGCTGTTTGCCGAAGGGGCATTTTCGCAGGCCTTTGTGCCGATTCTTGCGGAATACAAGAATCGAAAGGGGCATGACGCCACCCAAATACTGGTCAACCAGGTCGGCACCGCGCTGACACTGGTGCTGGTAGTGGTCGCCCTGCTCGGCATCGTGGGCGCCCCGTGGATTGCCTACGTAAGCGCTCCCGGTTTTATTGATGAACCGGAAAAATTCGCGCTTACGGTCACCCTGCTGCGCATCACCTTCCCCTACATCATCTTTATTTCACTGGTTGCACTGGCGGCCGGCATTCTCAACACCCACAGCAAGTTTTCCGTACCCGCTTTCGCTCCGGTGCTACTCAACGTCGCGATGATCGGTGCCACATTGTGGCTCGCGCCTTATTTCGATCCTCCGGTGCTGGCACTCGGCTGGGGTGTCGCACTGGGGGGGGTGCTGCAGCTCGCCTGGATGCTGCCTCATCTAGTTAAGATCGGCATGTTGCCGCGCCCGACGCGGAATTTCAACGATCCTGGCGTTCATAGAATTCTAAAGCTAATGGCCCCCGCCACACTAGGCGTATCGGTGGCGCAGATCAGTTTGCTCATCAACACCATATTCGCGTCGTTTCTGATCACCGGCAGCGTGTCATGGCTGTATTACGCCGACCGCCTGATGGAATTTCCCGCCGGCATGCTGGGCGTAGCGCTGGGCACCATCCTGCTGCCCAGCCTGGCCAAACATTATGCTGACGACTCGCCTGTCGAATATTCCAAGCTGCTTGACTGGGGCTTGCGGCTTACCCTGTTGCTAGCCCTACCCGCCTCGGTTGCGCTCGGCGTCCTGGCGGTTCCGCTGATCGCCACGCTGTTTCATTACGGTGCTTTCGAAGCAAACGATGTTTTTATGACCCAACAGGCGCTACTGGCTTACAGCCTCGGATTGGTGGGGCTGATTCTGATCAAGGTGCTGGCACCCGGCTTTTATGCCCGGCAAAACATTAGAACCCCGGTCAAGGTCGCCATCTTCACCCTTGTCGCCACCCAACTGATGAATCTGATTTTCATTGGTCCGCTCGGACATGCCGGTCTCGCGCTGGCGATCGGGTTAGGGGCATGCCTCAATGCCGCACTTCTGTTGCACTTGTTGAAGAAACAGCAGATTTATCAGCCACAACCGGGGTGGACCGCTTACCTGCTACGGGTAACAGGCGCGTCTGTCCTTATGGGCCTCATGCTTTTTTATGTCATGGGCGACGCACAGTGGTGGCTATCAGCACACTTTTTCAGCCGCATCATGCGGTTGTCCCTTCTGGTCGGTGGTGGCATCGCCTTGTACTTTGCCGCGCTGGGTTTGATGGGGTTCCGTCCGCGACAGTTCGTTCGCCGCGCGGCGGAATAATTAACAGGTCGATAAAGGGCTCACCGGGAGCCGGGTTTGTCACATCGCTTGCGAAGGGATAGCCCTTCGCAGCGCGTTGTTTCGCGCAGCCCATCCCGGAAAGCCACGTCGCGGCCCCGTGAAGCCCTTTATCGGCCTGCCTGTTGACTGAATCAGCTAGAATAATGCCTTTTCAGCGCCCGCATTTCGCTGCGGTTTGTTAGGCAATGCGCATCACCCACGGTTTTCGTTCACTCGACACCCCTCACGCGGTCACCATCGGCAACTTCGACGGCCTGCACCTCGGCCACCAGGCCATGCTCGCCCGCCTGCGGGACGTTGCGCGCGCGCGCGGCCTGCCAACCTGCGTGCTGAGTTTTGAGCCGCACCCGCGTGAGTTCTTTACGCCTGACCAAGCGCCTGCCCGTCTGTCCAGCCTGCGCGAAAAAGCCGAATACCTGCGGCAGCTTGGAATCGACCGGCTACACGTATTCCGTTTCGACCGCGCATTCTCTGCGCTGACCGCCGAGGCTTTCGTCGAGCAGGTTCTGGGCCGTACCTTGCAGGCGCGCTACGTGCTGGTGGGCGACGACTTCCGGTATGGTGCGAAGCGCGCGGGCGATTTCGCATCCCTGCAAGCCTCAGGCCGACCGCTCGGCATCGACGTCGAATCCTTGCCCACGGTAAGCTTTGCCGGCGAGCGGTCCTCATCCACGGCCGTGCGCACCGCACTGGCGGCGGGCGATCTCGAGCATGCGGCTCACCTGCTGGGTAGGCCTTACAGCATTTCGGGGCGTGTGGTGCATGGCGACAAACTCGGCCGAGACATCGGCTTCCCCACCGCCAACATCCAGCTCAAACATAACCGCCCGCCGCTGATGGGGATTTTTGCGGTGGAACTGTGCGGCCTCAACGGCGTTACCTTGCCGGGCGTGGCCAGCCTCGGCAAACGGCCCACGGTCAAAAGCCCGGACGCCATTCCCGTGCTCGAAGTCCACCTGTTTGACTTTGATACAGAGATTTATGGTCGCCGCGTACGGGTAGATTTTTTACACAAGCTACGCGACGAAGAAAAATATCCCGACCTCGACAGCCTGGTCACTCAGATCAAGCTGGATGTCGACCATGCCAAACATTTTCTGGCCCAGAACAAACTGGCCAGAACACTCTAAATCCAAGCCGCCATGCCTGATTATAAAAGCACGCTCAATCTCCCCGACACGCCTTTCCCGATGCGCGGCGACCTCGCCAAGCGCGAACCGGGCTGGGTCAAAAGCTGGCAGGAGCAAAAACGCTACGAAGCGATACGGAAAGCTGCTGCTGGTCGTCCCAAGTTCATCCTGCACGATGGTCCGCCCTATGCCAACGGCGACATCCACATCGGCCATGCGGTCAACAAGATCCTCAAGGACATTATCGTCAAGGCGAAGACCTTGTCGGGGTTCGACGCCCCCTACGTACCGGGCTGGGACTGCCATGGCCTGCCAATCGAACTGCAGGTAGAAAAAACCCACGGCAAGGCCATCGAACCAGCCAAATTCCGCGAGCTATGCCGTGAATACGCCGCCGTCCAGATCGAGCGGCAGAAAGCCGACTTCATTCGTCTCGGTGTGCTCGGCGACTGGGACCATCCCTACCGCACCATGGATTTCCAGTTCGAAGCCGACACCCTGCGTGCGCTGGATCAGGTTCGTGCAGCGGGCTACCTCTATCAAGGCGCCAAGCCGGTGCACTGGTGCGTCGACTGCGGCTCGGCGCTGGCCGAGGCCGAAGTCGAGTACGAAGACAAGACCTCACCCGCAATCGACGTCGGCTTTGCGGTGGCCGATCGCGCCGATCTCGCCAAGCGCTTTGACGTCGCTGCCATCGACGAGCTGGTTCAGGTCGTGATCTGGACCACCACGCCGTGGACGCTGCCCGCCAACCAGGCGGTAACCTTGCATCCCGATTTTCAATACGCGCTGGTGCGCACCACCAAAGGCCTGCTGATACTGTCAGAAGACTTGCGCGAAGCTGCACTCACCCGTTACAGCCTGAACGAAGGCGCTGAAGTCGTGGCGCACACCACCGGCCAGGCACTCGAAGGCGTGCTGCTGTGGCACCCGTTCCAGCAACGCGAAGTGCCGATCATCGTCGGCGATCATGTCACCGCCGATGCCGGCACCGGCGCAGTGCACACCGCACCCGGACACGGCCTGGACGACTACGTGATCGGCAGCCGTTATGGTTTGAAGGTCGATAATCCGGTCGATAACGACGGCCGCTTTTACGCCACCGTGCCGCTGCTCGGCGGCATGAGCATCTGGCAGGCCAACCCGCTCATCATCGAAATCCTGCAAACCAGTGGCAATTTGCTGGCGCATGAAAAAATGCTGCACAGCTACCCGCATTGCTGGCGGCATAAAACACCGATCATCTTTCGCGCGACGCGACAGTGGTTCATCGGCATGGAAGCCGGTAACCAGACCACCCTGCGCAAGCAGGCGATGGCGGCAGTCGACAACACCCAGTTCTTCCCGGCCTGGGGCCGTGCCCGCCTGGAAGCGATGATCAACAACCGCCCCGACTGGTGCGTGTCGCGCCAGCGCAACTGGGGGGTACCGATGCCCTACTTCACCCACAAGGAAACCGGCGAACTGCATCCAAAGAGCGCCGAGTTGCTGGAAGTCGTGGCGCAACGCGTCGAGCAAGCGGGTATCGAGGCCTGGTTCGCGCTCGACCCGGCTGAATTGCTTGGGGATGATGCCGCGCATTACAACAAGACCGGCCACACTCTGGATGTCTGGTTCGATTCGGGCGTCACCCACGCCTGTGTGCTGAAACGCCGCCCCGATCTTGCCCATCCTGCGGATTTATATCTGGAAGGTTCGGACCAGCATCGCGGCTGGTTCCAGTCATCGCTGCTGACCGGTTGCGCCACGGACGGCCGCGCACCCTACAAGGCTTTGCTCACCCACGGCTTTGTCGTCGACGGCAAAGGCCACAAGATGAGCAAGTCGAAGGGCAACGTCATCGCCCCGCAAAAAGTGATGGATCAGTATGGCGCCGACATCCTGCGCTTGTGGGTCGCGACCACTGACTACTCGGGCGAACTGACCATCTCAGACGAGATCCTCAAGCGCGTGGTTGAAGGCTATCGTCGCATTCGCAACACGCTGAAATTTCTGCTCGCCAACCTGTCGGATTTCGATCCCAAAATCCACGCGCTGCCGGTGGATGACTGGCTGGAGATCGACCGCTACGCGCTGGCGCTGACGCGCCAGTTGCAAGGCGAACTGCAGGCGCACTACGACGCTTACGAATTCCACTTCATCGTGCAAAAACTGCAAGGCTTTTGCTCCGAAGACCTCGGCGGCTTCTACCTCGACATTTTGAAAGACCGCATCTACACCAACGGCGTCGACAGCCTCGCCCGCCGCGCCGCACAAAACGCACTGCATCACCTGACGCACGCACTGGTGCGCTGGATGGCGCCGATCCTGTCATTTACCAGCGAAGAAGTGTGGACGCAGCTGGATGGGGATGACTCCGTATTCCTGCACACCTGGCATGAGTTGCCTGCGCAGGCCGGCGAGGCAGCCCTGCTCGACCGCTGGACTCGCATCCGCGCGGTACGCGCCAACGTGCAGAAAGAACTGGAGCCCTTCCGCACTGCGGGCGACATCGGCTCGTCGCTGCAGGCCGAGGTCACGCTGCACACCAATCCCGAAACCGCATCATTGCTGGAGTCCTTGGGCAACGACCTGCGCTTTGTCCTGATCACCTCGCAGGCGCATGTCGTCGCAGCCGAAGCTGACCGGATCGAAGTCACCCCCAGCGCGGCGAAAAAATGCGATCGCTGCTGGCATTACTGCGAAGACGTCGACACGCATGCCAGCCACCCCGGCCTGTGTGGACGCTGCGTCAGCAACCTGGCAGGCGACGGCGAGGTACGCACCCATGCTTAAGTATTTCAATCCCGGCATGCGACCCTGGCTGGGCCTTGCCCTCGCAGTAATCGTGCTCGACCACCTGACCAAGTGGTGGGTGTCTTCGGCACTGGACTACCAGGAAGCCATTCCCGTGCTGCCTTTCTTTTCGCTGGTACTGGTACACAACACCGGTGCGGCGTTCAGTTTTCTGGCTGATGCCGGGGGCTGGCAGCGCTGGTTCTTTATTGCAGTGGGCGCCATCGCCACCGTGATAATCGTGCGCCTGTTAAAGCAGCACGCACATGAACCACGACTGGCCTTTTCGCTGGCGCTGGTATTGGGCGGCGCACTCGGCAATGTGCTCGACCGCGTGGCGCTCGGGCACGTAGTGGATTTTTTATACTTCCATTACCAGGGTTATTCCTGGCCGGCTTTCAACGTCGCAGACTCCGCCATTTCGGTCGGCGCAGCTTTGCTGATCTGGGACAGTCTGTTTGGCAAAAAGCCCGTTTCAGCTGAAAGCGACGCACCATGACTGCACGAGCCGTTGCCCCCGGCGACACCCTCGACATCCGCTACGCGTTGCGTCCCCGTGGCGGCGAGGACATCATCGCCAACTTCGACGAAGCTGAACCCGATACGATCACCCTTGGCGATGGCACGCTGTCGCCCATGCTCGAGCAATGGCTGATCGACCTTCATCCCGGCGAGCGTCATGTTTTTCTGCTCGACCCGTGGCAAGCGTTTGGCGCCAGCCAGCCTGATCTTATTCAGACCCTACCCAAGTCCGACTTGCCTGCTGACTTGAACATCGTGGCAGACCAGTTGTTCGAATTCACCCTGCCCAACGGCCAGACACTGGCCGGCCGCGTCCTTGAACTAGGCGACGAGTCCGTCAAGGTCGATTTCAATCACCCGCTTGCGGATCTATCGATTGAATTCGAAGTCGAAATTGTCCGCATTCTATGATGCTGAGAAGATGCTTATGAAACCCACGATCCTCCTCGCCAATCCACGCGGATTCTGCGCCGGCGTCGATCGCGCCATTGCCATCGTCGAGCGCGCGCTGGATAAATTCGGCGCGCCGATCTACGTGCGCCACGAAGTCGTGCACAACACTTTCGTCGTCAACGATCTCAAAACCAAGGGTGCAATTTTTGTCGAGGAACTGGACGACGTGCCAGCCGGTGCCACCGTCATCTTCAGCGCGCACGGCGTCTCGCAGGCAGTGCGTGCCGAAGCCGAAGCACGTGGGTTGAATGTATTTGACGCCACCTGCCCGCTGGTTACCAAAGTGCATGTCGAAGTCAGCAAAATGCGCGACAAGGGTTTCGAAATAGTGATGATCGGACACAAGGGACATCCCGAAGTCGAAGGCACCCTGGGGCAATCCGTAGGCGGCATGTATCTGGTCGAAACCCCCGATGATGTCGCATGCCTGCAGGTATCGAATCCAGACAAGCTCTCTTACGTTACCCAGACCACGCTATCGGTAGACGATGCCGCGCGCGTGGTCGATGCCCTGCGCAAACGCTTCCCCAACATCACCGGCCCGAAAAAAGACGACATCTGCTACGCCACACAAAACCGCCAGGACGCCGTCAAAGCAATGGCGCCGCAATGCGACGTAGTGATTGTTGTGGGTTCGCCGACCAGTTCCAACTCCAACCGGCTGAGAGAAGTGGCAGACAATCTCGGCGTGCCCGCCTACATGGTGGACAACGCGTCTGAAATTGATCCGCAGTGGATCGCAGGAAAGAAACGCATCGGCGTGACAGCCGGAGCGTCAGCCCCGGAGATTCTGGTGCGCGCAGTCATTGAACGTCTGAATCAGTCAGGTATCCGTTCGGTGACCCATCTCGATGGCGTACAGGAGAAGGTCGGGTTTCCTCTGCCAAAAGGTCTGGGGTGAATTGCCCCTGCTTCACTGCATAACCAGCAGACCAGATGATTCTGGAATCACCAGCACCCGGCTGTAGCTGGCGTTTGCACCCCGGTGTTCGACAAGGTCAAGGTACCGCAGGTGTCGCTGGCCTGCCCCCCCGCAGGCACGGCCCGCAAGGTAAAGGCCGTCGCCGTGGGCGTGACGGAAAAGTCGATGTCGTATTTGACGGCACTCCCCGTCGCCCCCTTGGGCGACACCGCCGACAATACGGCCCCAGCAACGTAGGTACCATTGGTCGTGAAGTAGCGCTCCATGAACTGCGCCGTTTCCGACAACACGGCCTGGGCTTCAGCCCGATTTGCCCGCAGTACATACTGCTGATACGACGGGTAGGCAATGGCCGCCAATATGCCAATAATCGCGACGGTGATCATCAGTTCGATTAAGGTAAAGCCTTTATGCGTTGTCATCATTTTTACCCTCATTGGATCTGCCGCCATGAAGCACGCGACTTCAGCGTACCGGAACTGATAGGTGGCGCACCGATCTTCCCTGATGTACCGCTAAGTGGAACATAAGCCTTGTCCCCCGCCTTGATCGGTTTACCAAATCCTCCACTGATACCCACACCGGTATCCAGTCCGCTGACATTCACCATCACGCCGCCGCCAATGTCGACCAGATCGGAACTGTTGAAGGAACCATCGCCGTTCACATCAAACCCCGCTACCTGCAATCTTCCACCTGTGGCCGGATTGACCTGCATCAACCAACTTGCACCGCCGTAGTCGCATGGAGACGTGGAAGGCACGATGGACTGCATTAACAATTTGCCGCCAAACAAGGCTGGTGCCGTGATCATGCGTTCGCCTTTCTGTGTTCCTGGCGGATTGGGCGGCGACAACAAGTCGATCACCCAGCCTTTTTGGGTCGGGTAATTTACCGCGTTATCCGACAAAACACGTACGCGTTTCTCAGCAGCCGTTATGACGCCATTTACGATAGTCGCAGGAATAACCGCCTCGTAGTCGATCGTCTGCGATTGCAGCTGTGTCCGATGATTGGCTGCCGTGAATGCGCTGCTAGTGCCACCACTATCTACCACGCCATACACAGACTGAGTGCTGGTCGTCGCATTGTCGCTGGTTTCAAAATATTTCCCGGTTCCGAAATACACCATGTACCCAGTTGCACCCGCTGGCGCCAAGCCCACTTCCGGCAATGAGGTGATGGGCTGCGTGTTGCCCGCGCTGTCTTTTGCCTGAAACAGGGGTGCCGGCGCGGGTGGGCCAGGACTCGTCCTATAAGCGGAGTCCCAACTGCTGGAATTGGTGGCGGTAACATCAAACTTCCAGGCATTACCCTTGAGATCGCCGGCATAAATCAGGTCGACGATACGGTCACCATTGGTGTCCACCAGGAGTGGCGCGGACAATCCATTGCTAGTGCCCCCGACATCAATTGTCTTCACTATTGTGGGGTCATCTGCACGCACCATAAACAACATGGCTTTACCATTCGTGCTTTCGTAACCATTGCCAAACACAGCCCAGTAGTTGCCGTCGGCAAAACGCGCCACGGTGACGGTTCCCAATACGAACCCCATGTCATTTTGCTGGGTTGTGGTGTTGCCCTTGAATTCCCACAGTACATCACCGGTGCCGAATGTGCCCGGGGTGGACACATTCAACAGGTAGACAGACTTGCCGCCTGCCCCCAGGCTACCGGCAAGAACACTTTTCCAGCTTGATCCCCAATAGGCATCCCAGGCCGTGGGCGAGCCGTCAACAAAGTATTTGTGTGTATAGGATGGGCTCGTCAGCAACGGCAGGTTCGACCAGGTGCCGTTGGGCACATAGGCAAACTGCTCCACGCCGTCGCTTGCCCGGAAACCATGCAGCATGCCGTCATTCGCGCCCGCGTACACCATTGCGGTGCGGCTGCTTTTGCCCGTCAAAAAAGTACTGTATGAGGAACCTTCCGTTCCAGCCAGCACGTTATAGCCAAAGTTTTCATCTTTCACATAATGGGGGTCGGCATTGACGATATCGCCCAGTTTTCTAGTGCGGTTGCGAAATACGTGCACAATATCCGTTGGGCCTGTACTGAATCTGATTTCATTGGTATCGTCACCACGCAAATATTCGACCTGCGCGGCGGTCAGGGTGCCAAGCGCACCGCTAAAATCAACGGCGGTACCGCTATTGTTACGTGTTTTGATGTTGCGCGATCCATGTGCAGGCAACACATTTGACGCATCCCACACCTCGGCTGCCACCGTCCCGTCTGACAGTAACGGATACGCCTTGAGCTGGCCCGTCCAGTCACCGCTTTTGAACAGTGCCTGATAAAGATGGGTATTGGTTGTCAGGCGCGTGGAGTTGGACGCCACCGCCGACGACGAACTGACCCTGTCCACGATGGCGTCTAAAATTGCACTTAACTCGGTTGCGAAAACATCCGGGTCGGATGCAGTGAAAAAGCCGCCCCGGCCATTGACGCTGGCATGCAGCAAATCATCCAGCTTGGCCGCATCCGAAGCGGTTGGAACCGGCCAGGTAATCGCTGCCCCGCTGCCAATCGCACTAAAAGCGCTTGTAGGGCTTACCGATCCCGTCACCCCTAGCCCGACACCGAATGTCGACATGTGCTGCCAGAATGCCGGGTTGGTCGTACTTTTCGGCACCGCATTGGCCAAATCCGAGCGCAAGTCGTTTTTCCAGTAATACATGGCGACGTCCGCAAGCGTATCGGCGTTGCCGTCCGTGAAAGGCGATATCGCAGTGTAGTTGAATACCGCACTGCCCGGACCGGTATGCCCTGGGCCCGCCGTTCCATCAACGTTCAGCCTGGCGGCTGCCGTTGATGCGGGGCCATCACCCGTATTCCAGTAACCATCCGTCATCAGGATGGTATAGCTCTGGCGGCACTGAAGGTGCGAACTGGTCGCTCCGGTATTTGTACCCGGCGTATTGCCCCAAGGGCCCGCGCTATCCGTGCGGGAAAAGTATTGTCCGACGTCATCCAGTGCACGGCGCAGAGGGGTACCTGACGATGGCATAGTATGGCCATAAAGGCTGGTAAAGAATGCTGTTCGGTCCGTGCCGGAAAAAGGCCGGACGCCACGCACCACCGTGCGTGTGCCTGCAACGTCATCAATGGTCGCTGAAGCCTTGTTGATCGCACCAAAACCAACACGCATTCCGGTTCCCTGGCTGGCAAAGGCCTTACCGATACCCGCGCGCGCAGCCAGAACGCGTGAGCGGCTATAGGTGAACCAATTTGCGAAGTTCAGGATTTCCTCCGCGTAGGTGCAGTCAGTGCCTGCACAGTCGGTTCGCGCTGTCCCCTTGGGATAAGTCGGTGTGGTTGATTTGATTTCGACGCGAACGAAGTTGGCCTGTAGGTTGTTTGCATGGGTCGGACCGGTCAGAGGCAAGGAGCCGGTATAGTTGAAATACGTCGCTGGATAGTAGGTCACCGCGGCGGCGGTTCTGCTTCCATCATTGTTAAGCCATACGGCAGTACTGGTTCTGTCCGATGTGAGTACAAGGTTCCCCTCCCCAGCAGTCGCCGGATTGTAAAGCGCTGCTCCAGGAACGGCATTGGGCCACAAGCTGTTATTCTCGTTGCGCCAAGGGTTGTAACGGACAGCGGGATTGTAATAGATGGGGTTGAACTGTGCGGTGCGAAAATACCGCGCATATCGATCAGCCGGATCAAATCGCGCTACACCGCCGTAGTTGCCGGGGGGACCAGTAAGCGTACTGTAGTCATAGTTTGCTCCGTACAGGGTCTGCGGTCTGGGGAAGGTGAAATAAACCGATGTGCCCGCAGGGGTAGGGTCCGGCGCGACATCCCACTGCATCGAACCGGAGTCGTCCAGCACGAACATGAGATTCGGCTGAACCGGATTGCTCAGATACAGGGGCACATCGGCAATCGCCGCATAAGCGGTGCTGGCGGTGATCGGCGTAAGCAGCATCGACAGAATGGTGCAATACGCTACCAGTCGCTTGCTTCTTTTCCCCGCAACGGGATGCGATGCGTGCAACTGATTCTGAGGGTAGGTGTAAGTGTGCATTTTTGCTCCTTGCCAACCTGCGTGACCAAGCCTGGCTGGTTGAACATCGGTAATCGTTAAGTAAGCGGCAACGTCACCACTTCGATGCGTTTGATCAGCTTGCCGTCAGCTTCATAACGAACAGCCTGACCGCTCCTTATCTCTTTAGTAGCGGTATAGCTGGCGGAAGCCGACAAGGTAAAGGCATTGCCGTCGATCACGATCGAACTGCTTAGCGGGTTAAAAGCGGTTACTGTGCCGGACACCCATCCAGCCGCAGCTGCAAACTGCGCTGACGCCAGCAACAACACGCCCAGACAAATCCTGTAAATTGTTCGATTTAACATACTCATTGACATAACTGCTCTCCTTGTCATCGCTGGTAAACGGCCTGCAATATCACTACGGTATTCGCGCTACTTCCCACACCGCGCGCCGTCACCCGGTACACGCCCGAATCGCTCAAGGCACCGACTCCCAGTCCGCCACCGCTGCCAGCTGCCGTAGCACCCATTTCTTCGATGACATATCGGGGAACGGCACTGGTGCCTGCGGGCTGCCAGGCCGCGACAGACTGAGTCGACCAGGGGTGTGTATTTTGCCAATAAGTGATGAGCGAGCCGCTCGCAATGCGTGGGGTATTGGCTGTGCCCGTGACAAAAGCTGGCAGCGTCGCACCGGTTACAATCTGCTCGCCTGCCCGCAAAGCCGACTCGGCTGACTGAAAAGCCATGTCCCGATCCCGCGCATTACCCGACATACGCTCTTCGAGTGTGGTGGTCCGCATGGCAGCCAAGGCGAGCAGCGTCAATATCACCATGAAAATGAGGCCGGTGATCAGCGCAATCCCGCTCTGCCGGTGGCTGGAAATCAGGAATGATTGTGTAGTCGGTTTCATGATCGTATTCATGGCAGTCGATTCCGCAGGCCGAATGTTGCAGTTGCAACCTGGCGTAAGCGCCTGTCAGTGGGCGTCACTGTCGTGCCTTCAAGCACATAGGGCTGTATCTGGGTAGTGATGTTATTTGAGTTGCCGCGAAACACCATGCTCAGCCTGACGGTCATGACCTGACGCCAGTTGGTCCCGACACCGGCACTATCAACATAACTATCAACAATAAAATCGTTGGCGGTCCCGCCATTGCTGCCATCGTCCAGCCCAAAGCGCATCACGATGTTTTCAACGTTATCGACCAATTCCTCCGCGTTGCCGGTCATAGGCTGACGGTAGAGTGCCGGCACGCCGGCCGGGTTGGTGCCGATGAAATACGTATTACTGATCATGCGGAAAATCTCGGCTTCGTCACCGTACGAGTAAATCGTAAAATTCGCGGTGTTACTGGAGCTGCTGTGCGAGATGGTCACCGTGCCGCCACCCGACACGGTTGTCGCCCTGAACAGGTCTGCAGTCACGCAATTCGAAACCAGCAATGCCTCACCGGCAACAAAATTGTCCGGATTGCCAGCGATTTGGAGATTGGCATTGGTTGGCGTCGTATTGCCGGTGAGATTAACAGCCACTGCAGATGCCCTTGAAATCGAAAACACACCCGTGCCGCTGACCCAATTGGCTGGTACGGTGCCCGGTGCACCCATGGTGACCCAGTTGGTGCCTACATAACCGCGCATCGCATCGCCCAGTCCAACCGTGGGCGGGTTATTCGCAATCACGCCGATTGCAGGGGCAGCACCAGGGTTTGCCGGGTCAATGGATGCTAGATTCAAGCACCCTGCATAGCCCGCCATCCTGACGTCCACGCCCACCTGATCCAGTGCATAGCGCACGTTCTCCTGTATGCGCGAAAAGTCATCCTGCGTGCGAAATGTCTGCTGGCTTCCCAGCAGGACATAGCCAATGCCGCCAAG
>Ga0180009_10005400_pt1 | contig 13703 bp, 10 predicted proteins | sample OS_PC_MetaG_FD_123537 | JGI IMG/M metagenome (GOLD analysis project Ga0180009, IMG submission 123537) | Groundwater microbial communities from the Aspo Hard Rock Laboratory (HRL) deep subsurface site, Sweden - OS_PC_MetaG | ecosystem: Environmental > Aquatic > Deep subsurface > Groundwater... | reverse complement strand
TGCCGGGGAGACCGTAGGAGGTCAGGCAGAGTTTTACGGCTACACTTTTCCTGACGGTACTAAACAGGCTTGGAAATCACGGGATGAGTTGGATAAAGGTTTCCGTGATTCGTACTTTCGAGAGAAAGATTATTATGCCAAGACTCGGGCTTTGGCCGATATGCGAAAAGAGCTTGAGACCAGACAGTCCGATATGGGGAAAGAGAGAGAAAATCTGGCGCGGGACAAGAAAGAATATGAAGATTTCCAGTGGATGATAAAAAATCGACCGGATGTTTATGAATATCTTCAGACTGCTTCCAGGTCGCCCGCTTCTCCTGATGTCGCATATACCAAAGCACAGAAGCACGCAGAGGAGTTGTCATCGAAATTGGAAACTCGGCTTAAAGAACTGGAAGAGAGATTTCTCAACCAGGACTTAGAGAAAAGCAGGGATTCGATTTATGGTGAGTTGGAGAAACAGTTTCCAGATTTTGACCGCATGAAAAACTCTGACCTTTTGGATGAGATAGGCAGTGGTGATCTTTCTAAGATAGCACGTATTCTTTACTTTGCCGACAAAGGCATGAGGGGAACCCAGGCAACAGGAAAGCGTCTGGCCGATACTGCTCAAGAGAAGGCTGCCGCGATGCTTACCCCGGCAACGGGAACCGGCCAAGCACAGCGGAAAGTTCCAACCAACTTGGACATGGCCGAGCAGTTGGCGCAAAAAGAATGGGCCGGAGGTAGAGAATCTTAATATTGACTTAGGAGGTCATAAATATGGCTCTAACTGTTTCTGAAGCACAAGCGGTAAGTTCCTATTACTATGATGGAACTCTCCAGCAGACTTGTTACGATGATTCTCCGTTTTGGGTGAAACTCAAACAGAAGAACAAGATTAAAAAGCAGGGTGGTACACTGATTCAGTTTCCACTCCGCTACAAGAAACTTGCTCAGGCTGATGCGGTAACCCCGACGGACCAGGTGACTTTTGAAGCACCCGATACTCGGACTGCTGGACAACTTAACTGGAAGTATTACAGGGGTCGTACTTTCATCACTTGGCAAGAGCGCACTGAAAACGTGGGCAAACCCCAGATTGTTTCTTTGCTGAAAGATAAAGCGCAGGAAATGAAGGATGACATCTATGATCGATTCGCCACCGATGTTTATACCTCCAATCCTAACGGATTGGGATTTAGCTCTCTGGCTACGATTGTAGACTCGACTGATTCCTACGCTGGAATTCCAGTATCCGATGCTTCGACCTGGGCTGCCTGGGAAGATGCCTCGACAACGGCTCTTGCTTTGTACGGCGCGGGTTCACTGTCTTACTATGTGAACATCGCAACATTCGGTAAAAATGGTCCCTCGATGCACCTTACTACTCGAAATCTGGCTTCTAAGTTTATGTCCCTTTTTGAGGGGCAGAAGATTTACGAGGACAGGGAACTGGCAAATGCCGGTTTTAACAACATCATGTTTATGGGTGGACCCGTGGTGGGTGATTACTACTGCCCCGCCTCGTATTGGTATGGACTGGATATGGACGCTTTCGAGTTCGTTACTCATACCGATTGGGACTTCAAACTGGTAGGTTGGCAAGAATTATTCCAGGCCGGACACCCGGAAAGCATGGGGCGCGTAATGTCTTGGGCCGGGAATCTAAAGTGTGATCAGCGCAGAACTAACTTCAAGCTGAGCACTCCGAACTATACTCTATAGGAGGCAAGGATGATTACGTTTAAGAAAGAAAGCTATGTACCACTTGCCGTTCGAGAAGACGCAGACGGTCGCCTATGGATTAAAGCAAAGTCTAGAGATGCAATTACTGCTAAATATCCTGCGGTTATCTGTGGCGAATCATGTGGATGGGGAGCCCGGAACATCAGTGCTGCTACGGCAACTAGTGCCTGGGCCTATATGGGATTCCCTCTTGCCACACAAGCCACGGCTGATTATGGATATTACCAGATAGGTGGGTATGCATCTCAGTGTGTTTTTGCTGCATCCGTAGCGGCTACGGCTGGAATTGCCGTTAAGTGGCAGAGCGTGTCTATCGTGACTGCCGCAGCTTCGGCCTCCAGTTCACTAACTTTGGAGAACGGTGTGTTTGGTGTGTATGCTACTACCGATAGCTCCTCAACTACCCATGATATTTTCTTGTTTGGTATCATGGTTCAAAACGTAGGATAACGAGAGGGCTCGGCCCTCTCCTATTTTAGGAGGCTATTATGGCAGGAGCACTAACATTTAATCTGAATCCGACTTTCGGGACGGATTTCAGTCTAAACAACCTGGCTGCAAAACGATTCAAACTCGTTGTAGGTGAGTTCACTTATGATGCGGCCAGTTCCAGCGCGATGACGGTTACTACGGCCATGGTAGGGTTGAACGATATCCGAGGATTTATTGCCACGCCGAAAGGTAATGTTTTTTGGCAATTTAATCCTGCGAATGATACGCTTCAACCAGTGACAGGAGTGTATGCATCTATTAGTGGAGTAGGAGCTTCTAGTTCTACAAGTCTTACAATGGATGCTACTCTTGCAAGTTTAGTACCTACATCTAGTTTTTCGGTTGCATCGATTACAAGTGTACCGTTCTTGTGTTGGGGATTTGAGTAGGAGGTAGATTATGGGTGTTCGTACATTTCAACCTATCTCCGTGTTTAAGTTTTTAGAAGAAGCTACGGCAACTTCTGGATGGATTTCTCCTGGTGCCGGTCATCGATTGAATATTGTAGCGTTGAATATTAGCAAGGCAACTTCAGATTATGCCGCTATTTGGGCGAGTGCTTCTGAATCAGTTTTACTTGGCGCTACAGCTACAGTCGGTTCGTGGCGTTACTTCGGAGAAGAAGGAATACCGCTCGCAGCTTCGGCTCCCTTGGGTTATACAGTTGTTGGAACTGTTACTCTTGGAGTGGTTGGATTTATAAGCTAGGTCCCCCTCGGGACCTAGGTTTTTAACTGTCTTCTAAAACGGAAGATGCTGTCTTCTGAGACAAAAGATTAGGAGAAAAATATGCCAGATCCCAATCCCAACGAATCTCAAGACGAATATATTTCTCGATTCATGAGTTCAGAAGAAGCTCAAAGTAGTTTCCCTGATATCAAACAGCGACTAGCTGTAGCTTATTCCAAGTATCGACAAAGTCATGGGATAAAAAAGAAACTCAACGGAATGAAGAAGCATTCTACCAAGGGCGGATAATATGGCAAATATGACGTTAGATGACATGATAATCGCGGCCAGACGTATGGCTCGCGTTAAATCTTCTTCTCATGACAATACTACCGTAGGAGAATTGATAAACGAAGGTCAACGCAAGTTCGGCGTAGATGTGCATGGATTGTGGGATGAGCGGTATATCCAGATTGCACCTAAGTTCAACGTGGATACCAATTGGTATTGGCGAATGATAACGAATGCCGCTTCTGCCACAATACAGTTTGCAACTGCCGCAGCTTATGATGTGACAGGCTCTACGATGGCTGGTTATATCTCTTCATGTGTTCAAGCAGGATTTGATACCGATAGTTCTGTCACGTGGAACCCTAATACTTGGAAGTTTACTCTAATCTGCCCGACCGCTACGTTTATTGAAGTATCTGCGGCCACGGAAACAGCTTATGTCAAAAACCAAGTGAGTAAGTTTTTCGGTGTCGGAACACAGACCACTACAGATTATGTGGGAACCTTCCCAGAAGATTGTACCGTAAGAGCCAGTCTTCCTGCTGGATTTTTATCTATCGAGCATGTAGAGTGGGACGGCAATCCTGTGTATCCGGCACCCTTTGAAACTACAATCTCCCCTGGTTGGTATGGTACGGACCCGATGTTGTACTATATCAACGGCAAAGAGATTCGACTATATCCTACTCCAAGCTCTCACAAAGATTTTCATATCTTCTTCAAGAAGATGCCTGCCGACTTCGGGGCCGCTTCTGCTACAGGGTCCGGTTCCATGAGTGCATCTTCTACACTAGACAGAGAGTTTCAGTATGCTCCGATTTACTGGACGGCTTCTCAATTATGTGATGAAAACGGCGAATCACAACGGGCCGATAGATTCTTTGGCCGATACATGCAGGAAACGAGAAAATATACGGCACAGCGGCACAACCAGAATCCGCAGATGTTTCCGAGGCCGTACAACTTCCAGGTGCCAAACGTGAAGTTTTAGGAAACGAGATGCCGATATATCCTTTTTTGGACTTCAGAGGCGGTTATTCGACCAACATCCCCTATGAATTGATGCAACCTAACGAGCTTCTAAAGGCAGAGAATTGCTACTGGGATAACGGACTAGAGAAACGCAAAGGATATACGCAGTTCGAGACTTTCTGGGCAACCGCTGATGGGATAAGGGGTTTTATTCGCAATACGATGGCCGACGGGAACAAGTTCTTATTGGCAAGAGATGATGCCACCAGAACGATGCTTTACTACGGTGCTTCCAGCACCTTCACGTTGATTGCTTCAGGCTCGGTAAACTTTCAGAGTGCCTATGACGTACAATTTGCCGCGCTGAATGATACTGTTATCGGAGTGAACGGACAGAAAGTTCCGATAATTATTTTCAACAGCGCTACTGCCATCACAGCTAAGACTCTTCAAGAATATGACATGAGAGAGCGGGGTACTAGCACCTGGTGGGGCGGGCAATACGACAATTCTACTACGACAATAGCTGGTAAATACGTTGATGATACAGATCACGCTCAGGGCACAAGCACAGCCAGCGGATTCCAGCTTGCCCATCCTTCAGCTAGCGATGGATTTTGGCTGTCTTGCGATTTCACCTATACCAAGATGGATATAGCTTCTTGTCCACAGTTCTCTGTAGGTGCGGCATTTACAGCAAGTTACGGGATCTATGTCGGTTCGGGGTCTTGGTCCGCGCCGAGCATGGTGCAGACTCCCACTTGGAGTGCTGCTGCCGGAACCAGAACGATTGAATGGGACTGGGCCCCAAACTGGACGCCTGCCGATGAAGATTTGAGCTCTACCGAACTGAACAATAGATATGTATTCAGAGTATGGTTTTCCGATATATCGGCAACTTATGATGCAGGTCAGGCTTCTCTCAATCACGCTCAGTTCTTGTCTGAGGTGATGGGGGGAGACCTTCCTCAAGCTGTCTGTGTTCATAATAGCCGTTTGTTTCTGGCCGCCGAGAATAACGTTTATCTGTCGTTGGCAAATGAAGCCAGCGGATGGTCTTTACGTCGGGCCGAATATTTTCTTGACGGTGGAGATGAGATTGTGCAGATGGTCTCTTATAAAGACTACCTGTTGGTTTTCAAGGAGAGAGCAATCTATGGACTTTTCGGTAATGCTCTAGACGGATGGGTGAAAACAAAACTGATTTCCGGTATCGGTACTAATTCCAGACGGTCTGTTGTTTCTACCGGAGATGAGGTTTGGTTTGTTAACGATGATGGTGTCTGGATATGGAATGGTACAGAAGCTATCAAGGTGAGCAAACATATCCGTTCGGACTTCGATGTGTGGGCCGCAACTTTATCTTCATGGCATGATCTCGCCGCCGGGAATTATGAAGGACAATACTGGCTTAGTTGTTACGCCGCCGAACAAACTTTGATGGCCGATCCCGATACTTTCCGCCGGGATGATGTAGGAGATGGAAGAGTAAGTTTCTATAAGCTTAATAATTATGGATTTCGGCAGTTTGTATATGCCCAGGATAGAGATAAATTTTTCGGTCTGCGGGATGGCGGAGCATATTCGAAAGCCGATACTTTGTGTGTACTTGAGACTGCTACTTATGGAGATACTTGTTGGGGATCTACTGATGCGGTTGATATGCAAGTACAGACGGGGTATCGGATATACGGTAATTCTTTCATGGAAGACATGGGAATATCCAGGTTCAAAGTAAAACAGGCAGAAGCCTCGGCATCGGCAGGGCAATATAGCACAGTGATAGTATATGGAGAAGATGGCGATAATAGTTCAACGATTACTTGTACTTCTCCTGTCGGGACCGGATATTACACTGATTATTGGACATTGCCATATAATCTTGATGGGAAAAACATTAGCTTCCACTATCAACACAATACGGCATACAAAGCCAGGTTGATAGGTTATTCTTTGGAAGCATATAGGAGGTTTTTTTAATGAGCGATGCATACAGAGAACTTACTGGGGAAGAAGAAACCTATGCAGAACAAGAGGCAGCAAGAGAAAAAGCCGCAGAAAGAGCAGCGGCTAGAGAAGAAGCTGCTAGAAAAGCAGCCGAAGAGGCAGCAAGAGAAGAAGCCGCAGAAAAAGCAGCGGCTAGAGCAGAAGCGGCACCTCCCACGCCTGCACCTGCACCTGCGCCTGCGGCTCCTCCTGCTCCTGATGTATATCAACAGATACAGGATTTGTTGGCTCAGTGGCCTACTCCCGATCCGTATGGAGGTATAGATCCTGCATTACGGGCACAACTTGATGAACTTCGAAATGCCAATTTCGGTGGTTGGTTGGGTGAGCAAGGATATTCATGGATTAATCCGATAGAGTCACAACCATATTCCGATTTGTCTAATTTTATTGCTCAGATGCAAGATCCTACACAACAGGCAGCGCTTCAGCAACAGATGACGGATTATATATCTAATATGTTGGGTGTCGATTATGCTCAACGGTTGCCGCAACTGGATCAGGATATAGCCCGAAAGTTTGCTGAGATTGATCAGCTTAACTTGTATGGTCCGATGAATCCCGAGGCCGAACGGCAACTTCAACGAGATATTCAAACGACGAAAGCTGAAACGGCCAGTCTTGTCGATGCTCTTGTAGGTTCCGGTAGAGGGATGTCGGCCTGGGGTGCACTGGATGAATTGAATAGTCAAATTCAAACTCTCACTACTCACGCAAGATTAGAATACTCGACTAACTATCTGGCTAAAAAAGAATGGGAATATCAAGCTCTTGCAGAGCGATATAGTTTTATGTCTCAAGCGGGTATGGCGGCAGGTGGACAATTTCAAGAAATGATGCAGAATCAACGATTGATGACTTTGCAGGGATATATGTCTCAAATGAATGCTGTAATAGCGCAAGATCAAATGTACATGGATCAATACAATCAACATATTGATACTGTATATAAAGGAATAATGGCGCAGATTGGTGTAGATGAACATGAAGTCAATATGGCTTATGACTATTATGCCGCACAAATGACACCGTATCTGGATCAGTTAAATGCGATGCTTGATTTGTATTCAATACAAACAGCCGGAGAACTTTTAAACGCATAGGAGAATGATATGGAAGAACAGGGTGGATGGGCTTCAAGTTTTAGAGCAGGACAAGAACAAGCACATCAGAGTTCACGCAATTTATTGGGAACTGCACAGCAATACAAGATGCAGCAAGAACAGCAAAAAGCCCAAAGTAGCAGTCAGGGATGGGATATTTTTAAAGCTCTTTTCGGTAGTTTTTTGGGATTTGTTTTAGGGGGTCCTGCGGGTGCTGCCGCAGGAGGGGCAATAGGCGGGGGAATCGCAAGTCTTACAGAACGATAAAGTATTATGAAATAAGGAGAATATCATGCCAGGTTGGGGTGAGGCGTATCTAGAAGGTAAACGCGGGATAAAGCAATCTATAGGACAGTTGCAGGATACTGCCATGCGCTTGAAAGAACTCAGAGAAGGACGCAAACAACAGCGGTTTCAGAACGTAATGGGAGTAGCAGGTCTTGGGTTACAAGGTATCGGTTTGGCTCATGATATTAAAACGGGTAGAGAGCAAATGGATATTGCAAAAGCAGGGGAAGCCAGGGTCGCGGAATTACATGGTCCTGCTATGGAAGTTGCTCGGTTGGAACCGATTAGAGTCCAAGCTGCTATTGATACTCAGAAAGTAACTACAAACAAATTAGAGCAAGATATTGTATGGGTTGGAATGCAAATGGCAGAATATCCTGCTACGATTGAACATCAACGGAACATAGAGGATCTTCAAGTTCGGATAGAACAAGATAAAGCTACGGTTGCTCGGCTTGATGCTGAATGGAGACAAGCTCAGGTACAATATGAACCACAAAAATTAGAACTTCTTGGCAAAGAGATTGTAAATGATGCGAAAGAACTTGATGTACGGTTACAAGAAGCTCAAACAAGATTAGATATAGCTAAATTGCAGTTGGCAGGATTAAGTCAAGAGCAAGCCGGGGCTATTTTACCGGCCCTTTCTCAAGTCCAAGATTTGTGGTTGAAGAGCAGACCTCAATATTCAGATGTAAATGGAATACCCGATTCCTCGAAATGGCAAACACCTAAAGGTAAAGAAGATTTCAAAAGATTCCTTATCGAAAGTGGCGAAGCTGCCAATCTTGGTATAGATCCTGCAGAACAAAATCGAATTATCGATGCTTTCTGGGGTGGTGGATCTGCGGAAGGTAAAGGTAATGGAGAAGCTATTCGACCTCCGGGGGAAAAAAGAAATTTGTTTGATCAGATTCAAACGATGGTTAAGAAAATAAAAGAAGCTGGTGGTAAACCAGATGTTCCTGCGAAACTGGTTTTGTTGACATATGCTCCAGAAACGTTAATACAGATTCTACAAAATCTAGAAACCACTTATGCGCAGATGAAACCTCCGACAAAGGAACCTGTACAAAAACCGATATTTGCTGGTTTAGGAACACTTCCTCATGCTATACAGTCGCCACGTACACCGAGTTGGACAGTTCCTCCGACTAAAGAATCAGAAAAAACAAAATGGTGGGGTCGTTAATAAATGTCCGTAGGGACGAATATCGCCAAAACGCTTAACTATCTCAAGCAATATGGTAGATCAAGTTATCCGTCTACTTATACTCGTACCTATGGCAAGACAACCGGACCGGCACAACTAACTGCTTACGAACAAGAACTTTTACCTTACGCGCAAGAGGCATTTCAAGAAAAAGAAAAGAAACGCGCATGGCTCCAGCCGATAGTATTTATCTTCGATCTTCTACAACGCGGGCAGTACATGTCTGCTAACACAGCTCAACGGATTACTCAGAACTTGCAGTCAAATAAAGCACCGCTTGAGGGTGTCCCGACGGCCATGTGGGAAGGATTAACAGGCAAACGTAAAGGTACATACTACAACGTCCTTTTTGATGAAGATGAAGATACCGAATATAGAGGTTGGCTCGAAGACTGGGGCCGGGAAATCGAGCAGAAAAGAGGCGGGAAGTTTGCCAAGAAAGTTGTAGGGTTGGCCGCCGACATTCTTCTCGATCCTACTACATACATACCGGGGTTTGGTGCTGCAAGAGCAGCCAAGTCTGCCGCTGTGAAACATGCCGATGATGCTGTGCGATTGTTCTCTGCCGGACTGACTGCGGGAGTATGGGATGATTTGCTGAGAACGGGACAGAAAGCCGGGTTAACAAATGAGATGGTAGAACAAGCTGTTAAAAGCGGAGGTAAGGCTGTTAATGATTTAGTTAGACGGTTCGGCGGGGATTCGGCACCCAAGATACTTAACAAGTTATATCGGACGGCCAAGAAAGAAGCTTTGCGTTTGCCGGTAGAAAAATTATCTGCTGCACGGCTAGGAGAAATAGGAGGATTACGAGAAAAGATTATTGGCCGTGCTATTCCTGAGACTATGGAAGGGTTTCAGAAAGCGATGATTGAGGGATTGCCTTTGGGTAAAGAGAAAGCCCTGGGTACTCTTGACGATATGATAAAGCGTATTCGCGGAGGAGAATATGCCGGTGCCGGAACTAGAGCGGGCCGGTTCTTTCGTAAAGAATTTGCTGTTGGTGAACGGTATCCGGCTATTGTAAAGACTTGGGACGATGCTATCAAGACATTACAGAACTCAAAGTTAGGTGGGACGTTTTCTAATGCTTGGTGGGCCGTGATGACCAATCCCAAATCTCCGGTAGCTTGGTTGAAACGAGCTTTCGGGGTACGCAGTCCTTACGAGAAAATGCTGAACGATATTTTGAAGAAAGAGATGGCGTTTACTCCTTACTTGCAGTTTCAGTACGCCGACCAGATTCAGAAAATGCTTGAACCGTTAGGCGATGCCGAACAGAAATCTGTTAGAGATATTTTGTGGAGCGTGCAGAATGTAGAGGATGTGGACTTTACGAAAATCATTACAGAACAAGGATTCAAAGGTGAAGGTGCTGGCAGGGTTAGTAAGGCCGTGGCCGACATTCAAGCATTCACTGCTTCACTACGAGATGAATATAAGCAGTTATATAATGAAGGTCTGCTACCTAAAGACATAGGAGATATCTATAACTATTTGCCCGAACGTTTACGGATGGCTCCTCCTGCCGGTGTGCAGGCAAAACAGGTTGGTCCTGCCGTGCCAGGGTTTGTTATGGCGCGGACTACTACACCGGCACAATTGCAATCTAGGGAAATGGCTGTTTGGAAACTTCTTCTTGGAGTAGACGATGCCGGTGCCGAACAACTCATTAAAGGCGGATATACTCATGCTCTGGAAATGGACTTGGAAACCATGCTTATGGGTCGAGCTTTTGTCCAAGCTAGGGTTAAACAGAGAGCAGGTATTATTCGGCAGTTTAAAGAATTTGCTATCAGTCCTGAAGAGTTAGCGGTAGGGGATAGAGCGTTGGGCGGTTGGTTTGCACAAGGTGGGGATCTGGGGCAACTAGGATTAAGGCAGGTGAAAGATCCTACCCTTGCCGGGTATTTGTTTGATGAAGAGGTTGCCGATGTTCTAGATAAAACTTTAGTCATTACTCAAAACGATTGGGCCTTGAAGAAACTCGGACAAACCTTCGATGCTTTTACTTCCTGGTGGAAAGGGTGGGCAACCTTGTTGCCGGGATTCCACATGCGCAACCACTATTCCAATATGATTACCGGATTCTTGAAACATGGAACCGATTGGTTAAATCCGCAGGCACAGTATGATGCTTTCGTCGGGTCTGTATCTGCGTTATATCGAGATCAAGCTCCTAACATTTTGAAGAAGATGGGTGTAGGGGAGAACGCTTTGCAGGGTGTGTTGGCTCGGAGATATGGGGATGAGACGGTAGAGAACCTTGCTCGGTTGGCCGCGCAAAGAGGGATCGTTACCAGGGCGCAGATGGGATTTGATCTACCCAAAACGGTAGAAGAGTTTGCCCAGAAAAGTAAAACTACGATCAGTCCTTTCTCTCGGCAGTTTGTAGGGATGAAAGTCTCGCGCAATATCGGAAACGTAGTTGAATCCTATCCTCGGTTTCTTTCATTCATGCTTGATTACGACACGGTTGTTAAACAGGGTGGAGCCGCAGAAGGTGCGCTAGATTGGGCCATGACTGAGGCAAAGAAATGGTTTATTGATTACACCGATCTCACTAAGTTTGAGAAAGGTGTTATGACCAAGTTAGTTCCATTTTATTGTTTTGATGAAAAAACGGAAGTGTTAACTCCTCAAGGTTGGAAAGATTATAAAACACTTCAAAAGAATGATCCTATATTTACTGTTAATATGGAAACACAAGAAATAGAATTACAAAAAACAAATGCTGTAGCCATATTTGATTATGATGACAAATTGATTCAATTAAAAAATCGTAACTATGACGCTTTGTTTACTTTTAACCATAAATGTATATATCAAAAGAGAGATACACACGGTGGCAAATGGGATAGATTTGGTTGGAGATGGAAGGAAGCAAAAGATTTAAACACTAGTGATTGGTTACCTATAATAACCAAAGGTTGGAATGAAAATAAACGAAAGATTTTTACTGATGATTTTGTTGAAATTATAGGATGGATTATAACAGAAGGAACTGTTAATGATATTTATGTACAAATAAGTCAATCTTTTAAAAATCATTATCAGCAAATAATTTCTTGTTTAGATCGATTAAAATATAAATATTCTACAAATTTTCCTAACAGGATCAATATTCTTAAACCACACGTAGATATTATTAGAGGATTCTTAGACAAAAATAAAAACCTAGATTTGAATTTCATTCTTCAATTAACACCGAAACAAATGGGAATACTTTATGGAACGATGATTCTCGGTGATGGATATCATAATTGGAAGGATACTGTTTTTATTCAAAAGAATGATACGACTGCTATTAATTTTCAAATACTTTGTACTTTGCTCGGCAAATCTACAAAAATGTTTAAGAAAACAAAGTTCAGCAAAGGTAGATTCAGCGAATCTCCGATAAATTGGTTGAGAATTAAACGGATTAAAAATGTATGCGTAAATAAGTTAAATAAAAAATATATTTTATATAAAGGAAAAGTTTGGTGTCCTAATACGGATAATGGAACAATAATTGTTAAACGAAATGGGATTATTTACCCGACAATGCAAACTTGGCTCCGCAAAAATATTGCCAATCAAATCAGCGGCATGATGGAGTTTACCGAAATGTATTGTGTTCCTGATACGGCTGAAATATTAACAAAGGAAGGATGGAAAAAATATACTGAGTTAATAGTAGATGAATTAGTTCTTACTTATAATGTTCATGAAGATAAGCAGGAGTGGAAGCCACTTATTGCTATAAATGTATTTGATTATAACGGCGAATTGATTCATTTCGGAAATCAATATGCTGATTTTTTGTCTACTTCTAATCATAGATGGCCTGTTATTACACAAGATCATGATATATATCAATTTAGAGATACAATTGATATAAATACTAACTGTAGTTTAATTATCAATAGTTCGACAATCTTATCAGAAGAAAGCATTTTGCCTATTCGTGAGGCAGCTTTATTGGGATGGCTTGTTACTGATGGTTGTATTTGGAGTGAAACTACACATAATCATAAATCATATAATCGTATGGTTATTTCTCAAAGTCCACGGAAATATCTTGATGAAATAAGAAAACTAGCTAAACCTTATTTGCTTGGTGAACATACTAATCAAAATTGTGATTGTGTAGTATTGCGTTTAAGCTATAAGTTTAGGGATTATCTTGCTGAAAAAGGTTTCACTAGCAAAAATGATTTTCCATCAATTGTTACTAGGCTTAACCGAGAAGCACTAGAGGCTCTTTGGGACGCCATGTTTAAAGCAGAAGGATGGATAACTCAAAATGGACAAAGGTGTTGGGTACAGAAAAAGGGTCCGATATTGGAAGGATTTCAGATTGCTAGCCAATTGTTAGGGAAACGGTTTGGTTATTACAAAATAGATAATAAAGGTAATGATATTTATAAAGGTAGTTTAGGAAAAGGAAAGATACTTAATTTTGCAGATATAAAAGTCACCATTCAAGATTTTCAAGGTAAAGTTTGGTGTCCTTCTACTGAAAATTCTACTTGGGTAATGCGTCAAAATAATAAGTCGATTATAACTGGTAATTCTTTGTTGCCGAAGTTTCATAAAGCTATAGCTGGATATGAACCGAAAGCCATGCCTGCATATATGACCGAAGGCGGGTATATACCTTTGTGGAAAAGCGAGCAGGAAGGATATGTCGCTACCTTGTGGCCGAACTTTCCGTACATGGATATCAACAAGATTCCTATTATGTTTGAGATGACTGACACGGGTATTCCTATCCCGAAGATTCAAGCGAAAGAGATTATGAATAACATCTTGGCCGAGTCTCATCCTCTGTTGAAGACCGCTTATGAACTAGCCGCAGGTAAGGACGTGTTCTTCAAGAGTGAGTTTGAAGACCAGCGTAGAGCACCTAGAATGCTTCGGGGGTTGACTAGGGTGTTGACGGACAAACCCAAGGT
>Ga0180009_10005399_pt1 | contig 13706 bp, 15 predicted proteins | sample OS_PC_MetaG_FD_123537 | JGI IMG/M metagenome (GOLD analysis project Ga0180009, IMG submission 123537) | Groundwater microbial communities from the Aspo Hard Rock Laboratory (HRL) deep subsurface site, Sweden - OS_PC_MetaG | ecosystem: Environmental > Aquatic > Deep subsurface > Groundwater... | reverse complement strand
GCCGACTACTTCGCCGGGTTCGATGGAAAAGCTGACGTCATCCAACGCCTTGAACAGTGGGCGCTCTTCTACTTTCTTGCCGCTCAGTCGCGCAGCCGTGTTGAGAAGGGTCTGCTTGAGCCCTTGCATGGCGCCCAGGCGGTATTCCTTGGTGAGGTGGTTAACTTCGATGATGGCCATGACTTTGGAGTCAGATCACGTCGGCGAAATAGCTTTCGGCGCGCTTGAAGTAGAGGTAGCTGAGCGGCAGCAAGACGGCGATCATGATCGCGCCGGGGATCATGGCAGTTAGGTCGGGCGGCTGGCTTCTGAGGACGACGCTCTGGAAGGCATCGATGATGCCGGCCAGGGGGTTGAGGGTGTAGAGGGTGTACAGGGTGTCGGACCATTCGCCGGCAGCTTGCTGCACGAGCAGTTTGTCCTTGACCAGTTGCAGGGGGTAGATCACCGGCGAGGCGTACATCAGCAGCGACAGCATCACCGGCAGGGCTGCGCCCACGTCGCGGAAATACACGTTGATGGCCGCACCGACGAAGGCAACGGTGAGCGCGGCTAATATGGTGTAGAGAATGATGAGGGGAACCCACAAGATGTAGATGCTGGGCATCATCTGGTACCACACCATCAGCCCGGCCAGGATGAGGAAATTGATGCCAAGCTCGACCAGTTTGGTGAGCACCGAGGTGATGGGGAAGATTTCGCGCGGAAAGTAGATTTTCTTGATCAGCGCGGTGTTGCTGACGACACTGGTGACGCCTTCGGATGCCGATTCCTGGAAGAAGGTCCACGGCATGAGGGCCGCAAACACCAGGATGGGGTAGGGAATCTCGCCGCTTTCGATGCCGACGAAACTCTTGACCAAAGTGAAGATCAGCATGAGCGTGATCGGCTTAATGACAGCCCAGGCGATGCCGAGATAAGCCTGCTTGTAGCGCAGCGCGATGTTCTTCCACGCGAGCGTGGCCATCAGTTCGCGGTAGTCGTAGAGGTTCTTGGCTAGGGTGAGCATGATGTTATCAGGCGCGGGCGAAGTTGCCGTCTACGGCATGGTGTTTGTTTTTAGCAGATGGATGCAAGAAGAAGTTTAAGGGATCCATTGAATACACCAGTATTTTCCAATTATCTGTGTTTGCTTTTACGCGTGAAGCCATGGCAATACGTGGAAAAGTTGTCAAAAGTGACGATATCGCAACCATACTGGCCTTTATGAGGCCAGTTGGGGTGGTGAATATGATTGAACGCATACGCGAAAACTGTTGTTGTTGAAGTTGATTGCAAGGGTTGTGCCAGGGGGTAGATCAGTGTGGCGCGGCCTTGAGGACGTTTTAATACGGGCGCTTTTTTTGATCTGCTGGTGTGTGCAATTCAATCTCCAATCTGGACACTGCGGCGACGGGTAACACGATCAACCAGAGTGCGGTAGAGCGGGGCGGGAAGCAGGCTTGCGACAAGGTGTTTGAAATCACCGGCTTTCCAGTCTGCCTTGCGAAAAGCGCGGCGAAACAGGCGGCGAGCGGATTCGGTATCGTTTCGCCAGTGGCAGCGGTAAGCCTCGCGCAGCAAGGGATCGTAGATCAATTCATTGAGGTGAGCGGGGGTAATGCGGGCAACGAGTTCGGGGTGGTGGCTGGCAAAGTCATGGCGCACGGCTACAGCATCAAACACTTGCCGCCAATGCGGGATGTGGGCATCGCCGCGTGGATATCGACGGTAAAACGCCAGCACGTCGGGGACGCGCACAAGTCTCGGTTGGCGCGCGATTATTCTGAGCCACAGATCGTAGTCCATGGCGGTGGGCGCCCGTTCGGAAAACCCGCGCAGTTCGTCGATGAGGTGGCGGCTGACCAATACGGTGTTGACCGGCCAAAGATTTTGCTCGAGAAAATAAGCGGCCGCCTCGCTCGGGTCAAAATCGGGTGGGATAATCGGATTGGGGTCAGCAGCTGCGATGCCGATATTTTGCCAGCCGCAATAGGCCAGGTCGGCGTTCTCCGCTGTGAGTGCAGCGTGCATCAAGCTTAATGCGTCCGGGTGCCAGGTGTCGTCGGCGTCCAGAAAAGCGATGTAATTGCCGTTCGCGTGGGCGAGCGCTTGATTGCGAGCGGCAAAGGGGCCCGCGCGGTTCTGGTAGCTGAGCGTGATGCGTCCGGGGTGTTCCGTGGCCAGGCGTTGCAGGATTTCGGTTGAGCCGTCGGTTGAACCATCGTCCACTACGATGAGTTCAACATGGGGATAGCTTTGGCCGAGCACGCTCTCGATTGCTTCTTCCACGTAAGGCGCGGCGTTGTAGCAGGGCATGACAACGGAAATCAGCGTAGGGTCAAAGTTATCCATTGGTCTCGCTATTTAAGATGGATGCTTAAGCGACTTGGGTCGTCCTGTATGCGGCGGTGGAAACCAAAAATCCACATTTCCCGTTAACGCTGTTGATTGGTGGAAATGTAGAGCAGGACATCACCGCTTTGTTGTATTGCTTACCTGAACCTGAAAACGGTTTTTTCAGTGCAAGCCGGAATCCAGCGCCATTAACTTTACACTGGACTTAGCTGAATGTGAGTAAATTCCTTCATCTGCAGGCAGAAACAATGACAGCCATGTCGACGGCGGAACGGCTTTGGTTACAATCTGCAATCACGCTCATTTATACGATTGCCTCATGCAAACCCTCACCGTCGAACTCGACGACCGCTCCTACCCCATCCATATCGGCGCTGGCCTGCTGGGCCAGGCTGAATTAATCCTGCCGCACCTGGCGCAAAAGCGCGCGATGGTGGTGACCAATACCACAGTGGCGCCGCTGTACCTGGCACAGCTGACGGCGACGCTGGAAGCCGGCGGGGTGGCGGTAACCAGCGTGGTGCTGCCGGACGGCGAGGTCTACAAGAATTGGGAAACGCTGAACCTGATATTTGATGCGCTGCTGACCCAGCGCGCCGAGCGCAAGACCACACTGATTGCGCTTGGCGGCGGGGTGATCGGCGACATGACCGGGTTTGCCGCAGCGAGCTACCAGCGTGGCGTGCCGTTTATCCAGATTCCCACCACGCTGTTGTCGCAGGTGGACTCGTCGGTGGGCGGCAAGACCGGGATCAACCATCCGCTCGGCAAGAACATGATCGGTGCGTTTTATCAGCCGAAACTGGTGCTGGCCGATACCGATACGCTGAAAACCCTGCCCGCGCGCGAGCTGTCGGCAGGACTGGCCGAGGTGATCAAATACGGCCTGATCTGGGATGTGGAATTTCTGGCCTGGCTCGAAGCCAATATGGACAAGCTGCGGGCACTCGACCCGGTGGCGATCACCCATGCGATTTACCGCTCGTGCGAAATCAAGGCACAGGTGGTGGCGCAGGACGAGCGCGAAGGCGGCATCCGCGCGATCCTCAATCTGGGTCACACTTTTGGCCACGCCATCGAAACCGGCATGGGCTACGGCAACTGGCTGCACGGCGAGGCAGTGGCGGCGGGCATGGTGATGGCGGTGGAAACCTCGCAGCGCCTGGGCTGGCTCACCGAAGCGGACGTGGCGCGCACCCGCGCGCTGATCAGCGCCGCCGGATTGCCGGATGCGGCGCCGGACCTGGGGGTGGAAACCTGGCTTGAATACATGGGCCACGACAAGAAGGTCGAGGGCGGAAAAATGCGTTTCGTGCTGCTGAAAAAAATGGGCGAGGCGGTAATTACTGCCGACGTGCCGACCGATGTGCTGACCGGCGTGCTTACTGCGCCACGCTAAAGGATCATCAATGGATACCCTCGCTTCCTACGCCGCGCATTCCAGTCAAACCCGCGGACGTTTGCATGGCGAGCCGCCCGCCGCACCGCGCTCCGAGTTTCAGCGCGACCGCGACCGTATCATTCATTCCACCGGATTTCGGCGGCTGGAATACAAGACCCAGGTATTCGTCAACCATGAGGGCGATCTGTTCCGCACCCGCCTCACCCACAGCCTGGAAGTGGCGCAGATCGCGCGCACCATCGCCCGCTTGCTGAGCCTGAACGAAGACCTGGTTGAGGCCGTGGCGCTGGCGCACGACTTGGGTCACACGCCATTTGGCCATGCCGGGCAGGATGCCTTGAATGCCTGCATGAAAGAACACGGCGGCTTTGAGCACAACCTGCAATCACTGCGCGTGGTGGATATGCTGGAAGAACGCTACGCCGAGTTCGATGGGTTGAATCTTACCTTCGAAGCGCGCGAGGGCATCCTCAAGCATTGCTCGATGGCCAACGCCGAAAAGCTGGGCGCGGTGGGCGAACGTTTTTTGAATAAGCAGCAACCGTCGCTGGAAGCGCAGATTACCAATCTGGCCGATGAAATTGCCTACAACAATCACGATGTCGACGACGGGCTGCGTTCCGGGTTGATTACGCTGGAGCAGATGTTGGAGGTGAAACTCTTTGCCCGGCATCTCGCCGAGGTGCGTGCCAAATATCCGACGCTCAATGGCCGCCGCGAAGTCACCGAAACCGTGCGCCGCATCATCAACACCCTGATCCTTGATCTGGTGGAGACCACGCGGGCGAATATCGAAAAAAGCGGCGTGCAAACCGCTGACGAAGTGCGCGCTGCACCGGCCATGGCCGCATTCAGTTCAGAGGTACTCGACGAGCACCGCGAACTGAAGCGGTTTTTAAATCGACACCTTTACCGCCACTACAAAGTGGCGCGCATGAGTGCCAAGGCCAGCCGTATCATTACCGATCTCTACACGGCATTTTCCGGCGATGCTCGGCTGCTGCCCCCCGAACATCAGGCGCACGAGTCGCTGGCGGGTGCGCGCGCCGTAGCGGACTACATTGCGGGAATGACCGACCGATACGCGATCCGTGAGCACCGACGGATATTCGCGGTGGAAGAGATTTATGCGTGACGTCAGATAAAACCTGGCGCCGCAGGACACTGAACTAAATACGGGGCTTGACGCTGTCTGTGTCTGGCTGGCAGCGCCGCTGACGCTAGCGTTTGGCGGGAGTATCTGGACTCGATGAGCCCGCCGCAGCCGCTACGCGCAATTGCGCCGCGAACTGTTGTAGATCGCTGACGTTGAGGTCTGACACCAGCCAGAACTGCATCGCCTTGTTTTCCCACCCGATGACGTTGAACCCGTGCGCTTCTGAAATGGCGGGTGGCGAGGGTGCGTGTGCATCACGCGGCCAGACAAAGACGTTGATGATGTGCTGGCGGTGTTGGTAGACCAGGGCCGCGGCAGGGTGGCCGCCGACGTAGTCAAGCCGTCCGCCAACAAGGGGAAATCCCCCCTGGGCCAGGTCATGCACGGGCGGCGAAAAATCCAGCTTGCCGCTGAACCAGGGTTTGACGGTGTGGCGGTCGGAGGAGGCGACGTCCGCCAGGTGCGCTGCCATGAGTGATCGCACATGGCTGGAGACGACCTCCTGGGCCAGGCGTTCCTGTGCGCTGACAGTGGTCAGGAAGTAAACAACAGTGACGCTGGCGAGGATGCCCATGGCAAACGCTGCGCTCAGGTTCAGCCATTGTCGCCATCTCTGTAATTTCGATTCATGTCGCGCGGGGGCGTCGGCTTGCCGGATGGAACGCACGATCCGGTCGCGCAGGCCTGCCGGTGCAGCATGGCGTTCGGCCTGCGTTTGAACAATCGCGCGCAGTTCAGTGTCTTCATGTTGATTCATGACTCAGTCCTCCTTGTTCGCCGCTGCGAGCGCGGTGCGTAGCATGGAACGGGCACGCGACAGCCGGGACATCACGGTGCCCGCCGGAATCCCCACTACCTGTGCGATCTCCTCGTAGGACAGTGCTTCGATCTCGCGCAAAACCAGCACCTCCCGAAACAACGGTGGCAGCGTGGCGATGGCCGCATTCACCTGCGTCCGTTCGAGCTTGCGTTCGAGCAAGCGCTCAGGACCATCGGCCGCTTCATGCAAGGCTGGATCGCGCTGATCGCTGTCACGTTCTTCATCGAACTCAAGGTGGTCACGTCCGCGTTCGCGCAGCCAGGTGAAGCACGCGTTGCGCACAATGCTTAGCAGCCAGGGTCGCGCATCGCCGCCGCGAAAGCTGTCGAAGAAGCGGAAGGCGCGCAAGTAGGCTTCCTGCACCACATCCTGCGCACTCTGTTCGTCGTGTAGCAGCCAGCGCGCCAGGTTGTAGGCCGCATCCAGATGCGGCAATACGGCCGCTTCAAAGCGCTGCGTCCTGTCTGTTCCGCGCATGGCTTACCTTATGTATACCGAATGGGCTCCGATTATATTCGCCAGCTCTTGGCTTTTACCCGGGAATATTTTTTATCGACTTTCAGTAATGCATCACACACCCAGGAACAACACGCGGGGGTGTATTCATAAAACTGTGAGGAGATAAACATGATGGAACGTCGGGATTTTTTACGTTTGCTGGGTGCGGGAGGTGGCGCGGTGTTTGCATCGGGTCTGGCCGGGCATGCCCTGGCAGAAATGGGCAGCAAGAAAGCAGCAGGCGCGTATAAGGATTTCTATTTTGTTCAACTGTCGGACACGCATTGGGGCTACAAAGGCGCAGCCAACCCGGATGCGGCCAATACACTGAAGAATGCGGTGGACGCGGTGAATTCCCTGAAGACTCAACCCGATTTCATCGTTTTCACCGGTGACCTCACGCATACCACGGACAATGCACAGGAGCGTCGACGGCGCTTGCTTGAGTTCCGCGATATCGTGAGCGAGCTGAAAGTGAAGAACGTGCGATTCATGCCAGGGGAGCACGATGCTTCGCTCGACAATGGCGCCGTCTATAAGGAAGTGTTTGGTGAAACCCACTATTCATTCGACCACAAGGGTGTGCACTTCATTGCGCTGGATAACGTCTCTGACGCCGGTGCAAAGATCGGTGAAGTCCAATTGGGGTGGCTGAAAGCGGATTTGGCTCGGCAGAAGAGAGACGCGCCCATTGTGGTGCTCACCCATCGGCCGCTGTTTGATCTGGCCCCGCAATGGGACTGGGCGACGCGCGACGGCGCCCAGGCGATTGATCTGTTGATGCCATATGCCAACGTGACGGTGTTCTACGGCCATATTCACCAGGAACATCACCATCGCACCGAACACATCGCCCATCACTCGGCCAAGTCGCTGATCTTTCCATTGCCGGCGCCCGGCTCGCAGGAGAAGCGCACGCCGTTGCCATGGGATGCTGCCGCGCCGAACAAGGGGCTCGGGTTTCGCGAGGTGGAGGCCGAAGTCGACGCGTTGCGCTACAAGATCATTGAACTGCCCGTGCGTGCAGGCTAGCCATGAAAATACTTTGGCCGGCAGTGTTGGGGGTGGTTTTGAGCGGAATCGGTTTGGGTGCTGCGTTGGGTGTTGGCGCGGGCAACGAGCAGGTGATTCAGGTGACGGCGCAGCGTTTTACCTTTACGCCCAATGAAATCGTGGTGAAAAAAGGCCAGCCGGTGGTGCTGGAGTTTTCATCGCTCGATTTTGTCCATGGGTTCAATATCCCGTCGCTCAAACTGCGTGCCGATCTGCCGCCGGGGAAAGTCACCCGCGTGCGTTTTACCCCGGAGCGTGTCGGCGAGCATCCTTTTGTTTGCGACAATTTTTGTGGCGAAGGGCATGAGGAGATGCACGGCCGCATTGTGGTGAAAGAGTAAGCCGTTATAGAAGTTAGCTTCGGTTGTAGCAAACCTTGATCGGCAATCACGGATCCAGTGCACAGGTATCGTGCGCTGGATCTGGATCATGCGAGCACGCTAACAGGGCAGCATTAGCCGCCCGGCGGCAAGGTCCGCGCCACCACCCAACACGTCACTTCGCGTGCGCCTGAGCGCTTCAGGGTCGCGGCCAGTTCATTGAGGCTGGTGCCGGTCGTCATCACGTCGTCGACCAGCGCGATGTGCTGGCCTTCAATTTTCCCGGAGCAGGTAAACGCGCCACGTACGTTGCGCCGCCGCGCATCGTGATTCAGTCCCTTTTGCGGCGGCGTGTCGCGAATACGGTGGCAGCTGGTCGTGTCAAGCGTGATACCCAGTTGCTTGCCGACTACGCGCGCGATTTCGGTAGCATGGTTGAAGCCGCGCTCGCGGATACGCGTCGGGTGCAGTGGCATGGCGATCAGGCGGTCGGGTTGGGTATGAGGCTCGACGGCCTGGGCAAGGCACTCGCCCAATGCCGGCGCCACGGCGAGTCGGCCGTGATATTTCAGGCGCGGGATCAGCCGGTTGAGCGGAAACGAATAAGCGAGCGCGGCAACGGTGCGGTCGAATGCCGGCGGGCGCTTGAGGCAGGCGCCGCACACCTGGCCGCCGGGGGTGGGGGTGGCGCATTTCGGGCAGTGGGGTTGAGTATGCCAGTGCAGGTCGTCCAGACAGCCCGGGCACAGGGGGCGGCTTGCCGCCCCCGCCCCGCAAAGCAGGCAGCTGCGCGGCGTAAACTGATTAAATATTGACCTGATGTTCAATTGTTGGTTCGGTAAAATTTGACAGGGACGGCGGTGCCCCCGAGAATCCGCGCCATGAAAACCAAACGTCTCATCACTGCTTCGTCCTCCCGGTTTGCTGCACAGTTATTCAACATCATTACCGTAGTGGTGCTGATGATTTCGCTTAGCGCGCTGTTGTTGGGCAAGTTGTTTGCCAGTCACAAGATCGGTTTTTTACCGTTCGTGCTGTCGCTGCCGCCAGTGATGATTTGGCTGGGAGCATCCATTTTTGTGTACGCCAGCATTGCTCACCACCCTAATCCACGCACCGCACATTACAACAAATGGGCAGGCTACCGGTATTACGGCGTAATGGGCAGCCTGGTGGTGTTCGGCCAACCGATTTACGGACTGCTGGGCGGCTGGATTGGCCTGATGCTGGTGCTGGGCCTGGCGGTGACGATTATCGTGCCGTGGGCGCTGTTTGATATTTACCGGGCTGCACGCGAACCGTGGGCCGATATGACGATAGAGGTGGCAATTTATGAATGACATGACCCAACCAGTGGCGCGCATTTCCATGGCCGGGATCGAGGCACTGTTCGCGCTGCCGTTTGCCGATCTGATGTTTCAGGCGCAGACCGTGCACCGGGCGAATTTCGACCCCAACAAGGTGCAGCTGTCGACGCTGCTGTCGATCAAGACCGGCGGTTGCTCCGAAGACTGCGGCTATTGCCCTCAAGCCGCACGGTATGACACCGGTGTTGAGAATCAGGGGCTGTTGAATCTGGATGACGTGCTGGCCGCCGCCAAAGCAGCCAAGGCTGCCGGCGCTTCGCGCTTCTGCATGGGCGCGGCGTGGCGCGGGCCGAAGCAGCGCGATCTCGATCCGGTGCTCGACATGGTGCGCGAAGTCAAAGCGTTGGGGCTGGAAACCTGCGCCACGCTGGGCATGCTGAAAGACGGCCAGGCTGAACAGCTGAAAGACGCCGGCCTCGACTACTACAACCACAACCTCGACACCGCCCCCGAATTTTACGGCGATGTCATCACCACGCGTCAGTATCAGGATCGCCTCGACACGCTCGAGCGGGTGCGTCAGGCCGACCTGCATGTGTGTTGCGGCGGCATCGTCGGCATGGGCGAGTCGCTCACCCAACGCGCCGGTTTGATTGCGCAACTCGCAGCGCTCGATCCGCAGCCTGAGTCGGTACCGATCAACCTGCTGGTGCAGGTTGAAGGCACGCCGCTCGCCAACACCGAGGCGCTCGACCCACTAGAGTTTGTGCGCACCATAGCCGTAGCGCGAATCTGCATGCCGAAGAGTTTCGTGCGCCTGTCGGCCGGCCGCCAGCAAATGAGCGATGCGGTGCAGGCGCTGTGTTTTCTCGCCGGCGCCAATTCGATTTTCTACGGCGAGAAACTGCTCACCACCGGCAACCCGGAGTGGGAGCGCGACCAGCGCTTGTTCGACAGCCTGGGCCTCGCAGCTCTGTGAATTTCGCATTGTCATGAGTCTGGCCGCGCTGACCCGTCTGCAGTTGGGGCTGGCGGCGCTGAAAGCGGATCACCTCGAACGCCGGCGCCTGCTGCTTGATGGTGCGCAGGGCGCCCACGTCACGATCAACGGCCAGCGCGTCATCTCGTTTTGCAGCAATGATTATCTGGGTCTGGCCGCGGACCCGGCGCTGGTTCAGGCCGCGCACACCGCGCTCGACCAGTGCGGCGTCGGCGCGGGGGCGGCGCACCTCATCACGGGCCATCACCGTTTTCATCACGACTTCGAAGCGGCTTTCGCACACTTTGTCGGCAAGCCTGCCGCGCTGTTGTTTTCCACCGGTTACATGGCCAATCTGGGCGTGCTGACTGCCTTGTGCGAACGGCACAGCGAGGTCTTCGCCGACAAGCTCAACCATGCGTCGCTGGTGGATGCGGCCAGGCTTTCGGGAGCGACTTTTACCCGTTTCCGTCATCACGATCTGGCGCAGCTCGAAGGCCAGCTGGAACGCAGCACCGCGCCGGAAAAAATGATCGTCTCCGATCTGGTGTTCAGCATGGACGGCGACATGGCACGGGTTGATGCACTGCTTGATCTGGCTGAGCGCTACGACGCCTGGCTCTATCTCGATGATGCGCACGGTTTTGGCATACTCAATGACGGTCGGGGCGGCTTGACCGACCGCGCCCGCGTCAGCGACCGCGTGATTTATCTCGCCACGCTGGGCAAGGCGGCGGGGGTGTCGGGTGCCGCGGTGGCCGCGCACGCCAGCGCGATCGACTGGCTGCTGCAGACAGCACGGCCCTATGTTTACACAACCGCTTCGCCACCGTTACTGGCTGCTTGCCTGTTGGAAAGCCTGCGTCAGATCGAAGCGGGCGACGTGCGACGAGCAACATTACGCGGCCACATCCTGCAATTGCGTGAAGGATTGGCTAGCCTAGAGACTGGCACGCTGATGCCCTCCGATACGCCGATCCAGCCGCTGCTGATCGGCAGCAATGCCGATGCGATGCGGCTGTCGCGTAGTTTGTTGCAGCGCGGCCTGCTGGTACCGGCGATACGCACGCCCACGGTGCCGGCCAACACCGCACGGCTGCGCATCACCTTGTCGGCCGCGCACAGCACCGACGATGTCACCCAACTGATCGAGGCGCTGCATGACGTCGCCTAAACCCGCCATTGCCATGCTGCACGGCTGGGGAATGAACACCCGCGTGTTCGACACCCTGGCTGAACGGCTGGTGCCTGAATTTGACGTGCACACGCTCAATCTGCCGGGCCACGGCGGACGTGCAGCGTTTACGCTCAACACCCTGCAAAGCTGGGCGGACGATCTGGCCAGCCAGTTGCCGGCGCATTCAACCCTGCTCGGCTGGTCGCTCGGCGGGCAAATCGCGATGCGCGCGGCGATTGATTATCCCGACAGGGTTGCGCGTTTGATCGTGATGTCATCCACCCCCAGGTTTGTTGCGTCGGATGACTGGGCGCACGGCATGGCTTTATCCGACCTGCAGACGTTTGGCGCGGATTTGGTCAGCAATCCGCAATCCACGCTGTTGCGGTTTCTGAGTTTGCAGACGCGCGGTGTGGCGGGACAGAAGGCGCTGTTGCAACAATTGCGCGCGGCTTTTCTGGACGCGCCAGTCAGCGACGCCGAAGCCCTGAAGCAGGGGCTGGCATTGTTGTGCACGACAGATCTGCGCGATGAGTTATCTCGTTTGATGCAACCAACGCTGGTGATCCATGGTGGCCTCGACACGCTTACGCCGGCCGCCGCGGGCATTTGGCTGGCTGACAACTTACCCCATGCGCGCCACATTGAATTAGCCCGTGCCGCACACGCACCGCATTTATCACACGGCGATGACGTGGCCGCCGAAATAGGACGTTTTATCCATGGCTGAAGCCGAACTCGATTTTGCCGAAGTGCGGCGTGCCTTTGACCATGCCGCTGCCAGTTACGATGCGCATGCCGTATTGCAGCGCGAGGTGTGCGACCGGCTGCTGGCACGGCTGGACTTCATGACGCTGCAACCCGAGCGTGTGCTCGATGTGGGCAGTGGCACGGGGTACGGCCTCGCACATTTGCACCAGCGTTATGCTTCGGCTGAGTTATGTGCGCTTGATATTGCGCCCGCCATGCTGCACGCGGCCAGGGCGCGACTGCCGCAGCCGGGTTGGGCGCAGCGCGCATTGTCCGGCGTGCTCAACCGTGGTGGCCAGCCGCACCATGCAATCTGCGCGGACATGGACCGGTTGCCGCTGGCAGACAACAGCATCAACCTTGTCTGGTCCAGTCTCGCTTTGCAGTGGGCGCACGATCTTGACGCCACTATCAAGGGTTTGCATCGGGTGCTGGCACCGGGCGGCTTGCTGATCTTCGCCACATTCGGCCCCGACACCCTGAAGGAATTGCGCACTGCTTTCGCAGCAGTGGACGATGCGCCGCATGTGAACCGCTTTGTCGATCTGCACGACATCGGCGACATGCTCGTCAACGCCGGGTTCGTCAGCCCGGTGATGGAAATGGAAATGCTGACACTCACCTACGCTGACCTAAAATCGCTGATGCGCGATCTCAAAGGTATTGGGGCGCACAACGCCGCCGCAACGCGCAAGCGCGGCCTGCTCGGCAAGTCGGCGTGGGCGCGACTGGAGCAGGCTTACGAAATGCATCGGTTGGATAATCGGCTTCCGGCGACCTTCGAAGTGATCTACGGCCACGCCTGGGCGGGCGATAAAAAGCGACGCGAAGATGGACGCCAGGTCATCGAGTTCAACATCGAAACACGCCGAAGAAAGCTGGGCTTGAGATGACGTCGCGCGGATTCTTTGTAACAGGAACGGACACCGGTGTCGGCAAGACGCGGGTTGCCGTGGCCCTGATTCACGCATTGCGTGCGCAAGGCCTGCAGGTCGCGGCGATGAAGCCGGTTTCAGCAGGCAACGAACCCGGTCAGTTGAATGAGGATGTTGTGGCGCTGATGCAGGCGGCCAACGTTGAATCTGACGTGTCCGATGTGAACCCCTACGCATTTGCCGAGCCGATTGCACCGCATATCGCGGCGCAGCAGGCAGGTGTGAATATTGATATATCCACCATTGCCGAAGCTTATTCACGTCTTGCTGCAACGGCGGATGTGGTGGTGGTGGAAGGCGCAGGGGGATGGCGGGTGCCGCTGAACGAACACGAAGACATGGCCGACCTGGTGCAACGCCTGGGGCTACCGGTTGTGCTCGTGGTGGGACTCCGCCTGGGCTGTCTCAATCATGCGGTGTTGACGGCCGAATCCATTTTAAACCGCGACGTTCGCTGGGCCGGATGGGTTGGTAATCACATCGATTCGTCGATGGCTCAACAGACGCAGAACCTTGATGCGCTGAAGTTGCGTTTGCCCGAGCCATGCTTGGGGGTGCAGCATTTTATGCCTGCACCGGATGCAACAATAGTCACGCCACAATGGCTGAAGATGCCTGATTGATTAATATATTAGAATACTCGGTAATAACGATATTTAATAATCTAATCAATAACTTATACGGATGTTCCGGCTTGTGTGAGCGCGGGGCATCGTGTACTGTCTGCGACTAATTGCCGCACGAGGCTTCTTTTTTCCAGTATGGAACAGATGAATGCGAACGGTGGTGCACAAGGTCCGGCAGGCGCGTTTGCTTTTCATTCTCGCCCCCGCTGCTCTTTGACGCGCGCACAGGAACGCATGACATTCTGGAGTCTGGTCATTCTGTGTTTTGGTACGGCGATTGCATTTGCGGTACAGGGTTATTGGCCGGTGTTGCCATTTGCAGGCCTGGAAATCGGCTTGTTGGCGT
>Ga0180009_10005398_pt1 | contig 13707 bp, 15 predicted proteins | sample OS_PC_MetaG_FD_123537 | JGI IMG/M metagenome (GOLD analysis project Ga0180009, IMG submission 123537) | Groundwater microbial communities from the Aspo Hard Rock Laboratory (HRL) deep subsurface site, Sweden - OS_PC_MetaG | ecosystem: Environmental > Aquatic > Deep subsurface > Groundwater... | reverse complement strand
ATTAGGTTCAAATTCGGTTGTCGTTACACCCGCAGTAGAGCCTGTAACAAAAATTGTAGCTATTCCTGAGTTTATTTTCGATTCTGCAACAGCTTTTGAGACCTGACCTGTTATGTTTATAATATCCATGTCATGCCCTGATTCCACACTAAAGGTTTTAGTTTCTGTTGGCATACAATCGATATATTAAATTCATAAAATAAATATAACTTATGGTAGATTTAGTAAATACGACTTCTCAGTTTATTGTATGGGCTCAGGGAACAGTTGAAGTAATGGGCTATTTTGGAGTGTTTATTATCTCATTGGTTGGCAGTGCTAGCATAATTTTACCTATACCTGCTTTCATTGTTGTATTTGCTGCAGGCGGTTTCTTGAATCCTTGGGCTGTTGGCATATTTGCTGGATTAGGTTCTGCCATAGGTGAACTAACTGGCTATGGATTAGGAATGGGTGGAAGAGAGTTATTAGCTAGAAAATATGGCGATCTCTTGATAAAGACTAGAAATTGGGTAGAAAAACGCGGAGCATTCATAATAATTATAGTTTTTGCATTAACACCTTTACCAGATGATGTTATAGGAATTCTAGCAGGAATGATAAACTATGACATCAAGAAATTCTTTATGGCGACGCTTATCGGTAAAATCATATTAAATGTAGCTATAGCACTTGCTGGATTCTATGGAATGAATTGGTTATTTTCTGTGATAACTCTTTCTGGATAAGAGAATTATTTAATCCAGCGAATTGTATAATTAAATAATGTATAAAAAGAGCTTTTCTAGAAAAAGGACTGGTTTTATTTTATCCCTAGACGCTATTGTAGCAGTAATGATATTGTTGACGCTATCTTTCTTCATGCTAAGTTTGACTTTTATTTTTCCTTCAGCAGAACTTAGGTATCATAGATTCTATTATGTTGGAAAGGACATGCTCAATGTTGTTGAACAGATGAAGATGTCTTCAGTAGAAAACTTTACAATAGTGCAGGACTATAGAAACAGAGGAATACTGATAGAAGAGGATATGAATAAAACCTTCTTAGACATAGTTGGTTCTTTTTGGAGTCATCCGAACAGCAGTTATGATATCTATGCACAAAATCTCACAGGTGAAATATTAAATTCCCTGTTCCCGCAAAAAATAAGCTATCAGGTTCTGTTAGGAAACGATGTTATATATGAACAGAATGTGACAGACAAAAATTATGTGGCAAGACTTTCTACAATTGTATCTGGTTATGCTCATGGAAAACCTGCATCAGGATACATGGCGAGAGTGTACATAACCAAACTTAATAAACTCTCTTCAGAGTTTGCATATTTCGGAGGATATATTGGTGAAGGCAACATAACAAGAATTGCAACACTTCCGGATTTTGATGATGTAGAAGAAGTTTATATGGAGCTTAACGTGGGAAGCAATTTCACCTTGCATATGAATGGAAATGATTGCGGGGACTATGCAAGAACTATAACAGGAACTGATAACATGACTGTTGACAGGTGGATAGTTTGCAATGATTCGTATAACCCTTCTCGCTGTTCTAATCTTGTAGAAGGAAATAACGTCTTAACTCTGAATTTCACTGAGCCAGAAAACAGCTACATCGGCGGCGGATACATAAAAATAAAATATGACAGCTCAGAGCTGGTCTCGATTGATGAAGAGAGCCTTGGCCAGAACGCATCACAAAGATATTATTTTCCTGGCATTGATGGTATAATAAATCTATATTCCTCTTTCTATGTTCCTGGTTCTTTACAATCAATGGATGTATATCTCGATTATACAAGTAATTACACAGTTTTTCTTACAGTAGGAAATGCAACAGTATTTGAGAGCAGTGATCCATCCCACAGGCATGTCAACATAACAGATCAGGCTATAGAAAATAATCTGAGTCTCTGGGGGCTTGACTATAGTGCACTCAGCAACAAAACTGTTCCAATAAGATTCGGTCTAAGAAATATAACATATCTTCTCTATGGAAGAATAGGAGCAGATACATTCTCTGTTACAGATGTATCAGGCAGTATGGGATGGGACAGTGGGGTTCATAATGACAGCATTAAGATGTGCAGTTACAAATGTTGTAATGATTGGGGATGTTGGAGCGGTAGAGAATGTATATTCACAGACTCTTGTGTGGATGCCGAGTGCGGTGATTGTCCATCTTGGAGACCCAACGAAGAACAACATAAAGTTTATTATGAAGACCGAAACTACACAAAACTTGAGATAGCACAAGAAGCCAACAAAGCCTTTGTTAACAGAATATTAAACATGTCTAATACCAGGATTGGTCTTGTTTCTTATGCCACTAGTATAGAGAATGTCCACGACCTTAGCGATAATATAACATCCATAAAGAAGGAGATAAACAGATATGAAGCAAGTGGCTGGACTTGTATATGCTGCGGTCTCGTAGAGGCCAGTGAAAAGATGGTGATCCAAAGCAACACCTCAAGGTTCAGGGCAATAGTTGTGATGAGTGATGGTGAAGCCAATGTTGAATGCACTCCGTATCATGTTTGCTACAATGATCCTGCATGCATAACCAGGGCCAAACAAGATGCCATAGATGCTGCATGTGAGGCATGGCAGGATTATAATATTACAGTTTATGCTGTTGGGTTTGGGTCCGATGTGGACGAAGAAACCATGCAGGCAATAGCTGATTGCGGCAACGGTGAATATTATTTTTCCAACACAAGCGAATTAACTGCTATCTATGAAGATATAGCAGAAGAAATATTGAATGCAAGCTATTATGCTCAAACAGTTCGTGTATACGGCAATGCAACAACACTGAATACAACGCTTTATTCCAACTCTTACATACAATTCAATTACACTTCTATAGCGGAAGAATTCGGCTACGGTGAAATAGATCTGACATTTGAATCAAAAACTCTGAGAGAATCTACAGGAGAAGATTTGATAACAGATAACGTAACAGGAACCAAACAGGGATGGTACTTTGTTCCTAATTCAACAGAGGTTGTTGATGCAAAAGTGACATCATACTCTTCAAGATTCTGGACAGACAGACTGTTTGTTAAAAATGAAGACATGTCTGATTGGGCAAGAGTTCACTGGCTAGATGATTATAATCTAGATTACAAAGAATTGGGAGACCCTTTCATATTACAAATACCTGTAAACTATGTCAAGGCGGCTCAAAATAACACATTAAAAATTGGTACAGGTGTTAGTGCAGCAAATTATACAGGCGGTTCGCCTGATAATAGAGTGATATACACCGTAAAGATTGAAGTTGATAGAGAAGGCTATAGTGATGTATTCCCAAAAGCAAAAGGTTCTACATACACGCTCTGGTATGATACAGATCAGGATAATGTTGCTGATGGTTCATCCAATGTACAGGTTGGTTCCACACCGTCTGACATTTTCGATCCTCTAAACGATTCTATAGACGATGCTTTCATGCGTCTTTTAGACAAAATAAATTTTATAGAAGATACAGGTGATGATGATGGTAGTGAAACAAATCCAATTGATTTAGAAATAACATCTGATATAAGCTTCGATTCGTTTTACGTTTCAGGTGTTCCGTCTTTGTGGGGACCAACAAAATTTGAAATAAGGGTATGGGCATAATATGTTTAATGATATGAATAAGGGTCAAGTGTACTCGTTGATAACCATACTCATAGCAATGCCATTATTACTGTTTTTTATATTCTATTTTAATTTTACTCAAACAACTACCTTTGGTTCGTATGAAAAAATAATAGCAGACCAAATACATGATGTTGCAAAGGATATGGAAAACGATTTTGAAAGAGCAATAAAGATATCAGGAAAGAGAGCTCTCTTAGCTTCAACAAACGATGTTGTTATTGATGGTATTCCTTTAACAGATTCAATCTCAATAATAGAAGAGTTGATGTTAAACGGCAGTATTGAAGGAAATGCTCACATACTGATGCATAACAACACGCTTGGTGATTGGCAAGAAAGCATCCTGAATATTCCTGTTGGTTTCAATATAGAACTTGACTACAATAATATGCAGATACAAAACTATGATGGTTTTAATTTCAAAGTAACTCTTAATTTAACAATCCACGTTAGTGACAAGCACTCTATTGCAAAGATTGACAGGAACATGCAAAAAGAAGTTTTAGTTTCTGTAGAAAATATTGAAGATGTTATATTTCCATTAAATACAGCTGGTTTCATTTCCCGTGTTATAACAAGATATCCTTACCCATATTACACAAAAAAAATAGTAATAGGCACGCAATCTTCTGGCCAATGTTCTGGTAACGTAACATTTAATCCTTCTGATCCAAGTCCATCAGGCAAGATATTGGTTACAACAGATTCAGCAGGCGTGTCAGGGTTTGCTGGTGTAGTGTCTGAAAACATAGAAATACCATCAGTTTCTTGCTATGTTCTTGGCGCAACAGGTGCTGTAAATGAAATAAATGAAACTGTTTTGGAATTAGGATTTGATGAAATATTTTTGGATGAATCAACGCTTTCTGCTTGGTCGTTGCCAATAAAAACAGCGCTAAGCAACAAATATTATTTTCATTTTGAAGGTCAAAGTGGACCGGATATTTTGGACAGACTTGAAGAGGATTTAACACAGGTAACAAACGGTTTAGAAACATTTGTCAACATCCCAGAGATAAGCTCGGCAGGTGTTGGTATAAAATCACAGCAAACTTGCGTAGCCTATAAATACTTCTCAAGTCAAACTAATAATGGAGACCCTGTACGTGGTCTGCCTTCATGGTTTAAAATAGATTCTGAGAGTGCTGCCAAGTATGGTTTGGATCAGTTAACGAATTGAACTTTTATGGTTTTCAAAAACATAAAAGGTGGTTGATAAAAAGTGGTTAAAAAAGAAGGAATAAAAGAATATGCAGATCATATTCACACAGGCATTGATAGGTTGTTAGAGATTGTAAAAAAACACAAAAAAATAAGATTAACTGAAGCAGCTGAAATGCTTAATGTTTCTGAAAATAGAATAGAAGAATGGGGGAAAATTCTAGAGGATCACAATCTTATAACAATGCATTATCCTATAATGGGAGAACCGACATTGGAAACACCGATCATTGTAAAAGTAAATGAGACTAAGGAAGAAAGAAGAAAAGAAGAGAATAGAAAAAAACAGGAGCGAAAGAAAGAAGAACAAAAGAAAAAGGAAATGGAAAAACTGAAGAAAGAGAACGAAAAGATAAGAAAAAACGAAAAGGAAAAAGAAAAGGATAAAACAGAAAAAAATAAAATTGTTAATAAAAAAACTAGCGAACCTGTTAAAAAACCATTTGAAAATAAAAACATAAAAAAACATCTCATGCCATTAAAGCTTGCTATACCATTGTTTACTGCTTTGATAATTGCAATGATTTTGTACACGCTGTCTGTTACACAATACAGTTATTCAGTTCAGGATCTTTTGAATTTTCTAAAAAATATTCTATCACCAATAATACCACAAATTCAGAATTATTTAATAATTGAGAATCTTTACCTAGTTTTAATAGTAATCATACCAATAATAATCATTACAATAGGTCTGATTATTTTCAAAAGATCTCACAGAAAAAAGAGTGAGAAAAAATGAAAAACAATATACAATACAAAATGGAAGTTGATAGCGTTCCCGTAACTGTTAACATACATCACAAACCAGGGGAATTCGTTCCTATTTATGACGTATCGTTTCCAAAATTAGAGGAAGCAACGCAAGCAGCATTGGATTCTATAAGAGAAAAAATGATAGAGGAGCTTATTATAGAACCAAGCGAGATAGTCGATCCAAGGGAATACAAAGAACTAAGAGAGAGATTTACTAAAAAAGCCATGGAAATGATAGAAGAAGAGTTACCTACATTAAGTGTAAAAGAAAGAAAAATTATACTCGGCACTCTTCTGCACCAAGCTCTTGGACTCGGCGATATAGAGATAGTTCTGAATGACGAGAATCTTGAGGAAATTGTTATAAATTCTGCAAAAGAACCTATTTGGGTCTATCACATAAAACTTGGCTGGCTCAAAACCAATATTAATCTTGAATCAGAGACACAGATTTACAACTATGCATCTGCTATAGGAAGAAGAGTTGGAATGCAGATAACAAACCTAAATCCGCTAATGGATGCTTATTTGGCTACTGGTGACAGAACCAACGCAACACTGTTCCCAATAAGCTCTTTTGGCAACACTATCACAATAAGAAAGTTTGCACGAAGGCCGTGGACCATAACAGATTTCATAGAATTGAAAACAATATCTTCAGAAGCCGCAGCTTTCCTTTGGCTAGCCATTCAATATGAATTAAATATTCTAATTGCAGGAGGCACAGCTTCTGGTAAAACCTCTCTATTGAACAGTCTAACAACTTTCATACCGCCTAATCATAGAATACTCTCCATAGAGGATACAAGAGAGATACAGCTGCCTAGATTCCTGCACTGGATACCACTTACAACAAGGCCTCCTAATCCAGAAGGCAAGGGAGAGGTGACAATGCTTCATTTAATGATCAATGCTCTTAGGATGAGACCTGACAGAGTAATAGTTGGTGAGATGAGAAGAACAAAGGAAGCTGAAGTTCTTTTCGAAGCTATTCACACAGGCCATTCTGTTTATTCTACAGTGCACGCTAACACTGCAGAAGAAACTTACAGGCGTCTTGTTAACCCGCCTATTGGAATACCGCCTTCAATGCTTTGTGGCTTGCAGTTGATAGCTGTCATGCATAGAGATAGAAGAAAAAACATAAGAAGGGTTCTGCAGATATCAGAGCTTTCACCTAGCGGCGATCTTAAGGATACGAAAATAGAGCTTAACACTTTGTTCAGATGGATTGCTTCAAAGGATGAAATCATGAAATTCTCAAAATCATACAAAGCAATGAATGACATAAAGCTTTACACAGGCATGTCTGACAATGACATAAAAAAGGATTTGGAAGACAAGCAGTTTATTCTGAACTGGCTTGTAGAAAAGCAAATAAAGGACCTGAACGAAGTCGGCAGAATCATTTCTGAATACTATATAAATCCTAAACATACATTGAAAAGGATCAAGAGCGGCGATATGGAAATAAAGAAGGATGCTGTAAAACCGCCAATGAAACCTTTGCCAAAACCGCCAATACCACCATATAAAAGGAAACTTGAAACAGAACACTAATAAAGCACTATTCTAGATATTAATTGATATTATGAGCCAACATGATCAAGAACAACCTGTAAGAGTAAGACTTCCGCGTGGAAAAGAGGTAATGGGGTTTGTGGAAGAATTCTTAGGTGCAAGCAGATTCAGGATTAACTGTAAAGATGGCCACACTAGAATATGCAGAATGCCAGGAAAGTTTAGAAGGCGTTTCAGAATGTCAGTAGGTGATGCAGTCATAATCGAACCATGGAGCGTCCAATCAGACGAAAGAGGAGACATAGCATGGATCTACAACAAAACGCAGATGTCTTGGCTAAAAAAACATGGCCACATGTAAAGTGATATTTTTATGATCGAAACTGTTCTGATTCCTAGAGAAAGAAAGGCAATTCTTATAGGAAGAAATGGTTTTGTAAAAAGAAAGATAGAAAGAGTCACCAATACCCGCATAACAATCAACGAAGATGTAGAAATAGAAGGCGACATGTTCAATGTGATGAAAGCACGTGATGTTATTACTGCAATAGCGCGTGGCTTCTCGCCCATGAGAGCATTTGTTCTTCTAAGCAAAGGTTATGAATTGAAAGTTATCAGTCTCATAGGTCAGAACGAGAAGACAATAAAACGCCTCATGGCTCGCGTGATCGGACGCAAGGGCACCACACGCAGAATTATTGAATACGAAAGCAATACAAACGTCTCAGTTTATGGTAAAACCGTATCAATCATCGGTACGTCAGAGAGCATAGCAATCGCGCAGGAAGCTGTTGAAGCCCTTCTGGCCGGCAGAAAACACGGCTCTGCCTATATTAAAATGAAAAGAAAGAAGGAATCAAACGATTGAGTATTTAGTAACCAGACCATCCAACAATTTTCTGTTATAGATTCTTCTTACAGCTTCAGCAAATATTGGAGCAGAACTTATCTCATCAAACCATGGTGTCTGTTCTGCAAAATTATTGCTATGATAAACACTATCTGAACCAAACACCTTCTTAAGAGGTCCAGTACCATTAGAATATTGATTCCCTAAACTTTCTTTCGCCTTACCTCCAAATATAGGGTGTGTAGCTACAATGTAAACACCTGCAACTCCCAAATTTTCTAGAGCTTTTATTGTTGCTACTAAAGTTCCCCCAGTATCTATCATATCTTCAAATATGAAAATGTACTTGCCCTTTACGTTGATATCTTCTGGTAACTCTACAGCAACAACTACATTTTCCTTCGAATGATCACGGATTTTATTTCCTAATATGACAGGTAAACTGAGAACTTCTCCACATTCTTTAGATGTAACAATTCCTCCATCATCTGGAGAGATTATAACAGAATTACTTTCAATGATAGATCCATAATTTGTTTTAATATGTTTTGTAAACATTGGTATGGAGCTTATATCATAAAGAGGTATATCAGCATCTTTAGCAAACATTATACTTCTTTGTGAATGAACATCCACTGTCAATATATCAGTTGCTCCTGAAGCTTTCAGGTGCCTGGGAATATAACGAGCTGAAACACCTTCTATTGCAAATTCAGTTTCTATATTTCCGAAATGAGATTTGTCCTGTCTTGAATACGGAAGATAAGGAATAATAACGCTTATGTGTTTTGCTCCACTTTCATCTGCTATCTCTATTGTCCTGTATATATCTGCAAGATTTTCATCAATAGATTTTTTATGTTCCCAATTTTGAGCACAACCAACAACACACGCATAACCAATTTCTGGTTTTTCTAATAAACCAATTTTTTTTTCAGTATTTGCAAAGGATTTGATTCCTGTTTCAATTTTTTTAAAACCGTCATCAAAAAGCTCTTTTAGAAGCTTTTCTGCAAAATAGTTTCCTGCTGGATTAGAAAAAATTCTAGGATTCTTCATATGAATGGATTTTAAAAGCTGGTTTTGTATTCTTAACCCGTATGGATAATATGCCATATATACTCACAATATAGAGTATATAGAAAAGATTTTAATGGTTACTCTTTTTTCTCTGCTTCTGCTGGCTCATCAGTCTTTGTTTCTTCTACCTTTGATTCTTCATTGTTTTCTTTTGGTTTCTCTGCAGTTTCTGGCGCTTTTTTCTTATCTAGTTCGCTGTATGCGCATTTACCACAATATGATCGATTTTTGTGTTGTGCAAGCCATGTACCAGTGCCACACCTAGGGCAGGATCTCCTTTTTCTGCTAACAGAAGAGCCCTGAATCTCATAATAGCTATGAGTCTTTAATGATTCATGCTTTCTTCCAGTTCTCTGCTTCTTTCCCTTTCTGACTGCTTTCTTTTGTTTTTTACCCATATCTAATTACCTGTTTTATTTTTTAATTTTACGATGATGGCTATATATAATCAGTGTTAGCTATCTATTAAGACTTCTTTTTACGTTTCTTTGTTTTTGAAGTACTTAAACCTTTCTGTCTTAGGCCTGCTTCCTTGGTTCCGCTCATAGTGTAACCCTTGTGCTCAGTGCTTATTTTCATCTTCTTGAAGAAAAAATAGTACATTCCTGCTCCAAAACCCATTATAGCATAAACAGCCATCCATACGGCGATTACAGCAATTATTACTACATATATCCCAAACAAGAATGGGAACAATGCTAAAAAGAATGGAAGTATAACAGGCGAGAAAATTAAAACTATTGCGATTGCTATTGCAAGCGCAGCTAATCCAAGAGTGCCTAGTAAAAAGAAAGGTATGCCCTGAGCAACTTGATTACATTCCATTCTATCTCCTGCTAAACATTGATCCTATTATAGCTCCGGCTGCTGCTCCTGTGGCAGCTCCGCTAGACCCTTTGCTAAGATTGATTGACGATCCGCCACCACGAGGCATATACTGCGCAAGTTTTCCAGCCAGCTCGCTAACAGGCATGCTTTGCACCCATACGCGTCCAGGACCAGTTACTGTGGCAAGGAATAATCCTTCACCGCCCCATATCATGTTCTTTACACCCTTTACGCGCTCCACATCATAATCCATGCTGGAATCGAACATTGCTAGATTGCTTGTATCAATCCTTAATTTCTGCCCTTTCTTTAGAGGAATTTCCGCAACCTCGCCGCCAACATTGAAAAAGACCTGTCCAGGTCCCTGAACTTTAATAAGTATTAATCCTTCACCGCCAAGGAATCCCGCGCCGATTTTCTTGACAAAACTTGCATCAAAACTAATATCCTTATCGCCACAGAGGAAAGCATCCTTTTGTGCGATAAGAGTCTCTCCTTTATTGAGCTTTAAAGGGATTATTTTGCCAGGGAATTCAGATCCAAATCCAATTGTGCCAGGGCCTGCCTGTGGCGTGAAATGAACTAAGAAAAATGATTCGCCAGCGAATTTTCTTTTTACTGATGTCCAGAAACCGCCTTTCATCTTTGTTTCCATGTTTACGTTGTCAGACATGTAGACAAGTCTTCCGGATTCAGCAACCATGGTTTCATCTTTTTTGAGCTCCACATTAAGCATCTGCATCGTGGAACCCTGTAAGTCGTATTTCATAGCCAATTACCTTTTCACTCTGTTAACTTTATGAGTCTTTCTTTCCTTTAGATTTTCTATTGTTTATTTTTTCCGCTAATCTTAATACATCGTCTGGTAATTCACTTTCAGAACACTCGTCTAAAAGTTTATTAAGTGCGTCTGAAACTCTTGTAATATGTTTTGATGATGTTTTTTCAACTTCAGCTTTAGATTCTTTGATATAGTCAGCATTCTCTTCTAATGCATTCTCAACTAGAGGAATGACTGGTTGATAAAGTTTATTTATGCTAATAAATTCTTGGCCATAGTCTGTTAATTTTTTATGCTGACGTACAAAAACCTTAACAAAATCTTTATTATCATAATAAAAATATTCTGATACAGCATAAAGCATGTAATCTAGACGTTCAAGTGCGTTAAAAAACCTTTCTTCTACAGAATCTGTATCAAGCTGAAAAATATTATATAAAAAATCTGAAAGTGGTTCCAACTTTTTTAATTGAACAGAAGTTTCTTCCTTTTCTATTTCCGGCAGAATGTGTTTTATTGATGGATCGCTCTTAAATTTGTATGTTATGTCACCTACTGTCCCTTCACCAAAATCATGCACAAGACAATGTAAAATAATTTTTTCTGAATTAAAATCTAAAATTCCATTTTCCTTTTCAATTTCTATAGCTTTTCCAGCCAATAAAGCTAATAGATAGGAATGTTCTAATGAAGATTGTTTGTATCCTCTTGTTTCATAGCCTTCCCATCTTATTACACGATCTATTCTATCTAAAGTGTTTTTAAAATTAGTCATTAAAGTAAGATAATTTTCTTGTTCATCTGTATATTTATTGCCATTATCCATTCATCTTCACCTTATTTATTTCACTCTTTCTTTTTCTTGTTTGTGCGTTTTTCTATCTTGTCCAGCTTGTATTTAGGTATTTCTTTTTTGTCCTTATAAACAAAGACTTTAGCGACTGACTCTGCTTTACCACACTCTGAAAATATTTTTTCAATAAGAATAACATCTTCATTCACTTTCAACACTTTAGCAATTTCCTTTGTTAAATCAGTTCGTGTAGGTGTAGCCTGTGCACCATGAACAACATTAATCATGTATTCAATTCTCTTTATAAGAGGATTTTTCTTCTCTGAGGACGTGTTTAGTTTATACTCCCTTTTCACAGGTTTCTCTTTCTTAGGCTCTTCTTTTGGTTTAGCTTCTTCTGTTTTAGCCTGTTCTTCTATCTTTTCCTCTTTAGGTTGTTTTTCCGCCTTTTCTTCCTTAGGAGTTTCCTCTTTCTCTTCTTTAGGATTTTCGTCAGTCATATAATCAACTTCTATTCATTTTTTATATTAATTAATGCTTATAAAGACGATTACATGAAACCAATGCAAGTCGTCATATTTTATTGATAATCATGCAATAAAAAGAATATGTATCGCTTGCTTTTAAATGTTCATTCCCCTTTGACTATCTTTCTCATAGGCCATGATATCTCTATTTTCTCTTTATCGAAGCGCTTCTTTAAGGCCTTTATGAATTCATGAGTTATGAAATATTTGCTAGTAAATTCTTCTGCACGAAGTATTACTGAGAAATCTATATTTGAATCTCCAAAGTTGTTGAATCTCACAAAAGGTTCATGATCCTTAACTGCACCAAGTACGTTTTTCTGTACGTGTTTTGCAACATCAACAACAACCCTTTCTACCTTTTCAAGATCTTCACCATATCCAACACCACATTTAACTATAATTGATGTTGGCTTGCTTGGCAAAGTGTTGTTTATTATAACGCTCTCAGAAAGCTTTGCGTTAGGAATTATTATGGAGACATTTCCTATTGTTCTTATTCTTGTTGATCTCCATCCTATGTTTTCAACAAAGCCTTTTGTTTCAGCATCCAATTCTATGAAGTCACCGATAACTACAGGCCTGTCTGAAATAATGTGCAGGCCTGCAAAAAAATTCGAAAGAGTGCCCTGCAAAGCAAGGCCAATTGCTATGCCACCGATACCGAGTGCAGCGATAGCGCCTGTCAAATCAGTGCCAAAATATCCCATTATTACAAACAGTGCTATTAAGTAAATCAGCATACTTATAACATTATTCAAAAGATTTGGCGTGTTTGTAGCGCCTGTCTTTATATTAAGACATTTACTAACAAATATCCTCACTATTCTTGATATCACTATAGCACCAATTAGTGTGTAGATTATAAAGAACCCCATGCTTACCCATGACTGATAATCTGATAGAACAGTAAGCATGTTCAATGATATCTGTAAACCTATCAAAATAACAGTTATTATAATAGGTTTGCTTATGGCAGCAATTATTTTGTCATCTATATCTGTTTTCGTTTTTGCAGTTAACCTGTGCAAAAATCTAACAATAATCATTTGAACTATTTTAGAACCAATAAGAGAAGCTATCATTATTACTAGAACTACCGTGTATTCTTCTCCCAAAACAGACATCAAATAATCCAGCATATCTAATTATAACACTCAATCGGTATAAAAAGCTTACCATCTATCGATTTTGTTACATGGACCAATTTTTGCTGTGTAATCAACTTCATCATTAAATACACCCACTAACATGTTTGCTATATCTAGATGATTAAATGTAATAAACTCTTCACTGTCTTTTTCATCACAACTATTACCACATTTCTTATGTTTAATTTTTTTTATTGATACCTGATATCCAGAGTTATTTTTTAATGGAATATAATTGATACTAGGAATTACTATATCAGATTCGTTTACATTACCAATTTCCATAAAATATTTTTTAATCTCCTTATGAATTATACTTCCTATTTTTGTAAAAGCATCAAAATCATCTAAATCTATATTTTTATCTTTCAAATAAACGTAAACGCTAGCCATAAGAATTAAGTCAATAAGTAATAATAAATCTATTACTTTACCCACAAAGAATATTTACCTTTATTTGTTATGCCCAAATACTGAGCAACTTCAGAATTAGCAGGATCCTTTACAAATATGATTCCCTTCCATGTTCTAGAGAAATTGGCCTGATT
>Ga0180009_10005397_pt1 | contig 13707 bp, 15 predicted proteins | sample OS_PC_MetaG_FD_123537 | JGI IMG/M metagenome (GOLD analysis project Ga0180009, IMG submission 123537) | Groundwater microbial communities from the Aspo Hard Rock Laboratory (HRL) deep subsurface site, Sweden - OS_PC_MetaG | ecosystem: Environmental > Aquatic > Deep subsurface > Groundwater... | reverse complement strand
GGCTCCCTGTCAGGCGGCCAGCGCAACCGCGTCCACCTCGCCAAGATGCTGAAATCGGGCGCCAACGTCCTCTTGCTCGACGAGCCGACCAACGACCTCGACACCGAAACCCTCGCCGCGCTCGAAGAAGCGCTGGAGGATTTCGCCGGCTGCGCCGTGATCATTTCCCACGACCGCATGTTCCTCGACCGCCTCGCCACCCACATCCTCGCCTTCGAGGGCGACAGCCACGTCGAATGGTTCGAGGGCAATTTCGAGGACTATGAAAAGGACAAGATCAAGCGGCTGGGGGCGGATTCGGTCAACCACCACAGGATGAAGTACAAGCCGCTGACGCGGTGAGGGGCGGGGAGGGCGAAGCCGATGAGTCAATTCGCCGCTGAAGTGCTTCGCTATGAGGATCGGGTTGTCGCATTTGTTGACATCCTAGGCTGGAAAAACGCTGTGCTAGGAGATGGCGTCAACAAAGCTAGGACTGCCGATGAATTGGGATGGTTGCTTCAGATATTTTTGCAGCAGGAACGATCGGCCAGTGCCGCTTCGGAGTCGACAAAGAAATTCAGACGACTAGATAGTTCTTCCGATTTTCCGCCCTTTAATTTTCCTCGGATAACACAATTTTCGGACTGCATCGTAATTTCTACGCCGGCGTCAGATTCACCGGACGACTATTGGACATTTAACGACACCTTGCACAGATTGTGTGCGCTGGCTTGCCAAAATGGGTTCTTGCTTAGAGGCGGAGTTGCGCGCGGTGCCATTTGCCACCTGGATCGCATAGTTTATGGTCCGGCATTGGTAGAAGCGTATGAAATCGAAAAGTATATATCAATCTATCCGCGAATTGTCGTTTCAAAAGAACTGATTTCAATTTTGTATCCCGGAGCAAGATATTTTGAGAATGGCAAGTATGTCGGTCATGGTAAATATTGGAGGAGAGATGTCGATGGAATGGTGTTTTTCGATTATCTAGCACCAATCCATGTAATAGTTGACATTTCTAACAAAAAGAAAAGGATTGCAAGATCCGGAATTAACATTCTTGATAATTACAAAAAAGTCATTTGTCAGGGAATTATCAGCAATCCACATGAATCTAGAGTATTAGAAAAATATTACTGGACTTCGCGATATTTTGACAAAGCTCTAAAAGAATACCCAAATGAAAGGCTAACATACACTGTCGTGAAGGCTGGGGAGCACTTGATAGCATACGATCGAGATGAATGGCCACATTGGCGTCCTGATAGGAACGATTCAGAATCCCCAAATAGCGATTGAAATACACGCTTGAGTTTCCACAATTGCTCCGTTTACTGAAATAGCACCTCACTCCCTTAGCTCTGCCATGCTTGCCCTGCGCCAGCCAAAAAAATACTTCGAAGACCGCCTCGACGCCTCACAAGCACTGACGAGATGCGAGTCTATGCTGCCTGCGGGCGCAGCACGACCTCGACGTAGAGTTCAGCGGCGTGTTCGGAGGTAAACTCTGCCATTTTGATGTATTTCGGATAGTGCTCCGCGTTTTCGGGGGAGTACAGCACCGAAAACACGCCACCTTTGCCCTCGATCAAGTACGTCAAATCGTCTGAGTCGACCGGCGACATATGGCGCGCGCCGCATTCAGGGCATTCATCGTTGCACATGCAGGACCATTCGTCGTCCCAATCGGTGCCGCAGTCGCCGCAATGATAATGGTTCAGAAACCAGGCCATACCGAACCCTCCGCCGTGCTGAACGCGCCCAAGCCCTCATCCTGAGCCTGTCGAAGGACGAGGGCGCCGAGCCAGTCGCCCGCAACCTCGTGGTTCGACAAGCTCACCATGAGGTTGCTGGAACTGTCGCAGTCATCGCAGTGACAGTGATTCAGGAACCAAGCCATTCTCATCCCCTGCCTGCCAGACGATAGCGGCCACGCCCGACGAAATCTAGAAACCCGTTGTCGCGCAACACCTGAAGCTGCTGCCGAATCTTTGGCCGCACATTGTTGTTGCTCGGGTAAATCTCGTGCAGGCGGGTCTCATACGCATAAACATCGTCGAGGGTGAATTCCGGCCGACCTATCGCCTCAACGGCCCACATGACTTCCACCAGCCAGCCTCTTGCTTCTCCGCTTTGTTGGCGAAGAAAGGCTGTATGTCGCCATTGCTCCAGCACCTGTTCACGGGGCAAGGCCGTGCCATCGCGCACGATCGGAATTCTGCCGGCCTCGGGTATGCGACTGAGCAGGATATTCGAGCCGATCCAGCCGGCCTTACGCGCCGTCGGCGCGAGCGCCTTTCGTATTTCAATGACATCCGGGACGAAGAAGTGTTTGGGCACGACGCTGACGTTGCGGACTGTGCGGCTTTCAACCTCGTAGTGAAGCAAGATCAGATTGGGGTTGGTGGCTGACTTCAGTCGCTCAATTTTGGCGCCGTATGCACCATCGGCCACTTTTGCGCCGAACGGCTTCTTCTGGCTTTTCAGTTCGAACTGGTCGTTGCACGACGAGCAAAAGAGGTCGGCGACGGGCCGATTGGCAGGAAACGGGGACATTTGGCTATGTCCGCAGTTTGGGCAGTACAGCCAGTCAGCGGCCCAGCGTTCGGTCCACGCGCGTGCTCGCTGAGAGCCGCTTTCGTATGGCGACTGGGTTTCTTCGAATTCAAACTTCACTGCGCACGGCTCCAGACATGCAGAGAGTACCACTATCAACCGACGCCGTCTTGCTATACATGTATAGCATCCCATCCCCCGGAGCCCCGCCATGCTCGCCCTGCGCCTGCCCAAAGATCTCGAAGCCCGCCTCGATGCCATGGCCAAAATGACCGGCCGGACCAAGTCCTATTATGCCCGGCTGGCGATCATCGAAAAGCTCGATGACCTCGAAGACTATTTCCTCGCCGAGGAGCGGCTGCGCAACGACACGGGCGAACGAATTCCGCTGGAACAGGTGATGGCTGAGTCTGCCATCGATATTGCGCCACTCGATGAAGAGGAGCGCAATGACGCGGCCGATCCTTGCTCAAATACGCCAGTCGAATTCTCCTCGTCATCCCCGACCTGATCGGGGATCCAGCCGCGCGCAGTCCTGCGCGGAAAGACTTTTCTGCTCGGCAGACGCCTCGCACTGGATTCCCGTTTTCGCGGGAATGACGAGGAGGTATTTGCAGGCCTCTCGCCCTCACCATCCACATTCGCTGCGACGCCTTTCGATATGTCCCGCTGCCTTGCTATGCTGTCGACAGGGAGCTGACGACGTGAGGAGGGGACCGATGCAGCCGATACGCCGGAGCGAGAAGGGCGGGCACACGATCTATATGGAGGTCGGTGTCTGGTATGATTCGGAGACCGAGCACATTCACCTGACGGTGCCGGCGTCGGGTTGGTTTCACACGACGATCAACAATCACCCCGGCAGCGAGCGCCGGCACAAGAACCTGTTTGGCAAGCTGGCGCGCGCCCTCAAGGATGCCGGCGCGCCAAACCCGGATGTCCCGGTGGACGAGGACGACGAGGCGCCGAGGTTTTTGTAGCGCCGGCGCGCGCCGCCCGATGCCGGAAAAAACCGAGTCGCTGCCATCGGCTGAATCGGAAGGCTCGCATTCGCCTTTAATGCCGCCGATCCGGTCAAGCGCCCGGAAAGCCGGGCGCGCGCCAGCCTTGTCGCGACGATTGCGGGAGGGTCCGTCCGGGGCCTTCCGCGTCCTTCGCCACCAAAAAGGGAAAGAGGCGGCAATGCGCAAGGACCGGTTCATGATGTGGGTGTCGGCGGTGTTCGCCACCATGATGGTGGTCAGGGTCGTGGTGATGTCGGCCCCGGCGGAGCGGCTCATTCTCGGGCGGGCCGGCACCGCCGACCTGGCGCTCGCCGTCGGCATGATCGCCATTCTGGCGCTGGTGCATCAGCGCCTGTTGACCTCGCGGCTGTCCGGCTGGTGGCTCCTGCCGGTGGCGCTGTGGCTGATCGCCGCCGTGCCGGTGCTGCGCGCCGTCATCGGCCAGCCGTTGCCCGAGGGCTCCTATCCCGGTCCGATCCAGTTCTGGCCGGAAATCCCGATGCTGCTCCTCGCCTTTTTCGCTTTCGCCGCCTTCATCGAGCCGCCGGGCGACAAGGGGCTGACCCTCAAGCAGAAGCAAATGGAATGGGCGGCGGCGTTGATCGCGGCGGTGTCGCTGATGGCGCGGCCCTATCTGCTCATTGTCGGGCTCGAGCGCCTGCCCTATTTCAGCACGCTGTTGTCCGTGTCGCCGGAAACGGTGGCGGTGCTCAGGGACATTGAGGAGCAGTTCAACGTGGTCAAGGATGTCGGCGGCCATGCGCCCGGCCTCGGCAACGCCCTGACCATCAGCCTGTTCTGCATCGCGCTTGCCGCCATCGTCGCCTTTGCCGGCGAAGCCGTGGCGGCGCGCGGGCGGCGGCGCGCCTTGGGCGGCGCGCCGGCCGAATAGGCGCGCGCTGCGCCGCGACGGTGTCGCAGCCGGTTTCGGCGCCGACGCATTGTGTTGCCTTTTGTGCGGGCTAGGCGGGCTCGGCGGGCGCTGATACAAGGCGCCCGACTCTTTTTTTAAGGCGCACCATGTCCACCGATAGCCAGTCTTCCTCCGGCGTCGCCGATGCCGAACGGCGCGCCGGCGTGTTCGCGGCGCTCGGCGCCTATGGCATGTGGGGACTGTTTCCCGTGCTGTTCCGGTTGCTCGACGCGGTCGCGCCGCTGATGGTGATCGTACACCGCATCGTCTGGTCGTTCGTGCTGGTCGGAGCCATTCTCATGCAGCGCAAGCGGCTCGACGAGGTGCGGGCCGCCCTCGGCAGTCCGGCCGCGCTGCGCAGCATCGCCGCTTCCGCCGTGCTTCTGGCGATCAATTGGCTGGCTTTCGTGTGGGCCGTTCACAACGACAAGGTTCTCGAAGTCAGCTTCGGCTATTTCATCAATCCTTTGGTCTCGGTGGCCATCGGCATGGCGCTGCTCGGCGAGCGGTTGAGCCGGGGGCATGCGGCGGCGCTGGTCATCGCGCTCGTGGCGGTCGCGATCATGGCCACCGGCATTTCCGGCCTGCCGCTCATCAGCCTGACGCTCGCCTTTTCCTTCGGGTTCTACGGCTACTTCCGCAAGACAGTGGCGGTCGGCTCGGCGCCGGGCCTGTTCGTCGAAACCATGATCCTTTTGCCGGTGGCGCTGGCCTATCTGGTCTGGTCGGTCGTGACCGAAGGGCCGGGACCGCTCGCCGATCCATACCTGTTGGCGCTGCTGGTGTTCACCGGCCCGGCGACGTCGCTGGCGCTCATCCTTTTCGCCTACGCCTCAAAGCGGCTCAAGCTCGCCACCATCGGCATGTTCCAGTATGTCGCGCCCTCGGGCCATTTCCTCCTGGCGATCTTCGCGTTCGGCGAACCGCTCGGCATGGTGCAGCTGATAAGCTTCGCCCTGATCTGGGTGTCGCTCGTCGTGTTCACGGCGGATTCGCTGATGCATCGGCGCCAGCCTCCGGTCGGCGGCGATGCGGGCGCGGCGATCCGGAAATAGGCGGCATTTGAATCAACTCGCGTCCGGGGGCTTTACCGCGGGTGCAGGAGGCTCTGTCAGTGTGCACGCTAGCAAAAGCTTCCTGGGAGAATTCTAATGTCCGAAAATGCTCCAGCGCCCAACGCGTTCTCGTCCTTCCGCGTGCTTCAGGGCGATGCGAGCGCTTCGGAAACAGAGCAGTTGTTCCGCAACATGGCGGCGCTGTTTTCGATCACTTCCGACCGCTGCGACGATCAGCAGGTCGCCCAGTACGACGCCGTTCTGTGCCAGTTGGCCGAACTGGTCGAATTGGAGGCGCGGATGCATGTCGCGACCATCCTGTCGCCGCTCGATCGTGCCCCTGGGGGCGTGGTCGCCATGCTGGCACACGATGAAATCGAGGTGGCGCGACCGCTGCTCGAATTCTCCAAGGTCCTCAGCGACGACGACCTGATCGACATCGTTTCCTCGGCCAGCGAGGATCATCGCGTCGCCATCGCCGGGCGCAATGCCGTCGGCGAACGCGTCGGCGACGCCATCGTCGAATTCGGCGGCAAACCGTCGATGGATCGGCTCGTCCAGAACGAAACGGCTCGGCTCGGCACTTTCGCGCTCGAAAAGATCGTCGAAAAGGCCGAAAACGACAGCGAACTCGCCAAGAACCTGCGCGGACGCGTCGATATCGACTGGGGCAGGGTCGGTTCGGCCATCGGTACGGCCGGCCAGCGCGTGCTCGACAAGCTTTCCCTCACCGCCCGTCCGGCCAAAACGGACGCCATGTCGAGCGCCAAGGCCATCGCCTATGGACGGCTCAAGAACCGCGCCGGCTTCTCGGCGCAGGAATGGCGCCTGGCCTGGAACCAGGTCAAGGCATTGGCCGATCGCGAGCAGATCGACATGCGCACGCTCGCCCGTTTCGCCCGTTTCGGCTACGGCCACCACGTCGCCTCGAGCCTCACCATGATGCTCAACGTGCCGGCGGAAGTGCTGCTCAAATGGCTCTCGACCCAGGATTATGTGGCGGTGACGATCTCGCTGCGGGCGATGGGCATGGATCCCGAGCTCGTCGGCCCGGTGTTCTCGGCGCTGCCCTGGCGCGATGCGCCGACCAAGCAGGACATCGATCAGGTGCTGCAGCGTTTCGAGGCGCTGAGTTCGGACGAGGCGCGTGGCATTTTCCGCCTTTGGCGGGCCCACGCCTTCCGCAAGCGCCCGCAATCCGACAACGCCGTCGCCTGACGGCTGCTCCTCCCCTCGACTGCGTCAAGGCCGGCTCCGTGCCGGCCTTCTTGCATGCCCTTCGGCCGACAGGGTCGACGAAATCGCCATGTTTCCACTGGACGCTGGCGCCGAAGAAGATATAAAGATATCTTTATGTCTATCGGAGGGCGTGCATGTCCCGGCTCGGTGAGCTGATCGCAACTCTCAAGGCGGCGAGCGAGCCAACGCGGCTGAGAATGCTGGCGCTCTTGGCCGAGGGCGAGCTTTCGGTCAAGGAAGTCACTGACATCCTCGGCCAGAGCCAGCCGCGCGTGTCGCGGCACCTGAGGCTTTTGGCCGATGCCGGGCTGGCCGAACGCCATGCCGAAGGGGCTTGGGCCTACTACCGGCTGTCCGACAACGCTTCGAGCGGGGCGCTGGCCCGCGCCATGCTCGGGCGGCTCGATCGGGATGATCCGATGATCGCCAACGATCGGGCCAAGCTCGAAGCCATCCGTGCCGCCCACGCTTCCCGTGCCGCCGCCTACTTCGCCACCATCGCCGAACGCTGGGACGCCGTGCGCGGCATGCATGTGCCGGAAACCGAGATCGAGGCGGCCATTTACGCCATCGCCCAGCGGCGCAAGCTCGACCGGGTGATTGATCTGGGCACCGGCACCGGCCGCATGCTGGAATTGCTGGCGCCGCTCTACCGGCACGGCCTCGGCATCGATTCGAGCCGCGAGATGATCGCGGTAGCCCGCGCCAAGCTTAGCGCCGCCGATGTCGGGCATGCCCAGGTGCGCCAGGCCGACATCGCCGATCCGATCGAGGCCGGTGAGGGCGCCGACTTCGTCGTCCTGCATCAGGTGCTGCACTATATCGAGGAGCCGAGCGCGGTCCTTGTCAACGCGGCGCGGGCGCTGAAGCCGGGCGGCTGGGTCCTTGTCGTCGACTTCGCCCCGCATGCCCACGAGACGCTGCGATCGGATCACGCGCATCGAAGGCTCGGCCTGTCGACGGCGCAGATGGAGGTCTGGGGCCACGCCGCCGGGCTGGACATCGTCGAAACGCGCGAATTCGCCAACCACAAATCGCCGGACGGGCTGACGGTGTGCCTGCACCTGCTCGCCCTTCGCAATGCCAGGCAGCAAGAGGCGAAGTGACCATGGTCCCTGCCGAACACGATAATGCGTCGCTGGTCCATTTCAGTTTCGAATTCTTTCCACCCAAGACCGACGAAGCCGAGGACCGCTTCTGGGGCACGCTGCATCGGCTGGCGCCGCTTCGTCCGAAATTCGTTTCGGTCACCTATGGGGCGGGCGGCTCGACACGCGAGCGTACGCTGAGGCTCGTCTCCAAGATCACCAACGAGACCGGCATCACCACGGCGGCGCACCTGACCTGCGTCGGGGCGACGCGCGCCGAGATCGACGAGGTGGTGCGCCTTTATGCCGAGGCCGGCATTTCCCGCATCGTCGCCCTGAGGGGCGATCCGCCCGAAGGCATCGGCGCGCCTTTCATGCCGCATCCCAACGGCTATCAGAGCGGCGCCGACCTCGTCGCCGGCATCATGGCGCAGGGCGCTTTCGACGTTTCCGTCGCCGCCTATCCGGAAAAGCACCCGCAAAGCCCGGACTGGGGTGCCGAGATCGACAATCTGAAGCGCAAGATCGACGCCGGCGCGCGCCGGGCCATCACCCAGATGTTCTTCGAAAACGCCGATTTCTACCGGCTGCGGGACCTCGCGGCGGCGGCCGGCGTTTCGGCGCCGATCATTCCGGGCATCCAGCCGATCCATTCGTTCAAGCAGGTTTCGAGTTTTGCGGCGCGCTGCGGCGCCGGCATTCCCGACCGGCTCAAGCAACGCTTCGCCGATGCCGAGCCGGGTTCAGACCAGCATGCCGAAATCGCAACGGAGGTGCTGGAGGCGCAGGTCGAGGACTTGCGGGCGCACGGGGTTGGCGATTTCCACGTCTTCACTCTCAATCGCGCCAATCTCATCCTGCCACTGGCCGAGCGGCTGACGCATCTCGACACAGTGGGCGCCTGAGCGTCGCCGCAAAAATTGCCATAGCGCGCGCCCGGGGGCATTGTGTTAGCCGATTCACCGCGGCCGCGCCGGATCGAGCGCCCAGTCGACGGTTGACGGGGTGAGGTCCGATGACGATCTGGCAGCAAATCGGCGAGTTTGTCGGATCGTTTTCCGAGCGGACCGGGCTGGCCGGTTCGCTCGTCAATGCGCTCGACCCCGACAACTGGCTGCCCGGCGGCCGCGAGGCGGCCTTCACCATCGCCCTGATCGGGCTGAGCGCCAAGATGGCCGTGGCCGACGGCGTCGTCACCGCCACCGAGGTGCGGGCCTTCCATCGCCTCGTCGACATTCCCGCCGGCCAGGAGGTCCAGATCGACAAGCTGTTCGAACTGGCGCAGCAGGACGTAGCCGGGTTCGATGCCTATGCCAGAAAGATCAGGCGCTGGTTCGCCGATACACCCGACATGCTGGAACATGTGCTCGACGGGCTGTTCCAGATCGCGGCGGCGGACGGGTTGATCCACGAGGCCGAGCTCGATTACCTCAAGACCGTCAGCGACATCTTCGGCTTCGATGAAGCGCGGTTCGAACAGATCGTCGCCCAGCACCTGGTCGGCCATGGCGGCTACGACCCCTATATGGTGCTCGGACTTGCGCCGAGCGCCCCGGACGATGAAGTCAAGCGCGTCTACCACCACCTGGCGCGCGAACACCATCCCGACCGGCTGATCGCCAAGGGCGTGCCTCAGGAGATGATCACCGTGGTGACGGCGCGCATGGCGGCGGTTAACGCTGCCTATGAGGAAATCCAGAGGCTGCGGCGAGCATAGGCGACCGGGTCCGGGCGCCCATGCCGCTCGCGGCCAAGGGAGTCGGGTCTTCAGTCCTCGTGCGGCTCGCCGTTGCCCGGTCTGCCCCAACCCTGCCCGCCACCGCGCCCGGCCGAACCGCGCTGGTTGTTGTCGGTGACGATGGTTTCCCCATCTTGGTGACCGCCCGAGCCGCTGTTTTCCGGGCTGAACACGAACCAGGCCAACGCCGCCACACCGATGAAAACGGCAGTCAGAAGGGCGACGAGCCGCCGGCGCAGCGCGCTGCTGATGGCGTCGTGGGCGCCGTCGTAGTCGAAACGCTCCATCACCACATGGCCGGGCTTCAGGCCGAGATCGAGAAGATGGCCGACGGCGGTGTCCATGATGCGGGGCGAGCCGCAAACGAAGGCCGTGGCCGCGGAGCGATCGATGCCGTCAAGGATGTTCTCGACATTCTTGCGCTCGCAGCGGCCGATCTCGAAGCCGGTGCCGACATCCTCCTTGACGAGCAAGAGCGTCTTCATGTCCCGGCCGGCGGCCATGGCCTCGATCTCGGCGCGGGCGACGTGATCGGCGGGGGTCCTGGCCGTGACCAGCAGGCGAACCAGACGGGTGTCGCCGCTGGCCACCAGATGCCTGAGCAGGGACAGGACAGGGGCGATGCCGATGCCGCCGGCGATGAGGACCAGCGGACCGGAGCCGCCTTCGGCAAGGGTGAAGCTGCCGTGCGGGCCGTCAATGCCGATCCGGGTGCCCGGCTTCAACCCGACCACCGCGCGCGTCATGTCGCCGGCCTTGCGGATCAGGAACCGGAGGCGTGGCAGTTCGGCCGGTGCTGAGGCGATCGAAAAGGGGTTGTCGGTGATGGTGTGCTTGCCGTCGACCGTCATCCAGACAAACTGGCCGGCTTCGAAGCGGAAGCGGCTCGTGCCAGGCGCATCGAGCACCAGTTCGGTGATGCTTGGCGACAGGTCGCGGACCGAGGTGACCCGGTAGCCGAAACGGAAGGCGAGGAAGGGCCGGACGAGGTAGACCACGCCGAGCGCCAGCCCGGCGATGAAGGCGAGTGCATAGATGGCGGTACTGCCGTAGGGATCGGCGAAATAGCGTGCATTGTCGATGGAATGGTGCAGGGCGAAGCCGCCGACGGCGAGCGCCAGCAGCCCGTGCAGAACCCGCCACCAGGCATAGGGCAGCGGCCCGCGCCGCAAGAAGATGGCGATGGGCATGAGCACCAGCGCCAGCGCGATGGAAACGACGCCGGTCAGCATGGCCGGATCGACAAGATAGGCAACGAATCGCTCCCACAGGCGGTCGAAAGACCACACGGCGCGGCCGCGCAGGACGAAGGCGGTGACGTGTACGGCAACCATCAGGATGGCGCCGTAGGCGGCGACGCGGTGGAAGCTCATCGAGCGGTCCAGGCCGATCCTGCCGGAAATGGTCTCGTAGCGCCCCGAGGTGACGAATTGCATGAGGAACATGGCGAGCGCCGCAATGCCCGAGACGCGGCCGAGCAGCGACCAGTAGGTGGGCGCGTTCGCGTCTCCGATCAGCGAAGCGGCGAAGGCGGGGCCGAAGGTTAGCGCGACATAGAGCAGAACGAGCACAAGAGCGGGCATGCCCCTGACGCTTGGGCGGGCAATGGCGGTTTCGGTCGACATGGCGTTTTTTTCCAGATGCATTGCGAGCACGACGAGGAGGCCGGGCGCTGCGGTCCCGTCAATTTGAATATGCGCGCGATCGCATATGATTGCCCGTTAAAACCCGGCAAGGTTCCGCGACAAAAGCGCGGAAGCGCGCCGGCGGGAAAAGGCTAAAAGCAAGGGAGGAACGGGGGTCGGAGCGGCGACACGGATGGTCCATGAGGCGGGACCGAGGCGCCGCCAACGACAACCCCATCTCCGAACAGTGGCTAGAACGACCAGAAGCTCGTCTCGCTGGTCGCATCGGTTTCGAACATCGAGGCGATGTAGCTGGCGCTCTTGTAATTGGTCAGGGCGGCCGAATAGAAATCCTCGCCCCAGCCGACGGCGGCGCGTTCCTCGCTGCTCAGCGAGCCATAGGCGCTGATGATGTTCTCGGCCAGGCTCGTGGGACTCGATGAGGAATTGGCGCTGGAGATGCACGACAAGAGCACCTGGCGGGCACGGCTCGACATCTCGTCCTTGGCGGCGCGGATTTCGGATTCCGAGAACTGCTCGCCCTCGTTGAGGACGATGGCGCTGAGCGACCGGCTGGAAAAATCCGAGAAATCGGCCTGGATGCCGGACTTACGGTATTTGGAGAACACCAGCTCCTTGCCCGCGGCCTCGGCCTCGGCGATCTGCGCGTCGAGCGCGGCGCGGGCGTCGTTGGCCACGCTGGCGAAATCGCGCTCCGTTCCCGCCGTTCCGGCCTTGACCCGGGCGAGATAGTCGATGACCGGGTCGTTGTCGACGTCCGGCCAGGTGTCGGGGGAAGCTTCGAGCGACGCGAGGGCCTTCTTGACCGCCGTGTGTTTTGTCGCCCAGGCCTCGGTCTTCTGCTCCTCGGGCGAAGCGGCCTCGAGGAAAGTGAGTGCCTCGGTATAGAGCTTTTCGATGTTGCCGGTGACGTTGTAGACGGCGTTGGCGCCGGCCATGGCCTGGTCGAAGCGCAGTGACAGTTCTTCGGCTGCCGCCTTGATCTCGTCGGCGGTGAAGGTGCCGTCGGTATTGCCGGCAATGGCGTAAAGCTCGCGCCGGTCGAAACCGGACAGGTTGACGGCCAGCTCGCCGTCCTTGTAGGGGCTGTCGCTGTCGGCCTTTTCGAGCAGTTCGGTCAGGGACACGCGGGTCTCGGCGATGATTTCAGCAAAGGACTTGGCGGCGAGCGCCGCCCGGGCCGAAGCGGAAAGCGTGACATTGGTGGCGCTCGACAGCGTGCTGGTCGTAGAGGTGCCGCTCGTCGTGGTGCTGGTCTTGCCAGAGGTCGAACTCGAATAGGTGTAGCCCGAATAGGCGCTGTAGGCGCTCGTGGCGCTGATTGTGCTCATGATGCGGTGCCGGAGCTGCCCGGTTTCCAGTTTGTCCTGACTGTTGCAACGCATTTTCCGTGCCAGCATCCGCGCCTTGATTCCGCTGGGCTTTCGGCGCGGCCACGGGACGGGCAGGGCAAAAGATTCCGGGCATCGGGCAAAACACGCCGGTCAATCCGCCGCAGCGCCGGCGGTATCGCAAGCCGGGGCGATGGCGTTAGCCTCCCGTTGGCCGCGGCCGGGACTGGCCGCGCCAACCCGGAGGACAACATGTCGGATAGCAGTGAAAAGGCCACCGCGCGCCTTGGCGTTCTGTGGTCGTCTCTGGTTCTCGCCCTCGCGCCGGTCGCGGCGACGCTGGTTTTGGCGCCGGCCCGGTCGGGGCCGTTCTGTGTCGAGGACTGCGTCACCTATCCCTTTGCTGACATCGCCCATCTTTATCCGGCCGAGTATTGGTGGATGTACGTCATGATCGTCGCCGCCTTTGCGTTGATCGCGCTCGGGGCCGCGTCGGTGTCGCTGGCGCCGGTGCCGGGGCGGGCGCTGGCCCGCATGGGCAACGGCTTCGCCATCCTGTCCGGCACCACGCTGGCCATCTGCTATTTCATCCAGATCGAGGTGATCCAGCCGAGCGTTCTGGCCGGCGAAACCGAAGGTATCGCCGTTCTCACCCAGTACAACGCCCATGGCGTCTTCATTGCCCTCGAGGATCTCGGCTATCTGGCGCTGGCGCTGGCGCTGGCCGGGCTGACGGCCGGGCTCAAGCCGCTCGGGCGGCTCTTTGCCGCCGCCTTCTGGGTGGCGCTTTGCGGGGCGGTGCTGGTGGTCGGGACGTTCCTTTTCATCTCGATCGTCTACGGGGTCGGCCGCAGCTACTATTTCGAGGTCGCGGCGATCCTTGTCGACTGGATCGCCATGCTCGTTGTCGGCGGCCTGTTGGCGCTCGCCTCAATGCGCATGACGCGCCGGTCGCTGGCCTGGCGGAAAAAGGCGCCGGAGGGGGATGCGTGAGCGCGCTTGCCGCCCCGGTGCCGAAAAGCTATTGAGGCGCTGCCAGTTGACCGGGTAGCCGCTCCTGCCTTCGGGCGGGGGAGGAAAGTCCGGGCTCCAGAGAACCCGGTGCCGGATACCGTCCGGCGGGGGCGACCCCAGGGAAAGTGCCACAGAGAGCAG
>Ga0180009_10005395_pt1 | contig 13709 bp, 14 predicted proteins | sample OS_PC_MetaG_FD_123537 | JGI IMG/M metagenome (GOLD analysis project Ga0180009, IMG submission 123537) | Groundwater microbial communities from the Aspo Hard Rock Laboratory (HRL) deep subsurface site, Sweden - OS_PC_MetaG | ecosystem: Environmental > Aquatic > Deep subsurface > Groundwater... | reverse complement strand
TCGGCTCCCAGCTTGAGCGGTTGCTGATAAATGGGAGTAGCAAAGGTATTATCTACCACTACTTTAATATCGGGGTTATATTGCTTAGTCGTCATCGCTACTTTCTTGATATCAACTATCTTTAGTGTCGGATTAGCCGGGGTTTCGAGAAAAACAACTTTGGTATTTTTCTGGAGGCTACTTTTGACCTTTTCAATATTAGCAGTATCAACAAATGATGCCTCAATATTGAAACGACTTAATATATTTCGCACTAAACTGTCCGTACAGCCATAAACTACCGGATCAATCACCAGATGATCGCCGGCTCCTAGTAACCCTTCTAAAACCGTACCAATCGCCGCCATCCCGGTCGGATAAATTTTCCCTACTTCCCCTTTTTCCAGCAGGGCTATCCGCTCAGCCAATAGGTCAACAGTCGGATTGCCTAAGCGGCTATATTTATAGCCTTTGTCTTTTCCCGCAAACCGATCAGCTCCCTGTTTCACATCTTTGAACACAAACGTTGAAGTCTGGAAAAGTGGGAAAACATGCTCCCCCACCTCAGTGTGCTTATCACAAGCACCGTGGATTGATTGGGTGTCAACACCGCGAATTTTATTGTTCTTGGCCATTGTTTTTATTATAAAATATTACATCTCACAGGCAACACAGCTCCCAACGAAAGAATACGCCAAATACGTATGTTCGCCTCTTATAAAAAATACCACCTTTTGAGTGGTGGCGCGCCAACATGAAAACTATCCTAGCAGACCACCTAGGCGGCAATGATAATCACTAAAACTAGCAGCACACTTAACAAAGCTTTCATTTTTTCATTATTAATCACTGTTAAATGTAACAATTTTAAAAAATGTGTCAATATACTTTGCTTGGATAAAGCACAATATACGCGCGAATAAAAAAGGCGTACGTTGTGATAACGTCGCCTTAGGTGAAAACAGAGAGCTTTAGTGGTTTGCGAGGTTCAGATAACCCTTGCACTGGCAATGAGCACAAGAACCCAGCCTGCCTTTTTTTCTCTCTCATTCGTGTTTTTCAGCCTGCTCCGGCTCCGGCTCCGCCGCAGCCATTTTTCTTTCGGCAGACAGTCTGGCAACGACTGACTGCAGCACATCCTCATAATTACCCACTTCCCCCCAAGAATGCTTTGCCAAACACTCCTGGCAGATCTGCCTGTCCCCATTTTTGGCGGCTTTCTGTCTGTCTCGACAACCTCGGCTGCCGATAGTCTTTTTACAACTGCCCTTCGACTTTTTCTTTACCGCTTTAGCCACAGCAGCTTCTCCTTTTTCAACGTTCGAATGTACTAGGTGCTTATCAAAAAAGCCTTCCCGTTCCTCGGAAGGCTCATGCTTATATAATATTTGATAAATCACTTATGTTATATAGACACCAACCTTCCTGGATTCATTGCGCCGAATTAAAAACCACTTCCAAGTGTGTTTGAACTGAGCCAGATTCTGATTGGCGATTTTATTGGCGATCATGTCTAGAAAGGTTTACCATCTATTGCACTTTATTATATTAAAGTATTATATTTAGTCAATAGTATTTTGAGGGGCATGCTTAAAATAATATAAAAGCGACGGTTTTCACCGCCGCTTGTAAAATCGCTAACCAATAACTTGCCTACCCTGCCTGCCGGTAGGCAGGCTTAAAACATCAAATCATCTTCCAATCGCTTGTATTCATGAATTTCTTCTGTCCCAAACCAGTGGCCGATTTCATGCTCAGATTCTTCGGGAGTCTCAGAAGCATGGACAACATTGTGGATCCCTCTCTTGTCTAAGTTGGCGGCCATAGGAGAATCAACCGAATAGTCACCACGGATAGTACCCATTTCAGCAAATACCGGCAGACTCGGACCCACTAATTTGCGGATCATATCAATCGAATGAATACCCTGAACAGCTATTGCCACAATTGGACCAGAAGTCATATAGGAGACCACCCACGAGCGAACCTCTTTGCCAACTTTATACAAGTCCTCAGTCCCAAAACTTTTTTGCAAGCTTCCGCCATACTCATCGTAACTTTTCTTGGTCTTCTCTCCTAAACGACTAACCCATTTCTTATCCTTAGGGTAGTGGTCATCAATCTGCTTTTTCTTCGGCCAGACCATCTTGAGGGCAATAACCTTAAGATTGCGTTGCTCGATCCGGCTGATAATCTCGCCAACCAAACCACGTTTAACACCATCGGGCTTAATCAACACTAATGTTTTTTCTTCTTTAGGATGGGGCATATTTGTAATTAATATTTATCTAAACCAATTAAATAATTTCTTCTGCTTTTTAAAATACTTAACAGCCAAATCTTTTTTATCTTTTATCCAACGGGGTACTTTCACTTCCTTACGCAGGCCGGACCAGAACTTTATCCGCCAGGAAAAATCACGGTGATCAGCTAAAGTTTCGTTATAAATCTGTAAGAGCCGGCTGGTCTGGTTAGCAATAGATAAACCCCACGCTTTTCCCTTTGATTTGGCGCTCATTATGACATAAAGTTCCTTATCATGCAATATTATTTTTACCTTTTCGGCAAAGATATCCACATCTTCCGGGACAACAAACCCATTTTCTCCATTGATTACAATACTGCCTAGTCCTTTATCTTCCACCATTATAATCGGCTTACCTAGGACTGCTGCTTCGGCCAACACTAAACCCTGGGTATCAGTTTTGGAAGAAAAAACAAAAACATGAGCAGCGGCAAAGGCATCGAGTGTGTCCTGGCGGGACAAAAAGCCAGTAAATATTACATCATCTTCGAGACCAAGTCCCTTTGCTTTTTTCTCCAGATCTTTGCGATCCTTACCATCACCGACAATCACCAAAATCACTTTTTCCTGCTGAGCCCGTAGTTTGGCAACGACTTCAACTAAAAAATCAACGTTTTTTTCAATCCCCAACCGTCCCACAAACAATAATATTTTTTGATCAGACGCTATCTTTTGTTTTTTCCTAAACCGCTGGCCATCAGCTGCAGAAAATTCAGCTAAATCTATCCCAGTGGGTAGAACGGAAACAGGCGCTTTTACTCCCCAATTAGATAAAATATTTTCTAGCTTAGGCGAAGGAACAATTACTCGATCCGACCGATTACAATAAAGCACATCATACTTTTGCACCGCCTCCTTAGTTTTAAACTTACCGGAAAAAATATAATTACCTGCATACTCAGGATAGTAAGTGTGGTAGGTATAAACTTTGGGAATATTTTCCAGCAGCGAGACCATATCACCCAGTAGCCCCATAGTGGCTGGTGTTTGGCAATGGACAATATCCAGATTAAGAGCCGGGATCTTCTTAGTCGCTTTGAAGGAAATGGGAATAGCTAGTGGATAGCCCGGGATGACTACTGAATCTACTGCTTGGAAACGAAAGACGCGCTTGTCGTCTTTAACCTTAACGCGATTAACAAAATCGCTACGTGACTTTATCTTCTTGGGGGCAAAAATATAGACTTTATGCCCTCGCTTTTCTAACTCTTGTCGATACAAAATAATCGAACGAACCACTCCGTCAACTAAGGGTGTATATGAGTCAGTGAAAAAACCAATATTCATCTAGTCTCTTGATTATATTTACTGTATTCAGTGTCTGGCGACTTGCCCCGCACCATTGCCCACCAAGCTCGAGCATACATTCGGAGAGCCTTGAATCGCTCGCCTGGCTTGAATCGCCGGGTGGAAGTTCCTATTCTCAATAGCAATGCTAACTTTACCTTCCCAATTTCTTTCAGCCGTCGACCTAATTCCACGTCCGGTGACATTTTTTGGTAAGTGGTTTTATAACCACCGACTTGATCATAGGCTGACTTCTTGATAATAAAGTTGAAGCCGCAGGTATTATTTAATCCTAATACCTTAGAAAAAATGAGAAACTTGGCAAAGCTGATTGTAACCAGCCAGCTGATTATCTTATTGCGCTCCAAAGGATAACAACCGCCATAGACAGCAACAGTTTGGGGATTCTGGGTAAAATATTTAACTGCTTTGGCTAGCCACTTTCGCGGATAAACACTGTCAGCATCGCAGAAAGTTATCAGTTCGCCGGTCGCTTCCTTAGCTCCTCGACAAACAGCGTATACGTAGCCTTGTTTTTTTTCCAGAATTACCTTATCAGCATACTTCTGGGCGATTTGGTTCGTTGCATCAGTGCTATTGTTGTCTATTACAATAAGCTCGCGACTCTGATAAGTCTGATTGGTCAGGCTCTGCAGGGTGCGGGCGATATTTTCGGCTTCGTTGTAGGCCGGGATGATGATTGAGGTTTTCATGGAATGTTATTTTACATATTTAGTCTGTCAGCTCTCCTGATATATCGCGAAAAAACTTTGGATTTTCCCCAGCGTGGAAAATCCAACTCGGCTTCCAGACTCGCTCTGCCCGATCAGAATCGGGCAACCATGCCCGCTCGTCCTCCAGACGTTTTTCGCTGATATACCAGGAGAGCTTAAAAGTTAACTACAGCTTAACTCTACTCCATCACTCAAACATTCAATATCTCCATCCTGATCAGTACGAAATAGCTTTATTCCTAGCTCGTCGAAAGTCTGTAGAGTAGAATTGGCAGGATGCTTATATTTGTTATCCTCGCCAACTGATATTACTGCTATTTCTGGCTTAACCGTAGCTAGAAAATCTTTCGTATTCGAAGTGTCGCTGCCGTGATGACCGGCCTTGAACACGTCAGACTTAAGCATATCACTGGGGAATTGATCGAGCAATGATTTTTCTACTTCTTGTTCAGCGTCGCCGGTGAGGAGAAAACTGTGCTGGCCAAAATTCAACCGCCCGATAACTGATGAATTGTTGAGATTTTTAATAGTTTTTTCCTTCATATCATGATCGGGAAAAAGGATGTCTATTTTAGCCTCGCCTAATTTTACAGTTTGTCCTGATTGAGCAATTTTGGTGGAAATATTTTTACTGGCAATTAATTTTTGCCACTCGTCATAAGCGGCAGACTTATATTCCACTCCTGCATACAATACTTGTTCAACCTCGTATCTCTGAAGAATATCAACTAGGCCGTCAAGATGATCAGCGTGGGGATGGGTTAGAATCATCAGTTCAATTTGGCGATCGTAAAATGGCATCGCTTGACCTAATTTCGCCAGCACCGAGTTGTCCGGTCCACCGTCAATGAGAATATCTTGCTTGGCGGGAGTGCGGATATAGACAGCGTCACCTTGACCGACGTCGAAGAAGTGAACGTGGAGGGTATCAGCTCCGGCAGCCACAACACTGCGCCAGATGAAAAAATTGAGGACGGCGAGGACTAAGAGAGTGATGCCAGCGATTTTTTTGTTGAGGGTTATTTTCATTTTGTTTTTTGCAAACGCTTGTTAATTATAAATATTCGGGATCCCGGCAACAAGCCTTAAATCAGTACTATCAGACACACGTTCTGCACAGCTTTCCCGCCAAATAAAGAGCTTCGCTCTTTGTTTGCTCGTTCGCTCGTTCCGATCCGGATCAGGATCTCACCCCCTGCCTTACCGCCTGCCTGCCGGTAGGCAGGGCAGACAGGACTTCGTAAATAAAAAAGCCTAACACTTGTGGCGTTAGGCGACACGTAGAGATATTGGGGAGAAAGTGCTATTTCTGCTGCTGACGTATTTTTGCTTGATATCGCTTCCTTACCTTCAACCTCTGCCACCTCCTGGAATAAACCCGCGTAGTAGTCCAAGCATAGGCTCCCCGATGGCCAGTCTTGAAATCTTTCAGAAACTCATTCTCATAACCAAAGATTTTCGCAAACATGGCCGCTTTGTGCACTTGACCCTCATCAAGGAGATGCTCCACATACACCCCCGCGCCCATCCTGATCTTTTCTGGCTCCAGGCTAAAGTTTTTGGCGACATAGGCAGCATAGGGAGACTTCGCCTCCAGGCATTTGCGGTATACTTTTTCAGCGATCACCCGTTTTTTGACTTCTCCTGGAGTGAAAAGTTGCGCGAGGATAAGTCCGTCATAGCTTTGTGTGCATTCCCCTATTTGCACCAGCCAATTAATCTTCTCGCTGATCAATCTTCGACACTCAGCTGGATTCTCCAGATCCAGAATCCTTTTCACCTGATCGCAGCATTGCAGATCCCGAGAATAATTTCCTGTTATTTCCGCTCGGGAATAATCGATGACCTTGCGAAAAGTCATCTTACTATCTAACGGGAGATGCTTCCGAGCGAACTTGTACGCTTTCACAAACTCTTTGTTTGCAATAAGTTTTTCCCACTGTTCATACGAGTTCGGCTCACAACTGCAGCCAACCAACATCGCCAGAGCCAGCAGGGTCATCATCGCGACAGATTTTTTCATATTTCACCTTCCATTTGTTCAAGGTTCATTTGCTTCTCTTTAGCTCACTTTGATTAATCACATTTGATTACCTAAAGTGAAATAATAGAACTGACACGACATACTAGTAAAACATGTCATAGGATACCTGTCAAACTCTTTTCTTTTTTTACCCTAGCACCGCTTTTCAACCAAACAACAACACCTATCACTAGTAAATAATACATCACTCCCCACCCCCACCACAAATCGTTGATTTCTACCGCGGCATACGGTAATCGCGCCAACCATTCCACTACCGCTAGCTTATAACTCAACAGCAACCACGCTCCCCCAGCCAGCACTTTCCCTAGAGCTAAGGAAACAAACGAAACTAGTCCAGATACAAACCCCGCCATCATCGTCAGCGGCATCAGGGGGACGATCATAATATTGGCCAGCGGCGCCACTACCGACAACCGCTCAAAGCTGGTAATAATAATCGGCAAAGTCGTCACTTGGGCTGACAAAGTCATCGTAGCCGATTCGCGGATCTTGAGAGCCTCCGGTAAAAATCGCAACAGCTTAGTGATCAATGGTGACAAATAGACAATCCCGATCGTTGCTAAAAATGATAGCTGAAATCCCACATCAAAGCGTAGCAATAAAGGGTTAATCAATAACATCACCACGGCCGCCAAGAGCAACAAATTTTTCACGTCCGACAGTCGACCCGCTTGCATGGCCAAGAGCACCAATCCTCCCATAATCCCCGCCCGCACGGCCGAAGTCTGCGCTCCGGTCAGTAATATAAACAAAATTAAACCGACCACTGCTAGCCAAAATGCCTGACGCCGCGATAAAGACAACGCCAAGCCTAAATTCATCAACAGGCCAGCCACAATTGCCACGTGAAAGCCCGAGATAACAATAATATGCGAGACACCCACGATATTAAACTGCTCCCGCACGTCCTCCGGCAAACCCCCTTTAGCGCCCAACAACATTCCGGCTAAAAAACTGGCTTGTGGTTCCGGCAAGACCAGCTCCACCTGATCCTTGAAACGCTGCTTAACTCGCAACAACCCTCGCTGGAAGATATTACCCCCGCCCGTACTTACCAACTCAACCTGTGGTCGGTAACAGACCGAATAAATCCCAAACTTTGCCAAATAATCACGGTAGGAAAAGCCATCAAATTCGCCCGGGTCTTTCAGTTGACCGGAAATCTGCAAGCGATCGCCGTAAGCAAACTCCGGATAGCGGGGCAAGGTCACTAGCACTTTTCCGGCGATACCCGTGCGCTCCTCCCTCTGCAGAATCTCCTCCCCCACCACCGTCAATTTTACATTGTCCGCCCGTACGTCTGGCTCTTCCACAACTACCCCAACAAAAATCACCTCCTCCTTGTCATTGTAAGCCCGCAGCAGATCAGTACCATCCGCCGGTTGAGCCATCACCAACCGCCAAATGCCTAGCAACAAAAACAGCCCACAAAAACCAGTCATTCGCACCCCAGCCATCTTCCACCAGACCGAAATCAATAATACAGCCAAAGCAAAAAACAGCAGCAGAATCCAATGCGGCGGAATCCAAAAGGAGGCTATAGTCACCCCTGTCACAAATGAAGAGGTGAAATATAAAAAAAGATATGATTTCGATAATAATTGATGTTTATTAGCCATCAATCCCTCCTATTATAAATTAAGTTGGTCGGTTGTCTTGATGTGTCTACGAAAGACATAGGTCGTTTGAGCGGCCCGCCAGCTCGCTGCAAGCGGGCGGGGCACGGTTGCCCCGATGTTTATCGGGGAGAATGAGAACGACCCCTGAGTCAGCTTTTCACGCCGGGAAAATCTGACGCTCATCCGTGAGCACACCAAGACGGCAATTCACTCAACAACCTCCACCACCTTATTCCTACTCTTTAACCCTGCCCTAATTATAACATCCCGCTTCTTCACCCCAAAATACTCCGCCAACACCTTTATCAACTCTTTATTCGCCCTTCCATCCACAGGCGGGACAGTCAATTTAACTTTTAAAGCTCCGCCACCCAAATCCAAAATCTCGCCTCGCTTGGCATTAGTAATTACCCGAATGTTAAATGTTTTCATCATCATAATTTATAAACAAAAGACCGCCCTTTACTAGGCGGCCTTTATTATATCAAGCTTATCAGCTCTACTCCATCTTCTTTCTAATGAAGGCAGGAATATCTAGCTCATCTTCCTTGCCTGAGACATCATCGTCGTCGTCAACAGTGGCAACATCATCACTGCTGGCACCTTGTAAGCTGAAACCAGAAAACACATCATCGCTCTTTTTCTCTTTCTCATCACTTGTCTGTTCTTCTTCCTCTGACAAGACGGTCTTAGCCGACTGCGACCCAGAAAAACCGGTCGCGATGACCGTAATTTTGACTTCGTTCTCTAGAGTATCATCTTTGACAGCGCCAAAGATAACCTTGGCGGAGGGGTCAATACTTTCAGTAATCACCTTAGCTGCGTCATCAATCTCGGCCATACTAAGATCAGCGCCACCAGAGATATTAAATAATACGCCCTTAGCCCCCTCGATTGATACCTCAAGTAGCGGACTTTCAATGGCTTTCTTGGCCGCTTCTACCGCTCGATTCTCACCCGCAGCATTGCCAATACCCATCAGTGCCGAACCGGTGCCTTCCATAATGGCTTTCACGTCAGCGAAATCGACATTAACAATACCTGGTACCGTAATCAGATCAGAGATACCTTTAACACCCTGACGTAAAACATCGTCAACAATGCTAAATGCTTCCATCAACGAAGTCTTTTTGTCCACTAATTGCAATATCTTGTCGTTAGGGATGGTTATCAATGTGTCAACTTTTGACTCCAAATCACTGTGGGCTTGTTCAGCGATCTCTTTACGCTGCATACCCTCGAAACTAAATGGTTTGGTAACCACGCCAACTGTCAAAGCGCCAGCTTCTTTAGCCACGCTTGCTACTATCGAGGAGGCACCCGAGCCGGTACCACCACCTAAGCCACAAGTAACAAACACCATGTCTGCCCCTTTTAGGTTTTCCTCAATATCAGTCTGATCTTCTTCGGCTGCCTGTTTACCAATGTCAGGATTCATTCCTGCCCCTAAGCCTTTGGTCAAAGTCTTGCCAATATTGATTTTGCTTTTTGCTTTTGAATTGTGTAGGGCTTGAGCATCAGTGTTGATCGCAACAAAGTCGATCCCACGCATATCGGAATCGGCCATACGATCAACGGCTGAACAGCCACCGCCACCCACCCCAACTACTTTTATTTTGGCGAACGTCTCCAGTTCCGGTTTAATTTCCATACTTTTTTCCTTTAATTATTATCCAATTAATAGCTCTCAACGAGCTCGAACAATTATAACAAGGACCGAACAAATTACAAGTTCAAATGTGGATAAAGTGAACAACTATAGTGTTCTCTAATTTTAAAGTAATAAAAAACTGCACATCGTTGGTGATGGCAGTAAAGGTGCGGACGACTAACCCATCTCTATCGTGCCCCCGGTCCAGGTCAGAGTCCAGAAGGTGTGATCTTCCTTCGAACCCGCGCCGGCGCAGAAGCAGATGGTGCCCTCCTCATCGGGCTCAGACATGTTTTGTATGGTCTCCAGCGACACTCTGTCAAGACCGAACAGATCCAACATCTCACGCACAGCCCGGATCTGATTTGTTAAAACGAAGATCTTCTTGGCCTCGGTCAGGCTTTGAATCACCCCCGAGCTTTCGATCAACGTCCTGACAAAACACGGGCCGGCTTCATAGGTGGTAGGTACTCCACTGTGACAGAAAACCTGCATTGTAGCCTCCCTTCCTGATTGTTGTGATAGTTGCGGGTTAATAATATTACATCTAACAAAAGTACGACTTTTATTTATAATATAAAATAGATGCTATGTCAATATTTTTTCTCTCTATAATTGCTCGACAACCCTTTTCCCGATAGAATTAATATATGAGATTAAAAACCACTACTCCCGACCCTTGCGAAATCCTTTCCTCTACTAAAATGCTAGTTGAAACTGGTCAGTTTGTTGATTTGAATGAGAATAAAATCCCAGAGATGACCACCAAGGTTAGGTTGAGGATAAAACAGGGTCTAGAAAACTACGAGCAATCCCACAATACACAGCGGGACAAATTGATAATGCCATTTGGTTAATTAGTCAAAATATAGAAAACACGCCACCCCACCACCGGACACGAACCATTTACTACTAAAAAACAGGGCACTGCCCTGTTTAGCCACTCCGCAATTAGAACTTTTACGGCAAGAAATGTTTAAACCATTTCTTAAGATTACCAACCGTATTATTAATCGAGGCAACGCCGCCGCCGAATCTCTTTTCTTCTCCTAGACGATTGAAGCCCCACAATAATAGCCCTTGAGCCACCGCGTAACCTGGGTCTTCTAATTTTTCCGCCAAGCCAGGAAGCTCAGTTGGGAAACCGACCTGAGCTGGCAAACCTAGTTCTTCTTTGACAATATCAACCACGCCAGGTAATTTAGCACCACCGCCAACCAAAACTGCTCCGGCTGGTAATTTTCCCGCTCGATCAATCTTTTTTAGTTCTTTATTAACTAAGGATAATATCTCTGACAAACGCGCTTCGATAATCTGGGCTACTAATTTGCGAGAAACTGCCTCTTCTTCACCTTTTTCGATTTTGGCTAGGTTAATTTCTTCTTTTTTGTCAACTTCGCTCGGCACCGCCATGCCGTAATTTAACTTCACCTTCTCCGCTACTTCCACTGAAGTCTTAAGTCCAATCGCTAAGTCATTGGTAATATGACCCGCCCCTACCGGCAAAATTGACGCTCGCAAAATATCACCCTCTTCAAAAACTATTATACTAGTCGAACCGCCACCAATATCTATTAATACTACACCTAATTCTTTCTGCTTCTTGGTTAAAATCGACTCCGCTGCTGCCAGAGATGCCACTACTACGTCCGACACATCTACCCCCGCCCGCATCATACATTTGGTTAGATTTTTAACGGCAGAAGTAGAACCTTCGATCACTGTTGCTTCCACTTCTAGTCTCACCCCACTCATCCCAGCTGGATCTTTTATCCCTTCCTGGTCATCAACTTTAAAATTCTGCGGTAAAATGTGAAAAATCTCGTGGTTGGGTGGTACGGAAACAGCCGAGGCAGCCTCTACTACCCGATTAACATCATCCTCACTAATCTCATTATCAGCCCGGGAAACAGCAATCACACCTTTGCTTTTCTGTGAGCTAATATGATTACCGCCTAGAGAAATGATAGCTTGCTCAATCGGCACCCCGCTAGTGCGCTCTGCTTTTTCCAAAGCATCAGAGATATTACTAACGGCCGTTTCCACATCAACAATTGTCCCCCGACGCATTCCTTCCGATGAGGCTTCCCCAACACCAATGACGTGCGGCAATTTACTATCTTCTTTGGCCTCACCCACAACCACTCTTACCTTGCTCGAACCAACATCAATGCCAGTTATAATTTCTTCTTTTGCCATATGACTTACTACTACTTATCCGCCTACCCCGCAACGCGAAGCGTAACGAGTAAGCTACTTATATAACCTGTCTGCTCTGCCTGCCAGTAGACAGACTTAAAACTTAATACTTATTATATACTGTTAAAAAAATATTTGCCAGACCCGGGGAGCAAAAATCAGTAAACCAACTACTAGAGCAGCGGCGGCAGCGACCAACACCGTTCCTGCCTGCATATCCTTAATGCTCTTAGCGTATGGATGCATCCGAGGCTTAATTATGTCAACAATTCTCTCCAAGACCGTGTTAATAAGCTCGGCTACTAACACTAATGAAATCACTACCACTAAAGCAATTATTTCTCCGATCGAAATCTGGAAATAAATGGCGAGTAAAATGGCGACAATTGCTAACAAGAAATGTATCTTGATATTCTGCTCTTCCCGGAAAGCGTAAAAGATGCCTTTCCCCGCATATTTGAAACTTTTTAGTAAACGACCAAATCTTAACACGAAATTTAGTTATTTAATATTTCCTGCTCGAGTTTTTCCATTTCTTGTTGTTCTGTCTCCACTTGATGATCATAGCCCAGCAAATGCAGCAAGCCGTGAACATACAAGCGCTTAAGTTCTACCACTAATTCATGTCCTTGTTCCTGAGCTTGTTGGCCAGCTTGTTGATAAGCAACGACAATTTCTCCTAGATCCGGCTGACTTCCTTTTGGTTGGAATTCACTACCACCTTTTAAAAAAGGAAAAGACAACACATCGGTGGCTCCTTCCCGATTACGATAGCGCTTATTAAGATCAGCGATATCATTATTACTTACTAGGGCTAGGCTCACCGTGCAATCATCCTGATACTGCAGCCGCTGCAATACTTTCTCCGTCAAACGCTTAAACACTATCTTGGGCACCACGCCATAAGAATCATTGACTTCCAGTAGCACCTTCATGGCTACCGACCGCCTTTCTTCTTGCTGTCAAGCTTACCGATTTTACGCAAATATTCCCTTTTTTGCCTAATATTTTCTCTAGCTTGAGCTTCTTTGCGTTTTTGATTCTTGCTTATATCTCTTTCACGAAAACGATTGTCCCGGGCTGCCTGCAACACTCCACTCTGCAAAAGCTTCTTTTTGAACCGCCTAAGCATAGCTTCCACAGTTTCTCCTTCTTTCTTTTTAACTTGAACCACGAAACGTCACCTACCTTTCCTTAGTTTTCTTTTTTAAACCCTTTCTTATTTCATCTACCAATTTATTCATCTTCACTATCTCTTGCACCCCATCAACCATGTCCCTAATCAAAGCTGTTTCCTCGGTTGCTTCTTTCTGACCAATAATCACTACCATCCTCACTCCCATCTTATCAGCCAATCTTAGCTGAGACTTGATACTATCTTTATGTAAAGCCTCTCGGACAACTATACCAGCATCTATTAATTCACTGAAAATACGCAAGCTTTTTTTCTTAGCCAATTCACCCAGTTGTACTAATAAAACATCTGGATTCTTACCGTTTCTAATGTTAATTTCTTTTTCTTGCAATTGGGTGATAATTCTCTCCAGGCCAAAAGCTACCCCTAGCCCAGGAGTGGGGCGACCACCTAGTATCTCCATCAATCCATCATAGCGTCCGCCACCGCCCAGAGAACACTGGGCAGCATTTTTAGAATCGGCTGGCCAAAACTCGAATACTGTTCGGGTATAGTAATCTAACCCCCGCATCAGAGCCGAATTTAAATTGTAGGTTATCTCGACTTCGTCTAAATATTCTAACACTCTCTTAAAATGCTCATTACATTCCTCGCATAGATAATCAACCACCGGCGGAACATTGGTTGACACCGCTCGGCATTTGTCTTTTTTGCAATCCAATACTCGGAATGGGTTGCGCCGTAGCCTCTTTT